>OGYX01002483.1_pt1 | contig 11756 bp, 9 predicted proteins | sample 1576601 | NCBI WGS metagenome assembly OGYX01 (sample SAMEA3541561, study PRJEB24748) | human gut metagenome | biome: human gut; feature: human-associated habitat; material: faeces | place: China | collected 2012 | reverse complement strand
GGAAGTCGGCGTAGTCCTGCTTGCAGATCTGGTCACCGGACAGGATGATGACGTATTCGGGATTATAGCTGTCGATGAAGCCGATATTCTGATAGATGGCGTTTGCAGTGCCCTTGTACCAGTCTGTGCCGTTTGCCTGCTCGTAAGGAGGCAGGGTGTGCACACCACCGTGCAGACGGTCCAGATCCCAAGGCTGACCGTTACCGATGTACTCGTTCAGCTTCTGGGGCTGGTACTGCGTTGCGATACCAACGGTGTCGATATCGGAGTTGACGCAGTTGGACAGCGGGAAGTCCACGATGCGGTACTTACCGCCGAAGGACACCGCAGGTTTTGCCGTCTTTTGTGTCAGCGCGTATAAGCGCGAGCCACGTCCACCGGCAAGGATCATTGCCACGATTTCTTTTGCCATAGCTTTATTCTCCCCTTTAGCATTTCCTTTTTGGAAATGATAGTCAACAGATCAGAATGTTCGTGCGTGCATCCGTGTGGGCATCCTTATTCCTTGGGTGCTTTTGCTTTGCGGGTGCGCTTTGCGGGTTTGGTTTCTGCTTCGGTCTCAGTTTTTGCTTTTGCCGCGGTCTTTGCCTTGGCGGCGGTTTTCTTTACCGGCTTGTCCGCTGCGGCCTCGGGTTTTGCTTTGGACTTGGCAGCGGTCTTTTTTGCTTTTTCCGGTTTTTCATCCGCCGTTTTGGCGGCCTTGGCCTTGGTGGTGCGGGTCTTTTTTACCGGCTTGTCGGCGTCCTTGACGGTGGCCTTTTTGGCGGTCTTTTTTGCCGGCTTGTCCGCGCTGTCCTCTGCTGCCTTGCGGGTGCGCTTTGTGGGCACCTCAAAGTACAAAGTGCTCATGGGCGGCAGGGTGACGGTAATGCTCTGCTCAAAGCCGTGCTGCGGCTTTTTGTGGGTACGCACCGGCTTGTTGTGCACGGTGCCGGAGCCGCCGAAAGCGGCATCGTCACTGTTCAGGATCTCTTTATAGGTGCCGGACACCGGTGCACCGAGGGTGTAGCCCTCGCGCAGGACGGGGTTGAAGTTGCAGATGACAAGGATCTGCTTACCGGCGGCATCCTTGCGCAGGAAGGCGATGACGCTCTGCTGCGAGTCGTCCGGTACGATCCACTGGAAGCCTTCCCAGCTGTAATCGATCTGCCAGAGGGCGGGGTGCTCTTTATAGAAGGCGTTCAGGGTGCGGACGTAGTTCTGCAGCTCGGCGTGCTTGTCGTAATCCAGCAGCATCCAGTCCAGCTGCTTTGCCTCGTTCCACTCGGCAAACTGACCGAACTCCTGTCCCATGAACAGCAGCTTCTTGCCCGGGTGTGCCATCATGTAGCCGAAGAAGGTGCGCAGATTGGCAAACTTGTCGTCATACTCGCCGGGCATCTTATTCAGCAGGCTGCCCTTGCCGTGCACGACCTCATCGTGGCTGATGGGCAGCACAAAGTTCTCGCTGAAAGCGTAGAAGAAGCTGAAAGTCACCTTGTTGTGGTTGCCGGAGCGGAACAGCGGGTCGGTCTTCATGTAGCTGAGCATATCGTTCATCCAGCCCATGTTCCACTTGAAGTTGAAGCCCAGACCGCCGTCCGAAGCGGGCTTTGTGACCATGGGCCACGCGGTGGACTCCTCGGCGATCATGTACTTGTGGGGGTGACGTCCTAGCACGGTGTTGTTCAGCTTGCGCAGGAAGGCGATGGCTTCAAGGTTCTCCTTGCCGCCGTCCTTATTGGGCTCCCATTCGCCCTGCTTGCGGTTGTAATCCAGATACAGCATGGAGGCCACGGCATCCACGCGCAGACCATCGATGTGGTACTGCTCCAGCCAGTACAGTGCGCTGGAAATGAGGAAGCTCTGCACCTCGTTGCGGCCAAAGTCGAACACCATGGTGCCCCACTCCTTGTGCTCGCCGCGCTTGGGGTTGGGGTCCTCGTAGCAGGCCTCGCCGTCAAAATTGTACAGGCCGAACTGATCCTTGGGGAAGTGGGCGGGCACCCAGTCCATGATGACGCCAATGCCTGCGGCGTGCATCTTATCCACAAAGGCCATAAAGTCCTTGGGGGTGCCATAGCGGCTGGTGGGTGCAAAATAGCCGGTGACCTGATAGCCCCAGCTGCCGTCAAACGGATATTCCATCACCGGCAGCAGCTCTACATGGGTGTAACCCATATCCTTGATGTACGGGATCAGCTCGTCCGCCAGCTCGGAGTAGTTGTAGGGCTTGCCGCCCTCCTTCATCTTCCAGCTGCCGGCGTGCATCTCGTAGATATTCATCGGGCCGTTGATCACGTCCGCCTTTTTCTGCGCGGTCTGCCATGCGGCATCGTGCCATGCAAAGCCGGACAGATCGTAGACCTTGCTGCCGTTGGACGGCCGGGTCTCGGCGTGGAAGGCGTAGGGATCGGCCTTGTAAACAAGGTCGCCTGCACGGGTGGTTACGCAATATTTATAAACATCGTATTCCTTCATGCCGGGAATGAACAATTCCCACACGGAATCGCCATCCACCTTGTGCATGGGATGGCTGCCGGGCTTCCAGCTGTTGAAGTCGCCCACAACACTGATGGCTACGGCGTGCGGTGCCCATACGCGGAACACAACGCCGGACTCCCCGACCCGTGTTTCCAGATGTGCGCCGAAGTAGCGGTAAGCCTCGCAGTTGTTGCCCTGCTTGAACAGGTACACCGGCAGGTCCGATGTATTGCTCTGAATCTTTTCTTCGGTCGGTTTCATAAACTGCTCCTCCCCGTGCGGAAGCCGAAAGCGGCATCCGCAGCTTTGTACTCTTTTATATTAAAAGGTTTTTACCATTTTTGCAAGACTTTTTGTCCAAAATTCAAATACAATTACCACAAATTTTCTGGTTTTCTCTGTATGTTGTGGGCATACCATCCAAAATTTGCAGCTCGACATCGTGTAAACTGCTCATTTGACAAACGGTTTCAGTGAAAGCGTTGCGAAAACAGAAAAGGGGTCGGGGAAAGCCCACAGACTTTCTCCGACCCCGAAATAAAAATAGTATTCTGCTTAACATCAAAAGAGACCGCTGCACAGTTTGTACAGCGGTCTCTTTGCGTGGTTATTGTGTTTTGTTTACGGCTCAGCCCACAACGTAGACATTGACCTGAATCGCGCCGTTGATGACGCTTTCGGCGTAGGTCTCGTAGAACAGGTCTACAAGGATCTGCCCCTTCTGGACGGCGATGCCGGTGTCGGTGGCTACGGCGTAGCCGTAGACGAACTTGCCATCGGTGGAGGTGATGTAGAGCTTGGTGCCGTAGGGGATCACGTCCGGGTCCACAGCCACGGTGCCATAGCCCAGACCCAGACCGGAAGAGCCCTTGCCGGTACGGGAATAGTAGCCGGTGGCCTTGCCGGTGAGCACCTTGCTATAAGAGGTGGGGGCGTTGGTGGTGCCGTCCGCGCCGGTCAGGGGGGACACCGGCGCGCCTGCGCCGTAGGTCTTGATGACGTGGTCGGTGGGCTCCACCGTGGTGGTGGTATCCACAACGGTGCTGTTTTCCAGCTCGCCGTCCACATAGCGGTCACGGGTGGTCACGGTCTGCTGACCGGCTGCGCCGTGCTGCACCGTGGTGGTGCGGCCGGTGTTGCGGAAGTACAGGCTGGTGTAGACATACTGGGTGTCGTAGGGGATGGCCTGAGTTTCCACCCGCTCTTCGTAGTCCACGCGGTGGACCACGATCTTGCTGCCGGCGGTCACAACATGATCCAGCGCCGGCTCGGTGTAGTCGTCCCCTTCAAGGGTGATACCGGCGCGCTCCAGTGCATCGGCTACGGTGCCGAACACCAGCTTTACAGGGTACTCCTGCCCGTCGGCGGTGATGCTGACGGAGAATGCGCGCTCGATGTTCAGGGAGGCAAGATTGCCGCTGAACGCGGTGTAGTAGACTTCATCGCCCTCCTCAGAGCGGATGCCGGAAAGGTGCATGACCTGTGCGGGGGAAGCATCGGCATCGGTCAGAAGGACCTGCCGTGCACCATTGGAGTCGGTGACGTAGGTCAGCCGCAGATTTGCAGCGGTGACGCCAAGGGTAGCCACAAGGCATACCACCATGACACAAAATGCCAGCACACGGGGAGATACTGCCTGCTTTGCAGCAGTAACTGCTTTCTTCAATTTAACGGAAGCGATACGAGACAACTCCTCTCTTTGTCGTATTTGGCGCGGCCGCGGGTCTGTATTGCATCAGCACCCCGGCCGCCCGGACTGTGGCTGCTCTGAGTATAAGCGTCTCACAGTCAAATACGATGCTCTCTTCGGGTAAAAAGAATGAGCACCGTATTACAGGTTGGAATCCGCTTCGGGCAGACCACAAAACTGCCCCGGCACAGGCCGCATCTGCCCATGCCGTGCCGTACGCAGGACGGCTTTTTACTTCATCCAGATGGAATTTAAACGCTGCAACGTTCGTTGCACAAACGCTATTTTACCAGACCGTAAAGCATCTGTCAAATTTGTGTCTTGCACTTTGTTAGATTTGTAACATTATTTTTTGTGCAATTTTCACAGTGTTTCTTTTGATATTTTGGTTTTTAGGTGGTTTCCTTCTGATTTTTTCCTTTTTTCTGGGGGCAATTCGTTCATGAATTTTTAACATTTGCGCCGGCTCTTTTCTCTGCGAATAAGGCCGCAGCAGCGGCCGCTGCGCCCAAAACAAGCTGCCCCACATCGCGGGTTTTGCATGGAAAACCTGCAGGGGAATTACCCGGTCCCGGCAGGGGAGAAAAGCTCGCATTTCCGGTGCCAAAACCCCGTTTAGCAAAATGCCGAAGAACAGAAAATTTCACATTTTTAGTACACACTGGATAGTTTTGCGTCCCCGGCGGTACAATCGGGACAGCAAACAGAAAAGGAGGTTTTGCATGGAGATCGAGATCCTTGAGCAGCAGTGCGGCGGCACCGAATTTGTGCCCCGGCCGCACCGGCTGCACCTTGGCGCACAGAACGCCGAGGGGGTGGACCGGCTGCAGTTCATCCTGCCCGCAGCGTGGGCGGGGTGCACCCTGGCGCTGTATCTGCGCCGCAGCGATGGGGTGCAGCTGGCCGCCATTCCGCTGGACGCCGACGACAGTGTGACGGTTGACCGCCGCCTGACCGGCAGCGTGCGGGGACAGTGGATGCTGGCCGCCATAGGCAGCGGCGGCTACACCGCCTATACCCGCCCCGGCAGCTACGATGTGTACGCCACCCTGCCTACGGACGGCGGCAGTGAGGAGCTGCCGCCCTCGGTGTACGAGCAGTTTGTGGCGCGCGTGCTGGAAAGCGCACACGCCGCAGCGGAAAGCGCCCGCCGTGCCGAGAACGGTGCGGCAGATACCGCCATGCAGGCGGCACTGGCGCAAAAGACTGCGGACAAAATTCTGGCCGACCGTACCGATGCCGAGGCCAGCGCAAAGCGGGCGGAGGCTGCCGCACTGCGGGCAGAAAGCTATGCACCCACCGGTGGGCAGGTGCTGAGCGTGAACAGCAAGGGCGGCGCGGTGCAGCTGAACGCACAGGATGTGGGGGCGGTGCCGCTCCCGGTGCAGCCTTTGCCTGGCGAGATGGTGCGCATTCTCAGCGTGGATGCCGCCACCGGCGCGGTGCAGACCGATACCACCCCGCTGCCGGACCTGCGCCCCTATGTGCGCAGCGAGACCGTGCCTACGGCGGCAACGCCCGGCGCGGTGCGGGCAGACGGGCAGTACGGCGTTGCGGTGCGGGCAGATGCCACCCTGACCACCGTGCCCGCTACGGCGGCGCAGTTGGACCGTATGACCGAGGCCTATGCGCCCCTGACCCCGGCGCTGCTGCCCTACGGCGTAAAAAAGGCGCTGACCAGTGCCGCCGGGGCAGCAGGCTGGTCGGCGCAGGAAAAGGCCGCCGCACTATTGCAGCTGGGCGCGGACGACCGGTTTTACTCCAAGGCTGAGGCAGACCGGAAATTCGGCATGGGCTACACCCTGCCGCCCGCCACCGCAGCCGTGCTGGGCGGCGTGAAGGTGGGGCGGGGCCTGACCGTGAGCGCAGACGGCACACTGGAAATGACGGCGGAAAACCTTGACACGGTGCTGGGCTTTAGCCTGGCAGAAAAACTGAATCAACTGAGAGGAGTGACGGACATGAACGGAAAGCTTGTCTACACAAGCGACGGTGCAGCGGGCAAAAGCAACAAGACGATGACTGTGCCGGACGAGGTGGATTATATTGTGGTAAGGATGGCGGTCCCTCTGGAATGTACCACGATCGCTACCACCGGCGGAGTAGCCGCAGCGGCGGCTGCGGACTACGGCTGCACCCGCATCGTGCGGGGCGGTACGGCGGTGGCCATAGTGGGCGGCGGCAACACCTACAATCTGCGGGACGGCGTTTACTGCAAGGGCGAAGCACTGGTGAAGGTGAGTTTTGCTGCGAACGGCACGGTGAACATCGGCGTGGTCGATGTAAACCTGGCGAGCAATGACAACGCTTATCCCTTCAACGTGGAGGGCTACCAGTATGTGTAAGGGCGGTGCAGCATGAACGAGATGACCATCCGGCTGGAACGCAACGGCGCGGCAGCGGTGCCCGGCGGACAGCTGCTGCTGGGGTATGCGGGCAACCGGGGCAACTACCGGCTACGCATCGAGCAGCGGGGCGAGTGGAAGGGGCTGACCGTGTGCGCCCACTGGCACACCCCCGGCGCAAGCGCGGCTACGCTGGTGGAAAACGGAATCCTGACCGTACCGGCGGCGGTGACGGCAGTGCCCGGCGCGGGCTGCCTCACCTTTGAGGGCACGGACGGCAGCCGCACCGTGACCAGCGCTGATGTGCGGTGCAAAGTATGCGCCAACAGCGGCACGGCAGAGGGCGCGATGCCTGCCCCGGCTACGCCTGCGTGGGAGGCGCTGGTGGGGCTGCTGGGCACAGGCGGCGGCATTACCACTGCGGAAAAACAGGCGCTGCTGACAGTACTGCGCATGCTGGCGGCGGGCAATGACGCAGCCATGGCAGCCTGCGACCGTCTGGCGACGCTGTGGGGCAACCCGCAGCCGCCGAAGGAGAACGTTTTTGCCGTGCTGGGGCAGGCAATCCTTGGAAAAATGATCTTAGGGAGGAACAAATGAGCTACGTAAAACAGAATTTTGTGGACGGCCAGACCCTGACGGCCGCCCAGCTGAACTACATGGAAGCAGGCATTGCCAATGCTGCCGGAACGCAGGGCGAAAAAGGCGACAAGGGAGAAAAGGGCGACCCCGGCCCGGCGGGTGCAAAAGGTGACCCGGGCGAGGGCTTTACCGCCAACGCAAAGGCGCTGCTGCTGAACCTGTTTGAAAATGCAGCCTATAAGACCAACACGATGCAGCCCACCCTGAATGCTCTGCGTGCAGAGTGGGGCGGCAGTGCACAGGAAGTTCCGGTGCAGAGCGTGAGCCTGAGCGCCGTGACCATGACCCTGAACGAGAGCGAGAGCAAGACCCTGACGGCCACCGTGCTGCCCGCGAACGCAACCGACAGGGCGGTGGTGTGGAGCGTTCTGCCTACCGGCTTTGCCACTGTGGCAAACGGCGTGGTGACAGGCATCAAAGCAGGTAACTGCACCGTGACTGCCACAGCAGGCGGTAAGAGTGCAAGCTGCGCGGTAACGGTGGAAGTAGTGGAGACAGCACAGCTGATCTACAGTCTGCCCGGCGAGACCGTGCTGACCCAGGGACTGGACACCGGCCTGAAGCTGCTGGAGCACGCCTCCACCGTGACTGCCACAGCAGGCGGTAAGAGTGCAAGCTGCGCGGTAACGGTGGAAGTAGTGGAGACAGCACAGCTGATCTACAGTCTGCCCGGCGAGACCGTGCTGACCCAGGGACTGGACACCGGCCTGAAGCTGCTGGAGCACGCCTCCACCGAGACGCCGCAATACACGATCCTAGTGGACGCGAAAGCGGGGGACGACTTTAATGCCAACACCTGGCCTGCCTTCCTGCACTGCCTGACCGAGACTGGTGATACCGGCAATCTGCCCGGCTTCAACTCCACCAGCAGCCCGCTGAACAAAAAGACCGAGTTTGCCTACTACAACTACGGCGGCGTGACCCTGTCGGACAGCATCGAACACTTCAAGACCCGCACACGGTATGCAGTGCAGATCGACGGCAGAAAATATCGCGGCGGCAGTACCTACTGCCCGCTGACCGAGTGGAAAACCACAAACGGCACAATCATAGATGTGCCCCAGACCTTCCTGATCGGTGCGGCGCAGAGCGCGGACGGCAGCAAAAAGCAGCAGTTCTGGTCTGGTACGTTGTATCAGTGCAGGGTGTATAAAGGCCTGCTGAGTGACGACAAGGTGAACGATTACATCGAGAAGGGGTGGTAAAATGGAAGTGTTTGACATCAATGGTCAGATCATCAGCCCGCTGGCGGGAAAAACGCTGTACGTTGCAGGCGACAGCATCGCCTACGGCAAGAGCAGCGCAGGCGGCTACGGCAAATGTATTGCAGACAAGTACGGCATGACCCTGACCAATGAAGCGGTGGACGGCGCAACGCTGACCCCGAATATTACCGATAAGGTATACGGCGGCACCCGTGGTTGCATCAGCACGGTGGTGACAAACTCCACAGCGCTTGCAAAGGCAGACTACATCCTGTTGGAGGGCGGCGTGAATGATGCCTGGAACAACGCCCCTGTGGGTACCCTGACCGATGGGTTTGCCGCTGCCTACGATGAAACGACCATGACCGGCGCACTGGAGAAGATGCTGGACGATCTGGCAACGAATCACAGCGACAAGCGCGTGGCCTATGTATTCCCGCACGGCGGGATGTTTGCAGGCAGCGAAAACTGGTACAAGACCTATAAGCCTGCCATCCTTGCGGCGCTGAAAAAATGGGGCGTACCTTATGTTGATATTGCGGAGAGCACCCCGCCTATGGGAAAACACGGCGTCAGCGGACTGGGCGATAAGTACACCAGCGACGGCACCCACCCCAACGCAGCGGGCTACGAGCGGTTTTATGCAGAGCCCATCGCAGCGCTGCTGAAACGGCTGTAAGGGGGCGCACGATGGCATTGCAAGCGTATTCTCTTGCCCGGGACGGCAGCACCGCCCTCTCGCCGCACTTCTGTGTGCGGGAGTTCCGCTGCAAGGACGGCAGCGACCCTGTCTTCATCGACACGGCGTTGGCAGAACTGCTGGAGCGTATCCGGGAGCACTTCGGAAAACCGGTGACGATCACCAGCGCCTACCGCACCCCGGCACACAACGCCAAGGCAGGCGGGGCAAAGTTCAGCCAGCACCTGTATGGCCGGGCAGCGGATATCCGGGTACAGGGCGTGAGCGTGGAGGCTGTGGCCGCCTACGCCGAAAGCCTGATGCCGGACCGGGGCGGCGTGGGACGCTACCCCGTCAAGGCGGGCCGCGTCGCCGGCTGGGTGCACGTGGATACCCGGGCAGACAAAGCCCGGTGGAGGGGGTGAGCGCGATGACAGGCATCATCTCAGCCATCATTGCAGGCGCGGTGACCCTGATCGGCGTGCTGATCGCCAACGGAAAAAGCCAGGCGGTGACCGACACCAAGCTGGAAGAACTGACCCGGGAGGTGCGGGAGCATAACAACTTTGCCCGCCGCGTACCCATTTTAGAAGAACAGATGAAGGTGGCCAACCACCGCATCGCAGATTTAGAGAAAGAGAGGAACTGAACCTATGAACGATACCCATTGCAAAATTTCTGCCGCCACCCTGGCACGCACGGCTGCGCTGGCGCTGGCACTGACCAATCAGGTGCTGAGCGCCTGCGGCAAGCCCATGCTGCCCATCGAGAGCGCCACCGTGGAGCAGCTGGTGACCACCGGCCTGACCGTGACCGCCGCCCTTGTGAACTGGTGGAAGAATAACTCCTTCACCCCGGAGGCCATCAAGGCCGACGGCTATCTGGAACAGCTGCGGGAAAAGAAGTAAAGGCTGCCGGGCAGGCGGGACGATATTTTTGTGAATAGAGCAATGCCGGAGCGTCCTCAGACGCTCTGGCATTGCATTTTCACAGGAAGGATATTGGAGCCGTTCCCAACAAAAAACTCCTCCGGCAGTTGCCGGAGGAGCATTCATTTTTCTATTCTAAACACGGATGCGCCGCCCTGACATGGTGCGCAGCCGGGCTTACTTCAGGAACTTTGCCACGGCGCGGGCGACGATGCCGCCCAGAATGCCGGACACCAGAAATTCGGCTACGCCCTGCACGCCAACCAGCAGCACTACGAACATGAAGGGGTTGGCAGCGCCCTTGACGGACACCAGATTCTGCACATAGTCGCAGCCGTAGAAAGCCAGCACGATGTAGCCCATGAAGAACAGGGTGTTCAGGGCGGGTGCGGTCATGGCGCTGAGGATGTAGCTCCAGGTGCGGGACTTATCCAGCTTTTGCAGGCCCTTGAAGATCAGGCCGCAGCACAGACCCATGAGCACACGCATACCCACGCACAGGATAAAGGTGTTCAGCGGGCTGACCTGAAACAGTGCACCGGTCATGGCAGATGCGCCGGTGATGGCATCGTAGAAGCTCACAGCGCCGAATACGCCGCCCAGCAGGGCACCCACGGCGGGGCCCATGGTGATGGCGCCCACGGCGATGGGCAGGGTGAGGAAGCTCATGTACAGCGGGCCCACGGGCACACTGCCCAGACCGACAAGCTTCATCACCAGTTCAATGGCCACCAGCAGGGCCACACGAGTCAGAGTCTTGGTATTGGTATTCTTCATAATTCAGTTTTCCTCCTGCTGCCGTTCCGCCCTTTTTGTCGGATACGGCGCAAACCTGCCCGCTCTTTGCGGGTTTTAGGTGAATATTCAAATCTTTGGAAGCGCGTAGTTGTCAGGGCGTGTTCCAGAGAAAAATGCGTCAGAATCTGTCGCCGGGGAAGCGCACCCCGGCGCTGCGGCGCGCCACCGTGAGCACCCGGCTCACCGCGATGCTGGTATCCAGCATGCGGGCGCACAGCTCCTGGTCTCCGGCGGTCATGGCGCGGTAAAAGGCCTCGAACTCTGCCGCCTGCCGGGGACGATCTCCGTTCAGGTTGTAGTGCTCCTCCTTGCCCTCGTTGGGATGGAAGGTCACGCCGCCGCAGTAGTTCGGGGTGGATTTTTGCAGGATATAGCCCTTCGTGCCCTGAATGATGCAGCGGGCAGGGGCTGCGCAGTCCTTGGCGGCAAGGCTTACCGCCTTGAAGCCGCTGTAATCCATCATCAGCACACCGCTGGTGTCGATATTGCGCTCCATGTTGGCGGCATACACCGCCTTGTTCGGCTCACCAAACAGACCCACGATGTAGCTGACGTTGTACACGCCCAAATCCATCAGTGCGCCGCCCGCACACAGCGGGTCGAACACCGGCGGGGTCTGCCCGGCGCAAAAGGCGTCGTACCGGCTGGAATACTGGCTGAAGCTGCACTGTACCATGCGCACTGTGCCCACCCGGGGCAGCAGCTCCCGGAGTTTGGCGTAGTTGGGCTGGTACTGGGTGGTCATCGCCTCAAAGAGGAACAGCCGCTTGCGCTGTGCCAGCGCAGCCAGCTCCTCGGTCTCGGCGGCGGTCACCGCCATGGGCTTTTCCACAATGACGTGCTTGCCTGCCTCCAGCGCCACCCGGGCGTAGCGGGCGTGTTGTAAGTTGGGCACGGCGATGTAGACCGCGTCCACCCACTGCAATAGCTCAAAATAATTGGTGGTGTGCTGCGGGATCTGATATTGTGCACACAGCTCTGCGGCCTTTGCCGCCGAGCGCGGGG
>OGYX01002478.1_pt1 | contig 11764 bp, 8 predicted proteins | sample 1576601 | NCBI WGS metagenome assembly OGYX01 (sample SAMEA3541561, study PRJEB24748) | human gut metagenome | biome: human gut; feature: human-associated habitat; material: faeces | place: China | collected 2012 | reverse complement strand
CGGCGTGCGGCTCGAAGCTCGCCTGCGTATTTCAATCCACGCTCTCCATGAGGAGAGCGACCACGCCAGGCATGGCAAACCTCGCCTTCAAATGGGAATTTCAATCCACGCTCTCCATGAGGAGAGCGACTTATCTCCGGCGTACTGACGTGGAACAGCACCGCAAGATTTCAATCCACGCTCTCCATGAGGAGAGCGACTGTCACATCAACCGCGTAAGTGTTGCCGCCAATCTATTTCAATCCACGCTCTCCATGAGGAGAGCGACTCGACCTCGCCGCGATGCACCGCGCCCGGCTGGGTATTTCAATCCACGCTCTCCATGAGGAGAGCGACGTGGTGAGTCAGACGCAGACATTCGTTGGCGCCGATATTTCAATCCACGCTCTCCATGAGGAGAGCGACTGGTACGCCATCATCAGCAACCGGCACACCATATTATTTCAATCCACGCTCTCCATGAGGAGAGCGACAACAAGATCGGAGCAACAAGATGACATACCTGATTTCAATCCACGCTCTCCATGAGGAGAGCGACCTGCTTCAATCACAGTCGGCCACGCCACCGGCCGTATTTCAATCCACGCTCTCCATGAGGAGAGCGACACGGTGGCGGTCTGTGAGTCCGCCGTCCGCCAAGTGATTTCAATCCACGCTCTCCATGAGGAGAGCGACGCAAGGCCGGACTCCTCACGCAGGGCCTACCGGAATTTCAATCCACGCTCTCCATGAGGAGAGCGACCTAATCAAAGCGAGGATGCGAAAAAATGAAATGATTTCAATCCACGCTCTCCATGAGGAGAGCGACTTCGGGTTTGATTCGCGCGCGCAATGCCGATGGTATTTCAATCCACGCTCTCCATGAGGAGAGCGACCCGCGGCCACTGTATGGCCGTATGACCTGAGCACGTAATTTCAATCCACGCTCTCCATGAGGAGAGCGACCGCGGTAGGCGTAGACCTCGCCGGCTGAGGTGATATTTCAATCCACGCTCTCCATGAGGAGAGCGACTCGGCGACGAATTCTACGTCCGCACCAACGATGGCATTTCAATCCACGCTCTCCATGAGGAGAGCGACTGGAAGCGGTGCCGTGGGCGTGGACGTGGAATTTGGGATTTCAATCCACGCTCTCCATGAGGAGAGCGACTTCCGGCCACCGGTGGCGGACGGTACACTGTCAAATTTCAATCCACGCTCTCCATGAGGAGAGCGACACGTAGGCGTTGCCCAACTGTATGTCATGCTGATTTCAATCCACGCTCTCCATGAGGAGAGCGACCTGAACGACGCCGATCAGACGCTCGCCACCAACCAATTTCAATCCACGCTCTCCATGAGGAGAGCGACTAAGCTTCAAGGGATCATCCCAGTCCGCATGCTATTTCAATCCACGCTCTCCATGAGGAGAGCGACGCGCTCAGCACGGCAACCGGACGGCCTTTCATGACCACATTTCAATCCACGCTCTCCATGAGGAGAGCGACCTGCCGGACGGACTATGGGGCTGCTACGACAACATTTCAATCCACGCTCTCCATGAGGAGAGCGACTGGTCTATCAATCCCCCGAAGCGGTGGTGGACACATTTCAATCCACGCTCTCCGTGAGGAGAGCGACTGTGCAGCTGGACATTTTTGTCCGCTTTTTGAGACGCAAGCCAGCTGCCTAGCTTTAAGCATATCAAACAACACCGCCGATACGACGAACAACATGTCTAAAACGAGCAACTGGCTTTCTGTCTCATTTTAATGTCCATTATTTAGTTTTCAAAACGCCCCACGAAAATCACAATTCGGATTTCGATAGTTTTTCAGGTGCGAAAGACGTCCCTTATCATGAGCGCTTACACTTCGCACAAACACCATTCCAAGACCGGCCACCTTGCCGAAAACACAATACTGCTGGCTAGAAAACACACTCTGAATACCGGACGGCACACTCAAACACTCAACCCAGCATACCCCACACCATATCGTTATGGCACCATGCCATTTTGCCTGTGCTATATCATCATCACATCATTAACCGGCAAACTCCGTTCACGTCCATAATGCTCAATCCTATCCGCATATCGAGCGCCAAGTTTATAAAAGCGCAGGCTGTCCTCATCGGTATTGGCAATCTTCAGCAAATCGTGCACCAACACCAGATAATCGGAAGGACTCACCGAGCATTCGAAAACACTGTTCTGCACACGCTGTCCGTATTTCATGCATATCTTCGCCACCAAACGAAGACGACGCTTCCCCCTCAGGGGTTTCCGTACTCACATCGTACGCAACCACAACCATCATGGTTTTTCACCTCCAATAACGTATCACCACGAATCATCGCATACCGCCACACACAGCTACGCACCTTTTACTTCCACATAAATGGCGGGTAATCATCAAGATCACCCCGCAACGATCGAGCTAGCAGCAGCGCTTGCACATACGGAACCAACCCCCATGAAATTTTTTCTTGCAGGAACGGATGAAGAATCTGATCGCTCTTCTTTTTCTGCCACGCCGTAAGCACTTTCTTCCGCCCGGAATCAGACAGCAGCACACCACCATTCTCCCGTATTTCAAAATCCCCCGGCTTAACAGCGCCTGTATTAACCAATGTCAGCACAAAGCGGTCAGCCAACACCGGGCGAAACTCTTCAACCAGATCCAATGCCAGAGAGGCTCTCCCGGGCCGATCCGTATGCATAAAACCAACATACGGATCCAGCCCCACGCCTTGCAAAGCCGCAATGCAATCATTCGTCAATATGGAGTAGCAAAAAGACAACAATGCATTTAGTCTGTCCAGCGGAGGCCTCCTCGACCTATTGGTGAAAAAGAAATCATCTTTATTCTTCAGGACCAAATCGTCAAAAGCGTAGAAATAATCTTTGGCAGCAAGCCCTTCGACACCCCTCAACTCATCAACCGTCAAACTTTTCCGAGCTTCTAACAATGCCGCCGACAATTTGCCGCTCTGCTCGGCAAGTCGGTCAATATTTACCCGCAAAGCATGATCACGTTTCGTACGTTCGAGCACCCATTTCGCATTGTAAAGTTTTCCAACAATGAAAGATTTCGCGTAACACAAAGATTTTTGTTCGTCATCCGCGACTCGAAATTGTTCACGGCGAAGTAGCACATTACGATTCTCCTCCCCTAACACGGAACAGTAATAATGGCCTCTCGGTGAATAGAATGCCATAGAAACGCCCAGTTTGCCGCAGCGTCCCATAAGAGCAGGCGAAGCACCCTTATACGAGAAACACATGATTCCCTCAATTGACCGTAACGGCACTTTCGCCAAGGTTTTGTCATTCTGATGAATCACAACATTGTCGTTCTCCAAAGCAAGATAGGCATCTTCCGTCATCACAAACAGCGTGTTTAACAGCTGCTTCATCACTCCCCGCTTTCCTTGAGCCGTTCTTCGATATATGCTTTTGCCGATTTCACCTTCCGTAATTCAGGCAGGCACAAATCCCGTAGAGAACATGACGAACACGATCTGGTCTGTTTCACTTTAGGAGTCCATCCGCGGGAGAAAAGATCATGCATTTGCAAGAAGTCAGCTTCGACCATGTTGCGAAGATCTTCGTCCAATTTTACCCGCTCACGACGTTTTGTCTGCCGATAGAACAAAGCACCTTCAGGAATATCACACGCGAGCATTTCTTCCAAGCACATCGCTTCCGCGCATAGCTGTAAACGATCAGCATCAATCGTTTTGGATTTGCCGTGTTTGTATTCAATCGGATATGGCAACCACAATCCATCTCTTCCGTGAAGCGGAACACCATCATTAGACTTATGGAATTCCACAACATCACAGGCTCCAGTTATGCCGAGCGCTCGCGAATAGACTCTCAAATCCCGCATGATCAGCGTATCGCCGCGAGATTCAGAAGTCGCATAATCGTGGGCGCGTTCATGTTCCAGATGCCCAGCTGTGGTCAAATAATTCTCTGACCACAGCTGTTCGATATGGATAAGAGCCCACTGTCGTTTGCAGAATGAGAAATGCTGGATGCCCGAAAGGGCCAGCCAATCTTCTTCCGGATATCCTTCTGGCCCTTTCATGCAACACCCCTTACTCTCTCAATTCCAAACGCTTCAGCGTCCTTCAATCACTTCGTACCGCAAGTCGGGAATAGAAGATCCATTCACTGCCACCGTTCCGTCCACATTAACGGAAACGGAACGATGAACTTTGGCGGAAGAGTATTGCCCTGACTTGCTGTTGTGCGTGAACCACACAACGTCCAACACTTCCATGGACCCCGCAGGACGAGCCGAACTTTCATCATTCTCAAACAACGTGACGAGAGCTTCCTTGATTTTTTCGGCGTCTTCTGCAGTAAACCCGGTTTTTTCGGCAAGCTGTGGGCTGATGCTGCCATACGTCGCATACACCGCACGGCCGGAAACACGGTATTTCATTCCCATGGTATCGGAGGATTTCTTACCGGTGTCCGTGGTTTCACTGTTCACTGACTTAGTGATCTGTACGTCGTCAATGGCGATGGGTTCAACCGAGAACGCAGCCTGAATGGAAACCGGACCGCGCACGCCCAAGGAAACTTCGTCAACATCCTTAGCTTTTTTGAATGCGAATACTTGTCCGAACGCACGTACGTCAAGCCACTGTTCGCACACTTTCTGGAACACCAGGTTCTTCTGTTTCTGCTCTTCTTTCGGCAAGGTTTTCAAATATGTGTTGAAACGGTCCGACAATGATTTTGCGCCGTCATCGGAACGGTCATCGGACTGCACGAAAATCGTTTCACCAGCATCTTGCAGGCGATTGCGAATCTTCCTTTTCAGTGCAACGTCAGAAACCTCGCCCAGCCCTTCCGATGTGGTTCGTGGACGATTGCCATTCAACGGATCACCATTAGGATTGGCATTATTAGACGCAAAAACGACTGCGAAATCAATCTTGTTTTCCAAAGCTGCCATGATATGACTCCTTAACTTTTTCTTTGATAATCAACGTCGATAACTTCAAAAACTAAACACTAGTTTTCTTTGCTCTTCTGGGATGCTTCTTGCGCTTTACGCATAGACTCCCTTCGCTGGCATGAATAACCGAGCAGAAAGAGCGGTGAAAGTGCACGGTTATCTTCGAAGTCTCCTTCTTTGAAAAGCGCCATGACCTCATCCACGCTGTTCTGGAACCAGGGCGCGCCATTCGCCGATTTCAGGTAGGGCATCAGTTGCTTCCACAGCGTTCCCCATGTTGTAAACGGCTTTGCGACGAAATTGCTCATGAGCTTAACGGCATTGGTCGGACGGGTGTCACTGATTCCTTGCTTATACAGGACACCGTTTTCAAAGCGGTCCGCGAGTGCCAGCAATCTCCCGTATAAGTAGTCGCGGTCATTTCGTGTTGGTTCAAGGTACATGGATATCGTGTCCTCCTGTTTGTTTTGCTTCCTCGCGTCGTCAATGTAATGTTTTTTCCATAGGCTGCATGCGATTTCAAAATCTCTTAGCCATGCTCCTGGAGCGTCATATCCCATAGGTTTAGTGACTCTGTGGTATGTGGCGTCCAATATGAAGCGGGGAAGCGATTCTCCTCCGAACATGCATTCTATAAGCTGCTTTTTCGTGTTTTTCGCAAAACGTTTATAGGCTTTGCTGCTTCTGTCTGACACGTCATATGCGCAGCTGATGATGTCGGCAAATGATGGCGCACCTTCATATGCGACAAACTTCTTTTTTTCTTTGTCGTACATTTTCAACGGCCATGCCGCATCAATATGCCACCGCAGGATACTTTCGACATATTCGTCTTTTGAAAGTTCACGATAATATGTAACGCTCAAACGCCCTGATGTCGCCGCATCCAGAATGACAATCATCATTGGGTCGGCATGCTTTTTGAGTTTGTTAGCATTGCCATATCCGCGTAGTACCTTCGAAAAAACTTGTGCGTATTGAAAGTTTGTTGCGGTCAGCGCATCTGCAATATCGTTGCGGGGAGCTTCCGGCTCTTCCACATCCGATGAGAACAAAGAGCCAAAATCATAAGAACCTTCCTGAGGGTCAAGCTTCGGCTTTTCGTTGGGGTTTTTCACCGAGCAGATGACTATGGCCTGGGTATCGGTAATCGTTCCATGATTATTGACCAACCATTGCAGCGTCGAATGTATCTTCTGCGATGTTTCACCATCGACTTGCAAAGCCTCCTCTTTGGATGCGAAGCGCCCTCGATAGGTGAAATTCGTTGAATCGTTTGCCGATAACAGTTTGGCGTTGCCATTTACGCTGACAATTTTCTTAGGGAAGTTCAATATCGGAGCATATAGGTCCTCTCCGAACATATCCTTCCCTTTTTTCTGTCGATCATGGTACAAATAAGAAATCCATTGCGCCTGTATATCGGGATCGTTCGAGACATCTGAGTTTTGCAGCCCAATTTCAACTTCGAAGCAAACACCTGCTTTCCGGTCTTTTTCGGTTATTTCCACATTGAATCGAGCGGCTTCTTCGCTGATGCTGTGTTCCGAGACGCATCGATAGATGGCATTAAGTTTGACGTTGTCGCCTTTCCAAGCGGCAAGCTGCTCCAAATACATGGAGGTTTTCTCCTTGTCGAAATGCAAGTCGAGATATTGGAGCTGATCAAACAGAGGATGCGGTACCGGCTTGATGGTGCGTCCCATGGAACTTTCTGTGCACGGGATAACAATCGTTTGTTTTTCCCTCAGAAGCCGTAGTATCTCACCATTCCCGTTTACCCCTAGCGTCAATAGTGTCGGAAGTGTCGTATGCCCCGGAGGAATCAAGGCTTTCCTAATGTCAAGCGTAGAACCGTCGCCACTTCTCGGAATTTTTCCGGCGGCGTTGTGCACAGATTCATTGATAAGCAACAGATTGTTCGACAGGCTCATCACTCACTCCTCTCCCACCGGCTGCAGATTGCTCCCCAAAGCGAATTCCTTGACGCTCTGGTTTTTCCTGATAATTCGTCCATCCAATTTCGTGGATTCCGGACGCTCAAATTCAATGATGCCGTCGGACATAACAGGCGACCAGAATCGGGCGATAAAATCGTGGTCCTCGTTTTCATCCGGATACGTGAATCCATGGAACATGTATCCCATATTCCACTCGCCATAACCGTCATAAAACCCTTCGCCAGATCCGAACTCACATGGTTCCACATACCCCTGGCACTCGCGCGTCCCCAAGAATATGTCTCGGCGACCGCCTTTCTGAACGGATCTCAAGGCGATATTATGATGTTTGTTTTCGTCGCGGTCAGCGACAAGATCTTCACGCTGATCATTCCATTCGAAATGAGCCAAAACCTGATAACGCACGTCTTTGAGATACGTGTAGTACGAAAGATCATTGCCACCGCTCATTTTGATGGGTCGAATTCCCTTTCCTTCAGTCTGAACTCTGTTCATCACACGAACAGCGTCAATAACCCACATAAAAGTTGGCTTCCAATAGATGCTTTCCGTAATGCCTTTCAAAGCTTGGTACGTTGGCACCTGATACGAAAATTTCTCACCCCCAACACGTGTTGCCGCTTCCGAGAACAACGCATATCTGCCTGATACCTCATATTCAATTGAGTTGCGATGTCGTTGCATATAACTCCTTCGTTAATCGTTCCCTCAACCAGCCACTGTCAATATAGCACATTTTACGCTTATTGTACATAGAACTCTTTGAGTGTTTCTCAATCAACAATCAACCAGTTATTCTTGTATAAGTAGGTTTTCCTACTGTCGCCACATTCATGGCGTGGATTGAAAATATGTACAACATGCGTATTTACCAAACGAAACTCTCCTGCAGATTCCCATCGACCTGCAGGAGAACCACTGCCCTTTCATATCATCAACAGAGACATGTCCGTCTCTGTCACCACACCATATTCGCCTTTGTAATAATCTCCATTCAGAACGCAAATATCGAAATCCTCGCTAGCGATGGAAATCGCATGTTTTTCGTTCAAAATCTTGTATTCGTAATCGAAAAGGGAAACCGTGTATTCCTGTAGCCGCCGCAGAATCGCAATCTTCTCCCTCAACTCACCGTGACCCAACATATCCAGTAATTCCATCGCATTGCCATAGGGAACCACAACATTGTGCGTGATTTTCGGAATCACACGATATTCATTGCCGACCGTTTTGAACGCCTGGGCAAAAAACGGATTGTATCTCTCCCCCATCGTATTGTTCTCGAATTGCTTACGTTGGCTTTCGTTGTATGCCAGCAACTCATAAATCGTTTTTCCAGCGTTTTCCTTTTTCCAAAGCGGACCATCCAGCAAACTATTGCCGCCATCTCGATCCTCACTTTGAAGCAGCATGCCATAAAACTCATTGAGCATGCCAGTAGAAAGCAGATCAGCATCAGGATGCTCACCCATAATCTGCAAAGTGAGCTTTTTGCCTCTGTGAATCTCTGGAAGATAGTCCTTGAACCTTTCCTCACCTTGCAACGGATAGACATACACATCCTTGATTTCTTTCGATTCACCATTCCTGTTGCACCTGCCAGCCGCTTGCATAATGCTATCCAGACCAGCCATCGCCCTGACTACGCATGCGAACGAAAGGTCCACTCCCGCTTCGATAAGCTGCGTGCTTACGCAAATCACCGGTTTGGAATCATGAGGATCAGTTAACACCTTTATTCTCGCTAACTGGTCTGCCCTATGTTTGCCACACATGGCAGTACTCAAATGAATCAACTCAAACTGCCCGTCAGCATTGAGCTCTTGCAAACACTGATACATTTTGCGCGCTTCACTCTTCGTGTTGACGATAGACAGACAATTGCCGTTCCGAAGTGCCTGCTCATATATGATGTTCGCAAGTTCCTCGCAACTCTTGCTTTCCTGTGAAGCAATAATCCGGGTACGCTTGAGCTTCTCTTCGTAACCATCAGTATTGTCGATAAGATCAGGCTCGTCTGACAGACGCAGATTCTTTCGCGCCGTTCGTTCCAATAAAGGCTGCGTAGCTGAGCACAGCAGAATAGTCGAGTCCAATATCGTCGAAAGAAAACTCACAACTTCATTAAACGGATTGATGATATTCAATGGAAGCGACTGAATCTCATCAAAAATGATGACGCTATTGGCCATGTTGTGGAATTTACGAAGTTTCGTACCACGCGCCGACATAACCGTTTCCAAGAATTCGACCATCGTAGTCACGATGATCGGATTATCCCAACGTTCAGACGCCAGTTTACGTTGACGTTCCTTCGCATCCTCTTCCTCACTTGTGCCGATAGATCCCGTGTTATCGGAATTCTGAAGGCCCGCGGTGGAGTAATGCTCCAGCACAATATTGCTGTCAGCATCCAGACCAAGCATATTCCGGAATGTTGCCACGGTCTGTGACGTAATAGACAAGTACGGAATCACATAAATGATTCGTCTTTTCCCTGTTTCCAAAGCATGATGCAAGGCGAAATTCAACGAAGCCAACGTTTTACCGCCTCCGGTCGGAACCGACAATCGGTAAATCCCTGTCTCTCTGCTCCCAGCTTGACGGCACTGTTCCGTAATCTGTTGACGGATTTTATTGATTTCGGATGTCGAATCGAATGATTTCATGCTTTCGTCAAGACGGCGAATCAGTTCCGACCAATCCGCCTTGATCGGATGATATTGCTCTTTCGTCTCAAAATAAGCCGTATCTGTTCTATCGGCATCAATCAAACGAGAATAAACGTATTTAACTAGTAATCCCGAGTAGAAATAACGACTATCTTTCGACAATTTCAGCAATTTAGTTCGTCCTACAAAATCGAAAACATCTTTTTCGGCCTGCTGGAAGGTGTCTTGCAAGTCGAGGTCCAAATCATGTAGCCCCTGTTTGATTTCCCCATACGCATATTTAGGATTCTGTTTATCTGCTTCCGTAAAACCTGTGAGAAAAGCCTCATCACCGATTTCATTGATGCAATCAGGAAGCTCTCCATGATGTTTTGCAATAACAAGTTCAAGAATCTCTTTCACGATTTCCGCTGCCGAATTCGAAATCGGCAGGTCATTGACGACGAACGCACCCTGCCTCGCATGAGGAATCTCACCACGACGTCCCTTGCCTGATATCAGATACGTTTGAAACTGTTGCGCGACCTTTCCAACATCATGCAGGAGCGCCGCCATTCGCGGAATCTGAGAAAACTCCGATTCATAGCTTTCCGCTAAGTCACCCGCATTGTGAAGATGGTCACGCAACGTCTGCACACCGCCATCCGCGTCCTTGTGCGCCAGCAAAGTCATAATCTGCTCCTTCACAGATATGTTCAAGCACCCCTACATTACCATAGCGTTACAGTTCTCACGAGCATTGCAACGAGGTTCGGCATATAGAGACAGAAGACTTTCAAGTGGAATAATCCGCATATACGCATACTCATTGGTATACCTATTCATATCTTTCCATTTTCAATTCCAAATGGAAAGATATGAATATTTTTTGCGTTAGCTACACTTAACCGAATAAGTGTAGCTAAATTCCGCGTTAGCCACATTTATTCGCACATAGAAAAAAACCGGACAGCGGATTCTTGGAATCCACCCACTTGGGCGAACCCGTTGAATCCGCCGTCCGGCGGCGCGACTGCTTCTCAAGAATGTGTGCTTGACTCACATGGATGGTACTGAGAACCATTCGCTTAACGATCTGTTTCCGTGCGCGCCAACCGCGTAAGGAACGCGGCTGCGCGGCACGGACACAAATCAAGTCTTGAGTGGACTCGAGCCGCGGTGGGCAACGCCACGGCGGCTCGAAAGCCAAGGGATTACTCTAGCCGCAGCTTGGAATAATCGCAAGCCGACCGAGCTTCGTTCAGTTCAGGCCTTGGCAACCTCCACGCTGAGCTCGGAGCCGCCTTCCTTCACATTGAAGGAGGTGGCGAGCGTCTCGGAAGCGATGAGATCCTTGAACTGCTCGACCTTCGCCACGTCATCGGCCGGCACGGTCAACGTCAGCGCGATACGGTCGGAGATTTCCAGACCGGCGGCCTTGCGGGCGTCCTGCACGGCGCGAATCACGTCGCGGGCATAGGTCAGGCGGCAACGGGTGCGTGCGGTATAGGCTTCCGGACGGAGGTAGTCACACACGTGGAGGTCGGGCACAGGACCGAAAAAAGCACGGCGCGTATCGTTCATGCGGCGGTCGTGCAGCGAGGCATGCCACACCTTACCGTCTTCAATGCGGAGCGTTTCAATAAAGAGGCACATAGACTTTCTGTTTCATTTCTTCATATTCGTTTCGGGCATCGCTGCGGAAGGTGATTCCTCCCCCGCTCTTGAACACCTTCGTGCCGTCGGGCTGCTGTTCCAGGAAACGGATGAGCACGGCACTGTCCAGGTTGCGGCCGTCAAAGTAGCCGGTCACACCGGTATAAAAGCCACGGTCGTACGTCTCGGCTTCGCGGATAATCTGCACAGTGCGGGGCTTGGGAGCTCCGGTGATGGAACCTGCCGGCAGGAGACTGAAAAACAGGTCGCCCAGTTGTGAAGGATAGTCTTCGGGCAGACGGCCACGGATTTCGGAACTCATCTGGAGCAGCAGACCACGGTGGGTGTGCAGCTCATCGAGGTAGCGGTAGCGGGTCACGGTGACTTCGGTGGCGAAACGGCTCAGGTCGTTGCGGATAAGGTCGGTGATGGTAGCATGCTCGGCTGCTTCTTTCGGGTCGGCCAGCAGGCGTTCACGGGCATCAGGCAACGTAGCATCCATCGTACCTTTCATGGGATGGGAATAGATAAAACCATCGGT
>OGYX01002466.1_pt1 | contig 11810 bp, 10 predicted proteins | sample 1576601 | NCBI WGS metagenome assembly OGYX01 (sample SAMEA3541561, study PRJEB24748) | human gut metagenome | biome: human gut; feature: human-associated habitat; material: faeces | place: China | collected 2012 | reverse complement strand
CAATCCCCTTCCTATCGCTCGTAGGTACATAACGGTGATTATCAAATAGGCAGTTCTCCTGGCTCGGGCTCATCACCTCGCTTTCGCCTTCCCAGATTTCTCCAGTGACATGTATGAAAGCAGGCTCGTCCTTACAGTGGCGGGACCGCATCGGCTTGTACCGATTTCTCTATTAAGTCTTGCGACACCTATTCTCTATATTCGTTGTTCTAAGTCCAATATAGTGTAAAAATATGCACAAAGTCAATGAACATAACAGTTAATCATAAGTAGCAAATTTCAAGTTATAACTAACGCATATATAGAATGATAAAAATGCATAGGTGCAATTTAGAGAAATTACCTCTATAATTCGCTACTGCTATACTACCACCATGTTATAATAATTCTACTAATGGGAGGTCGTATTATGAACGAAATAAACAAAAAAGGTCTCAGCACCACATTGTTGTGCTGTTTAATTTGGGGTTTGCTGCCCCTCTATTGGGCGCTTTTAAACCAAATATCATCCTTTTCCGTATTATCGCACCGCATCATCTGGTCCGGATTTTGGATGTTCTTCCTCGTCATCGCTACAGGGCGCCAACAACTGCGTATGGACATACAACTTTTACGCACCCATCTTACGCAATTAGGCCTACTATTACTGGCTGCTATACTTATTAGCATCAACTGGTTCACCTACATTTGGGCCGTTACAAACCAACACGTACTCGACACGAGCCTTGGCTATTATATCAATCCATTGCTCAACGTATTGTTGGGCATCCTAATCTATAAAGAAAGATTACTTTGGCCACAAAAGCTAAGTATTGCCATCGCATTCTTAGGTGTGACCATCATGACTGTTCAACTAGGTACATTACCCATAGTCTCTATCATCCTAGCCGTTTCCTTTAGCCTATACGGGGCCGTAAAAAAACGTCTCACCATCCATCCATTCTCGAGCATCGCCTTCGAGGCATGGCTCGTTACACCGATAGCATTATGGTATCTAACGGCTGTGGATACCACCTCGTGGTCCTTTATCGAAAACCTAACGCCGACCGGTCTCCTCCTCATCGGTGCCGGCCTTACCACATCGATTCCGCTCATCCTCTTTTCGTACGGTGCCCGTCTATTACCACTAAACATTCTCGGATTTTTACAATACCTATCTCCTACCATGGGCTTCTTCTTGGCCATCTTCTACTTTGGTGAAAGCTTTGGTACAGCACAACTCATAGCCTTCGGCTGCATCTGGGTGGCACTCGTATTGTTCACCCTATCTAATCAAATGACGACACGTATTAAGATAAAAAAATAGAATACATTACAAAAAAGCTGTATCAAATGAATTTCTCATTTAATACAGCTTTTTATGTGTTCGTTTTACACGTGTCTAACGTAATATAGACTCAGATCTTATTAATCTAATTCATTCATATTTGTCGTATTCATATTAGAAATATAATGATTATAAGCCTCAATCATACGAGTATAGTCCTTATCTTGTTTCGAACCCATATAAGTGCGGATAGCACCGATTGTAGAGTTTACAGAGGTCTTAACAGTATCATAGTTAGAGTTAGTAATGCCATTAGACAAATCACCAATAGCTTGTAACTCTTGATTCATGGCATTCACATCCGGCTGTTTTTCACTATCTAGCCTTTCAAGAACAGCGGTAAGTCTCAAATGAACCTCTTGTGCTGCAGCTGCGTTTTTCTTACCTGCATCGCGCAACTCTTGTAACCGTTGTTGTAATCGATCGAGATTGATTTTATGCATCAAATTATCAAAATCTGCATAAATAGGCACAAATTGCTCATACAACTGTACATACTTTGGACCTAATTGCTGTTCCTTAGCATAGTTATCTGTGGTGTATTCTTTAGATTTATAGTATGCATCCAGTTCTTCGGCTACCGGTGTGATTTCATTCAATTTTGAAAGCAACTTATCTAGGGGCTCCTTCATTTCATCATAAGGAATACCGGCTTGCTTAGCTTCTTCTAATTCTTTTTGTAACTGTTTAAAGTTCGGTGTATTAAATACAGTTAAATGCTTACCTGCTTTTAAATCATTAATCGTCGGTGTATTCGCATAATCAAACATAACAGCCATGCGATTATATCGGCTTATGGCTTTCACATATTGATTAAATAATTGTACCTTATCCTGTTCCGACCGCTGTGCTATTTCCTTACGGCTCTGCTCAGTGCCCTGCCATAGCTCTGACATACTACAACCGCTCAAAAACAAAGGTGATGTCAGCGTTAGTGCACACAACACAGCCATTGCCATCCTTTTGCCAAGTGGTTTCATGATGAATTCTCTCCTTTCATCAATATACAGCTTAGTTTATATATTCTAATTATATACCCATTATAAATAATAAGAATAGTATATATACACAAAAGTCATTTATCATTACTTGTCAAGTGACCAATAGAGTCAGGGGTGACCAATGGGCACCCCTATTTTCCTTTATATACTGGTAGACTACAACTAAGAAAGAATAACTCCTATAAATTGTTTTATACGTATACACGTGTTATTATAAAAGGAGAAAATATGAAGGATAAAGATTTACTTAAACTGCTACTCAAAAATGGTTGGAAGGATGTACGGCAACGTGGTAGCCACCATCGTTTGAAAAAAGATAGTCAAGTTGAAGTGATTGCCATACACGGAAAAGATGTACCTACAGGTTTATTAAATGCCATTTTGAAACGCACAGGGCTTAAATAAGGAGGACCTCTATGAAATTTATATACCCCGCAATAATCCATGATGATTCTGATGGACTTTGGGCTGAATTTCCAGACTTAGAATATACAAGCAGCACCGGATCAACCCTAACTGAACTCATAACAAATGCCCAAGAGGCTATGGAGCTATATATTTTAGGTGCCTTAGAGGATGGGCAAAGTTTACCATCCGCATCATCAGTCCGTAATTTACCAATTACTGAAAACACTTACCCTACACTGGTGCAAACTGATATTGATCTTGGTAAAAACAGTAAATCCATCAAAAAAACATTAACGATTCCCGCATGGCTCAACGAACGGGCCTTAGAAAAGGGAATAAATTTCTCACAATTATTACAAGAAGCATTAGTAGAAAAAACATTATAAGTTAACGAGTTGTTTAAATCTTTCATTATTATGAAAGCGTTCAAAGTGATCTTGTTCAGCAGCAACCGCCTTTACAGATGGATCAATTTTAATTGCTTTTTCAAGCCAATCAAGGGCCTTCATATCATCCCCTTGGTCTGCATAAATGGTAGCAATGCCATACACAGACCAGGTGTTACTAGGGTCCTTTTCTAATACCTTTTCAAACCATTGTTTAGAGTCATTTAATCGACCTTGTAGCTTATAAACCATGGCCATATTATAGTAGTTAGCCACATTATTAGGATCTAAGTCATAAGCCTTCTTCGTATCAATCAAACCTTTGGTGGTATCGCCATTAAGTGCTGTTGCAAAACCGCGAATAGAATAGGCTTCAGCATTATTGGCATTTGCATTAATAGCTATGGTCGATTCTTCTATCGCCTTATTATAATTGCCAGACGATAGGGCTTGTTTGGCGACAATTACATGTTCATCTTGACCTTGAGTTGTTTTAGCTTGTTCATTAGCTGTTGCTGTAGGTTTAGTGTCTTGCTGAGTCTTAATGTCTGTGCCACAACCTAATAGGCTAAGCAAACATATACATAATAGAATATATCTCATATAATAACCCCTATATTTTTGTTAAGTACTGTCATGTAATGTATTAAATACGGTTATAAGTATACTAAAACTATATACAAAAAAAGGACGAGCTGCAACTCGTCCTTTTTCGTTATATTGTCGGTAATTTCATACACTCTACCTATAAGTAATATAGCATAGAAATATACAACTAGCAAACGCTATCAATTATAGCCTTTACATATTATTTTTTAGCCTTAGAGCAACGATCCAACAAGTACGCAACGCTTACGAATGGAATGCCGCCGCTTTCACCAAGACCAATTTCACATGTAGAACTAGAGCTTACGCCAAGTGTAGCACCGTATTCGGCAACTTCACTAGCAAGGTCTTTTGTAGCACATTTATTAAGTTCTGGTGTGAAGAAACCTTTTTGACCAGCAAAGCCATCGCATGCGAAGGATTTAATATTAAATACATGGTCAGAGCATAGACGTGCCAAGTCTTCGATGTATTGAGATTTGCCCAATACTTTGATTTTACATTGTTTATGAACAAGAACGCGTTCATCGCATTTTGTAATATCAAGACGAGGTACTACGAATTTGCATAAGAATTCAGAAATATCATTGATTTCTAAATCTGGCATATGCTTGAATGCATGGTTGAAGCATGCACTATGGTCGATAACGATTGGGTATTTACCATTTTGAGATGCTTTCATCAACGCATCGTGTAAATCTTTTACAGCACGTTCATGTACGTCATCGTAGTTTTCAAAGCTCAAGCCGCAGCAGAGGTTTTCGATATGTTCAGGATAGATAATATCGATTTGAGCCTTATTGCAGAGGCTTTCAACAACTTGTTGCAAACTGCGTTGATCATCATAACCTTGGTTTTGACGGAACGCACGGTTCGCACAAGTACTGAAGTATACAACCTTTTCAAAGTTAGTAGGTTTAATGCGGTTTTTCAATTTATAGCGGTTAGCCTTAGGTGTTGTTTTAGGTACATAAGGTGTTACGCCAGTTACGCCATGTAAACCTTCCGTGATTTTGGAAATTGCTTTTTGTGTGATAATAGCACCAGCAATGCCTTCAAGGCTTACACCGGCACGGCACATTTCAAGAGTACTGGAGAAGTTGTCATAAATTTTCTTAGCCAAACCAGGTGCTGGAGGATCGATGCGACGCATGGATAATGCGATTTGTGCAGTATCGATGCTAAGTGGGCAAAGACCTTTACACATGGAGCATGCAGCACAAGTTTCAACACCGAAATATTCATAACCTTTTTTAAGTTCGTTTGCAACAGCGAAATTGCCTTCATTTTCAAGGCGTTTAGTTTCGCGCAACAATGCGATACGTTGGCGTGGTGTCAATGTCAAATTACGGCTAGGGCAGTTCTTTTCACAGAAACCGCATTCCATACAGATTGTGAAAGCATCATCGATAACACATTGTGCTTTAAGATTTTTCTTGTACACATCTGGATCGTCAGTAATCATAACATCAGGGTTTAAGATGCGAGTAGGGTCAAAGATAGCTTTGATACGACGGTTGATTTCGTACGCTTTGCGGCCCCATTCCATTTCGATGAAAGGTGCCACCATGCGGCCTGTACCATGTTCGGCTTTCAAAGAACCACCAAAACCAGATACGCGTTCGGACATTTCTTTTACCAAATCACCGAAGTTCTTAGTATCTTTAGGGTCACTGAAATCAGGAGTAATGTTAAAGTGAACGTTACCGGACAACGCATGACCGAAGATTACACCACCATCAACGAAATCGTATTTGTGGAATAATTCAGTAAGCATTTCGATGCCCTTAGTAAAGTCCTCGATTTGGAAGCAAACGTCTTCTGTGATAACAGTAGTACCTTTTCTACGTTGTCCACCAACGATTGGCAAGATACCTTTACGGATTGCCCACCAGGAATCGTATTCTTTAGGATCTTGAGAATAAAGACTTGGAATAGCTGTTGGAATGTCTTTCAATTGTTCTTTAATGAAAGCCAAGTTTTCATCAACAATTTCTTTAGAATAGCTTTCAGTTTGGAACAAGATAGCACTTGTACCTTCTGGAACTTCACGAACGAAATCAGGTACATTATCTAGAGTTTGAACTGCTTTTAAGGATTGATAGTCCATCATTTCAGCAGCAACAACCTTTTCACGGCCCATATTAGCCAAGGCTACAACGGCAAGAGATGCGTCGTTCAATGTGCTGAAGAACATGAGACCGCAACCTTTGTGAGGTACATCTTCAACAGTGTTGTACACGATCTCAGATACAAAGCCCAATGTACCTTCGGAACCGATGAACAAGTGATTGATAATATCGATGATATCTTCAAAATCTACAAGGGAGTTCAAACCGTAACCTGTAGTATTTTTGATTTTATATTTGTGATGAATCAAATGAGTCAACTCTTCATCAGCCAAGATTTCTTTGCGCAATTGCAAAATATCTTCAACCATTTGTGGTTTTTCTTTGAGGAATTGATCGATGCTCTTTTTATCGGATGTATCCAAAATGGAACCATCTAATAAGACAACGCGAATAGAGCGAATTGTTTTATAAGAGTTTTGTGCAGTACCACAGCACATACCGGAGGAGTTATTGTTCAAAATACCGCCTACCAATGCTGTTGCAAGCGTTGCAGGGTCTGGACCGATTTTACGATTATATGGTTTCAACAAATCATTCGCATCGGAACCGATAACACCACATTCACAACGCAATGCTTTGCCATCGTCGATAACTTCCATTTTTTTGAAGCCATCATTACAAACGATAAGCACGTCTTCACTGGAACATTGACCAGACAAAGAAGAGCCAGCCGCACGGAATGTAAATGGTGTGCCACATTGTTGACACAAACGAATAAGACGACGTACTTCGGATTCGTTTTCTGCTTTTACCACTACTTTTGGTAAATAACTGTAACAAGATGCATCTACACCATACGCATAACGGCGCAGACGGTCTGTATAAACACGATCCTTACAAATCGCTTGCGCCTCTTTGGCAAAACGATCATAATCTTTAACTAATATACTCACTTGAAAAGCCTCCAATCCTATCCTTAGGAAAATTTCTTTTATAACTAGTATACGCCGTTCTCATTTCGGTCGCTACCATTATGCATAAATTGTATATGAAATATAAATTCTATAGATACATAATATAAAATGCACCTTAGTTGAAAGTTGATTTCATTTACCAGAAAAACAAGTGCATTTCCTAGGAACACACATCAATAAAAATATATGATAACCACTTATGAAAGCCCATAAGGGTATCCCCTATCAATATGTGTATTCATAAGGATTAAGAGGTATGTAGCATGAATACAGATCTACACCAATATGTGAATATTTATGTGGATTTTCCTAGTATCCTGTATATTACACATTAGGAATTATCAATATAAATTAGTTATGCGTTTTAGGAATAGATCCACTGTTTGCTCGATTTTTAATAGTAATCTATTATTATCACGCCTCAATATTTGTAAAACATATAAAGACTTTTGCTTGATTTTGTTTTACAAATTGATATAATATTTGTAAAAAGAGGTAATAATTATGGCTACAACTAATATCAATATACGAGTTGACGAATTGTTAAAAAAAGATGCCGAAGCATTGTTTAATGACTTAGGCCTCAGCATGTCATCTGCTATCACTATGTTCTTAAAATCTGCATTAAATCATGATGGTATCCCATTCGAAGTAAAACGTGCAAAACCAAATACAGAAACAATACAAGCCTTAGCAGAATATGAAACTATGAAAGCTCATCTGGAAAAATACAAACGGTATAGTAGTTTTGCAGAATTACTTAAGGATGTTGAAAATGAAACTTAAGATTGTTGCATCAAATACTTTCAAAAAAGATTTAAAATCTGCTAAAAAACGAGGTTTAAAACTCGACAAATTACAAGCTATTGTAGATAAACTCGCTGCTGAGATTCCCTTAGAACAAAAGCATCGTGATCACGCACTTACGGGAAACTATAAAGATTTTCGAGAATGCCATATAGAACCAGATTGGCTATTAATTTATCGAAAAGATACAGATGTACTTGAATTATTTCTATTCCGAACTGGAACACATGCAGATTTATTTTAAACAACATATATGGCTATGAAAAACAGAAAAAAGGCTGTAACAAAAATGTGGTAAAACTATTTTTGTTACAGCCCTTTTATATATTTTTCTTATGTTTAGACTATATAGGTACTCTTGTAAATTAGAACAGGCGTGTTCTAGTTGTAAAAGTATCACATTTAGGTGCTCTTATAAATTAGTACAGGCGTGTTCTATTTGTAAAAGCATCATATTTAAGTGCTCTTATAAATTAGAACAGGCGTGTTCTAATTCTAAAAGCCTCACATATAGGCCTCCATATAAATTAGAACAGGCCTGTACTAATTTTAAAAAGCAATGTATATGAATATCTATCCTACTTAAAACAATATCCCAGAGCTAATAATCAATTTAATAGCCAATGCAAATACGCCGATGCTCATAAGTGCCAAGATAGCCTTAGCTCTGAGGCGTTTTGCTATTTGAGCGCCTGCTTGGGCCCCAAATATGGCACCGATACTGGCAGGGATAGCAATGTTAAATACGATATGGTTTTCTACAAAATGGGTAATAACACCAACTGACGTGGATACGGCCAAAATAGCATGACTTGTAGCGGTTGCTAAATGTGTTGGAAAACCCATGATGTAAATCAGAGCAGGCACGTGTACTAGCCCACCGCCGATACCGAAAATACTAGAGATAAAGCCAACAATAATACTAATGCCAATACCGACTGGTTTATTGTACGTCACCTGATCTTTTGTTAAAGATTCTTCCTTCCGTTCTTCTTTTTTACCAAAGTTCTTAAAGCCAATTAGAAATGAGGCACATAGCATAAAGCAACCAAAGGCAAATTTAAATCCCGGTCCAGAAAATTCATCAGACATTTGAGCCCCTATAATAGCCCCTGGAAATGTGGCTACACTAAAGATTAGCGCGGCACTAATATATATCTTTTTCTGTTTAAGATATGCCAGTGATCCTGAAATAGCATTACACATAACAGAAAACAGCGATGTGCCAACAATCATGGATGGAGACCACTCTGGGAACCAGTACATAAACAAAGGTACAAATACGATACCACCGCCGGCACCAATAATAGTACCTAACATAGCGGTAAAAAATCCGACTACGATAAAAAACAGATAGAATAAAACTATATTATCAACCATACTGACACCCCTACGCTACCACACAAACAACACCTAGTTATTCAAACATGATAAATTTATTCAACAATCACGGTAGAGCCATTAGGAATGATGGTAATCGATGCATCCTCGCCCATAATGCCACGGGCGATGAACAATGCTTCATCTAATGTGGACGCAGGCGTCATGTGCATATCGCGAATGACTTGATGGTCGCAATCTTGAGTCACAACGATAACCTTATAGTGATTCAAAATACGCGCTAAAATTTGAATTTTCCATTGGTATGGTTTAGTTTCATTGCGAGGTACGCCGTGAATATCATTCAAGATTTGTTGAGGACTTTCCATGTTTTTGAAAGCCTCATATAAAGCTTGTCCTCCATGTCCTTCTTTACAGGAAGCAGCGATGATGATAACACCGCCATCCTTACAAGATGCTTCGCCAGCAGTCATGCCCTTTACGGATTGATAGAGATTTTGGTCAGATGGATAACCGCCATTACTTGTGATAACGATATCTGCAGGAATAGCTTTCACAGAGGACAAGGAACGAATAAACTCATAGCCTTCCTTATGGGCATCTACACAATCACCCGCTACAGCCTTGATGATTTCCTTTTTGCTATCGATGATAACATTTAGGATGAACTGCAAATTCGCTTTTCGTGCGGCGTACAACATATCCTTATGGATTGGATTTTCATCGATTTTACCGGTTCGGGAATGCTCGCTTTCAATAAATTCAGCACAATGATTAGCCAACACCGTCACCTTGGAGGCAACGCCAGGCAACACGGATTTGCGGCCGCCCGAGAAGCCCGCAAAGAAATGAGGATTAATTAGCCCCTCGGAGATGAGCAATTCCGTTTCTACCGCCAAACGATTGATGACGCACTTGCCGCCAGATGGCAACGTGCCGATTTCCACCATATTCTCAGCATCCTCAGAGTCATGATTGATCAGTTTTTCGTTATTCACGATATCCTCGCCGAACCGATGCACCATCTCATCGTGCGTCATGGCCCGGTGAAAGCCAGTAGCAATCAGAATCGTAATATCAATTGTCGGATTCACCGCGCGAATACGACGGAGCAAAATAGGCAACGTCACCTTACTTGGCATAGGGCGCGTATGGTCACTCGTAATGATAACCATATTGCGTTTTCCCTTAACCAATTCTTCAAGAGGCAGACTGTTAATCGGATGATCAAGAGCCTCCTCTACAAGCTCAGCGGGACTCTTCTCAGCCTTATACGCCGCCGCATTAGACACAAGAACCCCCTGCACAAACCGCTCATCAATAGACACATCTACACTTTTATAATCATACGGAAAAGAATACGTCTTCATATCGACACCTCCTATTATATATAGTAAGTATAACAGAAATACTAAAGGGAGATAAGAGTAAGGGTGTGCTAAAAGCTCCACCGGCCGGGTCTGACTACGCCCTTCGGGCTCCGCAGGGCCAAAGTCACTTTTAGCACCCCCTTACACTTCTCCACAATAAAACAGAGAAAACATATTTCCAATCTATAATTGAAGAAATAAAAAAGGTGAGATGCCTCGAAAAAACGACTTCGGGTCCCTTCCTCTACTGTCTGTAATAATGCAGCTAAATCCTATTTCCAATCTATGTTAGATTTAAGACGAAAACGCGAGGTCCCTCTGAAGAAATCGACTTTGGCCCTGCGAAGGCCGCAGGCCGAAGTCAGACCCGGCCGGTGGAGATTTCTTTAGAGGGACCTCGCGTCCCAAACGTATTTAAAACTAATTAGATTGGAAATAAGATTTAGCTGCTTTTAATCGTCCTCGTTCGCACGATACTTGTAGTTCATCGCCCGGTTGTAGTTTTACATCGTTTAGAGGCACGATGTATGTTCCATTCCGGCGAATGCTAACGATTAAAGTCCCCTCTGGCAAGTTGAGGTCTTGCAATTGTGTATCAACATAGGATGCCACTACAGGCACCTTGGTTTGGAAAAAGGTTTGCACATTTTCTAGGTTGCTTTGACCGGTCATAGCTTGTAATAAGGAATCGTAAATAGGTGGTTCTTTTAAGAGTTCTGCCACCAAGTAGGCCACGATGGTAACAATACCGATGGCATAGATATTGGAAAAGCTATTTGTCATTTCAAGAACGAGCAGAATAGCTAAAATTGGTGTCCGCATAGCGGCTGCTAGCATACCGCCCATGGCACAGATAACGAATTGCGGCACATAATCAGGAGATATTAACCCTGCCGATGAAAGCAGGCTTTCACAAAAGGCACCGGCCGACGCACCGATGACGAGCATTGGCAAAAAGATGCCGCCTTGAGCGCCACTGCCATAGCAAAACGTAGTGAGCAAGATTTTACCCAGCACAATACCACCGAGAAGCAATACACCATGAGATTGAAAGGCTAGCTGCCCTACTAAATCATTGCCACCGCCCAATAAAAGCTGGGAATCAAAGCCGATAACGGCCACAGTCACAAAAGTAATCACAAGTTTTAAGAATCGAGAGCATTTCATCCACTCGAAGAAACGCTTAAAGGCAAATATCATGCGGCAAAACAATACACCGCAGAGCCCCATTAAAATACCTACACCGAGCAAAACCGGAAAATAATCAAGCGGCATCCCTGAAGTTACGGAAAATCCGAGGGCCGGCGTAAGGCCAAAGATAGTTACCGTAATATAGTTCGATATGAGCGTAGCCACGAAGGTAGGAATGACGAGGTACGGATAAAAGCTTTTGTGCACCTCTTCAAAAACGAACATGGCGCCGGATACAGGTGCGCTAAAGGCAGCGGTCAGACCAGCTCCAGCTCCAGCGGAGGTAAGAATCCGCTGTTCACGCAATCCAGAGTTCATCCAATAGGA
>OGYX01002465.1_pt1 | contig 11813 bp, 8 predicted proteins | sample 1576601 | NCBI WGS metagenome assembly OGYX01 (sample SAMEA3541561, study PRJEB24748) | human gut metagenome | biome: human gut; feature: human-associated habitat; material: faeces | place: China | collected 2012 | reverse complement strand
TAGACTGGCCCTTTAAAGCGTTTAAGTGTGTTCAGGTACTTTTACGCTTTTAAAAACCGGAAATGAAAAATGACTGGAGATAAGTTATGATCGTTCATATAATCGAAGCTTTTTACCGTTTTCTGTGGGGTGATCTGTTCACTCTTAAATTCGGGGCATTTTCCATGGGAATCCCCCTGCTTGTACTTCTTCTGATCCCAACAGGCATTTACTTTACCTTCCGCACAAATTTCGTATCCGTACGTCTTTTCCCGGATATGGTGCGCTCATTATCAGAAAAGAAAGGAAAGGACAGCAGTTTGTCACCGCTGCAGACCCTTTTTGTATCTACTGCTACCCGGGTTGGTATGGGAAATCTGGTAGGTGTAGTGGCTGCTGTTTCTGCCGGAGGTGCAGGTGCTGTGTTCTGGATGTGGCTGACTGCCATTTTAGGTTCTGCCACTGCTTTTATAGAAGCAACACTGGCCCAGATCCATAAGGAAAAAGATCCTTTATACGGCGGTTATCACGGCGGACCTGCTTACTATATCCACTATTATGCAGAAAAAGTCCGTGGAAAGAAACTGAACCACTCTGTGATTGCAGTTTTCTTCGCCTTATCCGGACTCTTATGCTGGTGCGGCATCAGCCAGGTGATCAGCAACTCCGTTGCCTCTGCCTTTGAAAATGCTTTTTCTGTACCACCTATCATCACCACTGTGATCCTGGTGATCTTATCCGCCATTATCGTGCTGCGCAAAAATGCCACCATAAAGGCACTGGATATCATTGTTCCTGTTATGGCGGCTATGTATTTTATCATCACGATTTTTATCATTGTGACCCATATCGGACAGCTTCCAGGCGTATTTTCCAGGATTTTTAAAGAAGCCTTCGGACTTCGTGCAGTAGCAGGCGGTGGTTTTGGAGCTGTACTGATGAATGGTGTAAAACGTGGTCTTTTCTCCAACGAGGCTGGCTCCGGTTCTGCTCCCTGCGCGGCAGCTGCTGCTGATGAAAAGGAACCGGTTAAAATGGGACTGATCCAGGCTTTAGGCGTATTTATTGATACCATTGTGATCTGCAGCTGTACTGCCTTTATCCTGCTCCTTGTCCCGGAAGAACTGACCCGTGGCCTTATGGGAATGGAGCTGTTACAGACTGCCATGAACTACCACCTGGGAAGCTTTGGTGTGATCTTCGTAGCTGTGATCCTGGCCCTGTTCAGTTTCTCCACTTTCCTTGGTATCCTCTTTTATGCCCGTTCCAATGTGTCCTATCTTTTCGGAAACCGCTGGCTGTGGCAGACTCTCTATAAGATCCTGGCCCTGATCATGCTCTTCATCGGCGGCATCCAGGCTTATACAGTGGTGTGGGATCTGGGAGATGTTGGCATCGGACTGATGACTATTTTTAATCTGGCAGTGCTCTTTCCTCTTTCAAATGAGGCCTTATATGCGCTGGCTGAATATGAGAAAAAGAAAAAATATGAATAGCTAAAAAGGACAGAAGGTTGATCACCTCTGTCCTTTTCTTTTCCGAATTTACTTTTTTCTTCTTTTTAATATTTCATGCCAGTACACAGGCACTAACAATGCGCTCGCCCCGATCCATGCAAAGGGCGTTGCAAAGCAGATCCCTACATAACCGATGATCCCTGCAAACACAGTGGTGGATGTAATACGAAAGATCAGTTCAATGATACAGGCTGTAAAGGGTGTCCAGCTGTTGCCCATACTCTGGATGGCAGAACGATAGATCTGCAGCACTCCAAGAAGCAGGTAAAAAGGCGCTACGGTCATCAGATAATAATCAGAATACCAGATGATCTCTGCTGTGGGCTGTGTTACAAACATGGGCACGACCAGATGGCGTCCGAAAATGATCATCACACACATAAGAGCATTTGCAATGCTTGTCTGAAGCAGGCAGGCTGCCGTTCCCTTGCGGATACGGTCCCACAGACCGGCATCATAGTTCTGGGCCACATAGTTGGAGATGGCGATACCAAAAGCTGCATTCATAAGTACAGAAAACTGATCCACTTTCGTCGCTGCCGTATATCCGGCAATTGCCTCTGTTCCCAGTGCATTAACGGCTCCCTGCATGGCAAGCTGGCCGATGCACATAACAGACATCTGAAATCCCATAGGAAATCCCATACTCATGTGAGTTTTTATCACAGAACCAAGATTTTGAAAATCTTCTTTCTTCAGTCTAAGTATGAGGAATTTTCTCACGCCTATCACTGTACATAATATTGCTGATAAAAGCTGGCTGAGTACCGTTGCCCAGGCAGCTCCTGCTACTCCCATTTTAAACGGGACAATAAATACTACATCCAGGACAATGTTTAAAAGAGAGGAAAATACAAGGAAAACCAGGGGTGTACGGCTGTCTCCCAATGCACGAAGAATATTGGATATCATGTTATAAAAGATAGTCGCACCGGTTCCTAACAATACAGCAAACATATAATCATAAGCCATATCGTAGATCTTTTCCGGTGTTTTCTGCCAGTACAGGATCTGATGAGCCAGGCCGCAGCAGATCGCCATGATAACCAGTGAGAAAAAAACACATAGAATAATAGACACTGCCACACTGCGACGCATTCCTTTTTCATCTCTTGCGCCAAACCTGTGTCCCAGACAGATACCAAAACCGCCGGTAATACCCTAGATAAAACAGAGTACCAGATAAATAACAATCGCCGTAGAACCAACTGCTGCCAAAGCGTCTGCTCCCAGCGTCCTGCCTACGATCACTGTATCTGCCAGAGTATAAAATAACTGAAACAGATTACCACCGATAACCGGCAGTGAAAATTTTAAGATTACGGAAAATGGATTTCCCTTTGTCAAATCCTGTGCCATGACTTTTACTTCCTTTTCATGTTTTTCCCCAATCAAACCAATACACTTTATACCTTCTGTTTTCCCCGTGTAAAACAGTCTGTGATCAGCCTCCATAAAGGAAGGGCATACAGATAACACCCTGCAAACAGCGCAGTCCCAGGTGCTCCCATAGAAGCTAAAGGAACAGCGCCTGCAATGGACCATGGAATCAGCGGTGCGATCACAATGGTACCGTCTTCCAGATACATGGCCATTTTCTCCTGATCTGTCACCAGCTTATTACAAAGCTGCTCTGTTACCAGTGTAGCCAGCGACTGGTTGCAGGACACTGCACAGGCGATCACAGAAACCGGAAGTACAACGGCAAAAGGCGCCAGCTTTTCTCCTGCTTTTATGATCTTTTCCTGTAAAGGCAACAAAAGCCCTGTTTTCTCAAAAATACCGGAATAACAGGAAGACAGGCACACTACAGCTACCACTTTTATCATGGACTGGATGCCGCCCCCATTTAGCATTTTACTGATCTGGGCATCCTCTGAAACATAGCCAAATACCATAGAGTATAAAGTTTCCGTAAGAGGACGATGCTGGTAGACCAGACAGATCACAAATGCCAGAAAAATACTCACTGCCATAGCCTTTTTCACTTCTACTTTGCATATTGCTAAAATAAAAATGGCTGCTGCCGGGATCAGAGGGATCAGTCCCATACGGAATTCTCTTGAAAACAGCTCCCCTGCTCCTGCTGCCGCACTGCCGGAAGCAGACTGCAGCCATCCCATTACCAGGTATGCCACACAGGACATCACAAAAGGAACGATAGAATCTTTCATCAGTTTCGGTATATTTTTATACATATCCGTATGGGTCACTTCTGCCACAAGCAGAGTGCTGGTGGATACAGGCGAACACCGGTCCCCGAAAAAGGCGCCGGATATAGCTGCTCCGCCTGCAAGGGCAAGGCTTATATCCATTGCCTGGGCCATGGCAATACAGATGGCTCCCATAGTGGCTGCCGTTCCAAAGGAAGTTCCGATCAGAAAAGATACCAGGCTGTTTAACAAAAAGGTAAGCAGCAAAAATACGGAAGGTGTGATCAGCTGCACACAATAGCCAACAATAGCCGGGATCGTTCCTGATGATCTCCATAACCCTGTAAGAACTCCGATGATCGTCATAGTGATCAGCACATTTTTTACTGTATTTACGCCTTTTAAACACATTTTCCCCGTCTGTTCCAGGGTAAATCCACATTTCAAGCTGTATGCCGAAAACAGGATCAGACCTGCTATCAGGGCATACAAAATAGGGACACCTGCCGCCAGCGCACCGATCAAAAGCACTGCAAACAGTGTCAGCACCGCCAATTCCATTCTACACCTCGTTTTATCTTCTGTAATTTTATTCTAAACCGCTTTTAATGCCTGTTTCTGGAACATTTCTCCGCATCAATGGCCAGCACAAACATCAGCACATGAAGGGCATCTTTCGGATCCGCAATATCCAGTATATAGGTATCCGTCATATGGAACAGTTCCTTGGAGATCACTGCCACTTTCCGCCCATCAGACGTCGCGATCGTATAGTCCCACTCCATAAAACTTCCCTGGATCTCCCAGCCGTTAAAATCAATATTGTAACACGGCTTTAAGAACGAAAATTCCTTGCTGAGGCAGCCTATGTACTGCGGACCTTCATACAGCTCAAACTTTGGCAGAAAAGTAAATACCCGCTCTTTCACTGTCCCCACTTCACGGCCGGCCACATCATATATCTTCAGGCAGTGTCCCCAGGAAAGCTGACCTTTCACTGTGTATACAGTATTCTCATTTTCATCATAAATATCATAGCTGTCAAACCAGGAAAAGAAGCGTTGACGGAACAGAAGTTTCATAATGTAACCCCCTTTTATAACCGGATTATTTTACACGGATCAGTTTTGCTACGGTTTCACAGTTAGCAGTTGCCGGGAACATGTCTACAGCTACTGCCCTTTCCAGCTTATAACCTCTCTCCTGTAAAATCACCAGATCTCTTACCAGGCTGGTTGGCTTACAGGAAATGTAGACCAGATGATCCACACCAAAATTAATGATACGGTCTAATGCCTTTGGATGGATGCCGTCTCTTGGCGGATCTAAGATGATCAGGTCTGGCTTTTCGGTTATCTCATCGATCACCTTTAATACATCTCCTGCAATAAATTCGCAGTTATGCAGACCATTTGCTTCTGCATTTTCCTTTGCTGCGCCTACTGCCTCTTCTACGATCTCCACCCCTACTACCTTCTTTGCTACCGGTGCAATGATCTGGGAAATGGTTCCGGTTCCGCTGTATAAGTCGAAAACTACTTTATCCTTTGTTTCTCCTACATAACCTCTGGCTGTCTCATAAAGCACCTCTGCTCCCAGAGAATTGGTCTGGAAGAAGGAAAATGGGGTGATCTGGAATTTCAGGCCCAACAATTCTTCATAGAAATAGCCTTTTCCATAAAGAACTGTAGTTTCATCGCTCTGTACCACATCTGCCAGAGTATCATTGCGGATATGAAGGATACCTGCAAAACTTCCCTCCATTTTAAGAGCTAACAGTGTTTTCTTCCACTCTTCCAATAACACTTTTTCTGTTTCTAAGGACTGTGGCATTCCTTCTTTGCCGGTCTGTCCGGAAGTAACCAAAGCTACCAGGATCTCACCTGTCTTAACAGCTCTACGCACCAGCAAATGTCTTAAATAGCCCTCATGCTGCAGCTTTCTGTAATAGCCCATGCCTTTTTCTGTAAAATACTCTAAGGTAGCTGTTAATATTTTACGGAAATCCTCATGGACAATATGACACTGCGGGGTATTTACAATGTCATAAAAACTGCCTCTGCGGTGCATTCCCAGTGCCAGGGGACCACCCTTATATTCATCACCAAAAGAGAATTCCATTTTATTTCTGTAGCCATCAGAAATGGGGCTTCCCTTGATACCTTCAAATTCATAGGACTTGCACACACTGTCTAAAAGTGATTTGATCTGTCCCTCTTTGATCTTTAACTGTTCTTCGTATGGAAGGCTCTGGTACAGACAGCCGCCGCATACGCCAAAATGAGGACATGCGCCTTCCTTTCGTTCCAGTTCAGAGGCTTCTAACACTTCTAAAAGCCGTCCTTCACATTTTCCATTTCTTTTTTTATTGATCACAAACTGTATTTTCTGTCCAGGAATGGCATTTTTCACGATCACTTTTTCCTCGCCTACATGAACAATACCTTTGTTTGGGAATTCTACCTTTTCTACAATCGCTTCGTAAATCTCGCCTTTTTTCACTTTTCTACTCCTTATTTTGTATTCTGTCACTTTAAATATTTCAGTCTATCACTTATTTATCACAAATATGCCCGAATAGCAACCTATACCTAAGAAAAGCGTGTCCCTTTTATATGAGACACGCTTTTAAAATTATAAGATTTTACACCTGTTATGGCTTCTTTCTTATTTTATTCAGCTTTTTCCTCAGCCCTCTCTTCTTTCTTTTCGCTTTTCTTCTCTTCTGCCTTTTCATCCTCGAAGAAGTCATCGTCGAAGTCATCATCGAAATCGTCTTCAAAATCTTCCAGATAATCAGGGGTAAAGAAACGGTAAACTGCGTATGCAATACCTGCTACTGCTGCTACTGCACCGATAATAGCCAGTACCCAGAGAATACAGTTCTTTTTCTTTTCATCCTCTTCTCTCTTGTGGATCAGTTCGTTGATACGGCTGGTATTCATCAGTTCTTCTACACGGCTTAAAGCCTCTTTTCCCATGGTATCCCATCTTTCTCTGTCAAATCTGTTCATAGCAGTTCCATCCTTTCTGCACTTATTTTCCTTGTTATTTAGTATACCATAAACTCTTACTTTTTACTACTGTTTTCAGACACGTTCCAGCTTTGCAAATCCCGCTAACATCTTCTTCTGGCCACCTTTGTCAAACTCTACCGTGATCTCATAATCCCTTGCCCCGTCTATGATCTCTTTTACAGTTCCTTCGCCAAATTTTGCATGTTTTACACGGTCCCCTTCTTTGTAGTCAAGGGATGCTGCTTTCTGGACTGTAAATGTCTTTCCAAAGCCCGGCTTTTTCTTTGGCTCTAAGCTTTGCATGCTGCTGCCAAAACCGCCCATTCCAGAACTTTTACTGCTTCCCGTTGGTGATGCTGTTTTAGAAGCATAGGCATTATATCCCATTCCAAACCGGCTGACACCGCTTTTAGTGCCCTGGTTCCATGGAAGTCCTGACTCGTCAAAGTCATCCTGCTTTCCTTTTCCAAGGACCGGCTGCAATTTATCCGTATCTAAAAGTTCCGGCGGGATCTCATTAATAAAGCGGCTTGGCTTGGACCATCTGGTCTCTCCGTTTACCATGCGCTGTCTGGCTGCTGTGAGCACCAGTTCCTTCTTTGCCCGGGTGATACCTACATAACAAAGCCTGCGCTCTTCTTCCATTTCTGTCTTATCACCAGACATAATGGACATCATTCCCGGGAAAAGCCCGTCCTCCATACCTACTAAATAGACCTTTGGAAATTCCAGGCCCTTGGCACTGTGAAGGGTCATTAAGGTTACCCTGTCTTCCGAGTCATCTACATTGTCAATGTCCGCAACCAGCGCCACCTGCTCCAAAAATCCATCCAGTGTAGGATGTTCACTGTCTTCTTCGTAGGCAGCTGCTTTGTTGATCAATTCCTCAATATTTTCCAGACGGGTCTGGGCCTCGATCTCGCCCTCTTCCTGAAGTTCCTCTTCATAACCCGTATCTTCCAGAATATGATCGATCAGATCTTTAATAGAGTACTCTTCTGAATGTGCCATCGCCCGGAAGGCTTCCATCTGGGCAATAAAACGGCTGATCTTTTCTGCCGCCTTACCGATACCCGGGATCTGTTTTGCCTCTTTTAAAGTATCATAAAAGCTCATTCCATGTTCTGACGCAAAGGCAGTCACCCTTCCAATGGTAGTGGCGCCGATCCCCCGTTTCGGCACATTGATGATACGGATCACGGAAAGGTCATCCACTCCATTTGCAATAGTCTTTAAATACGCCAGTACATCCTTGATTTCTTTTCTCTGATAGAAGTTGACTCCACCTACCAGTCTGTAAGGGATATTATAGAAAATACACCGCTCTTCTATCAGTCGTGACTGTGCATTGGTCCTGTAAAGCACTGCCTGATCCTGATAGGAATATGAACTGTCACGGATCTGGCGGGCTACAAAATCCGCCTCATCCCTTGCTGTATCAAACTGCTTAAATAAGATCTTGTCTCCTTCACCGTTGGCTGTCCACAGAGTCTTATCCTTTCGCCCGAAGTTATGACGGATCACTCCATTTGCCGCATCCAGAATATTCTGGGTAGAACGGTAATTCTGCTCCAGTTTGATCACCTTTGTGCCTGGGAATGTATGTTCAAAACTTAAGATATTCTGGATATCCGCACCTCTGAACCGGTAAATAGACTGGTCATCATCACCCACTACGCAGAGATTGCGGTACTTGGAAGCCAGGAGGCTTACCAGCTTAAACTGGGCCATATTGGTATCCTGGTACTCGTCTACCATGATATATTTAAAACGTTCCTGGTAATAGTCCAGTACCTGCGGGTTATTCTGGAACAGTTCTACAGTCTTAACGATCAGGTCATCAAAGTCCAGGGCATTATTTTTGCGCAGCTGCTTCTGGTATTCTTTATAGATCTCCCCTGTCTTCTTTTCCCTGAAATCCGCTCCTGCATTTAACAGAAACTCTTCCGGAGTGATCAGCTTGTCCTTTGCAGAAGAAATAGCTGCCAGGACAGACCGTTCTTTAAACTGTTTGGTATCAACATTCATTGCCTTAAACACCTGACGCATCAGGGTCTTCTGGTCATCACTGTCATAAATGGAAAAACTGGTGGTATAGCCCAGACTTTCAATATGACGGCGCAGGATGCGCACACAGGAAGAATGGAAGGTGCTGACCCATATACTCTCTGCCCCAAAGCCAACCAGGTCATCCACACGTTCCCGCATTTCCCCGGCTGCTTTATTGGTAAAAGTGATCGCCATGATGTTCCATGGATTTACCCCACATTCATCGATCAGATAAGCGATCCTGTGGGTCAGGACCCTTGTCTTTCCGGAACCGGCGCCTGCCAGTATAAGAAGAGGGCCGTCTGTATGTAAGACTGCCTCTTTTTGTTTTGGATTTAATGTATCATAAATGCTCATATTATTACCGCCTTTTTTTCTCTGGAGTCATTATAACATCCCTGTACCTATCCTGCAAGCAGGCACAAAAACAAATGTTCTCCCTAAACACAAAAATGCCATGTTCCAGGCGTTCTCCATACAGCCTGAAACACGGCATTCTGTTCTTATTTTCTCCGAACCCTTTAATAAAGATCGGTCATTTTCATTATTTAGCCCTTTACAGCACCTTCCATCATACCTGCTTTCTGGAAACGTTCCAGGATCAGATACAGTATAATGATAGGAATGATAACTAATGTGGTACCTGCAAGGATAACAGGCCATGGTGTAGACAAACCTTCACTGACTGGCAGTAAGGAAATGGTTACCATCAATGTGTATTTTGCCTGTTTTCTTAAGTAAAGTAATGGCCAGAAGAAGTCATTCCATCTTGCGATCAGTGTGATCGCACCCCAGGAAGCCATAGCCGGCTTGATAACCGGAAGGATGATCTTCATAAAGATACCAAAATCCGTACAGCCGTCAATTCTGGCTGCTTCTACCAGTTCATCCGGAACATCGGTGATATACTGGTTCATGTAGAAGATACCAACTGCTGTTGCAATTCTTGGGATAACTAAAGACCAGAGGCTGTTGATCAGTCCCACTTTTTTCATGATGATGAACAGTGGTACAGAACCAACTTCCGGCGGTACCAGCATGGTAGCAATTACAAAATAGAATAAAACTGTCTTTCCCGGGAATTTATACTTTGCAAAAGCAAAACCTGCCAGTGCACAGAAAAACAGGGAAGTTACAGTACCCATAATGGTAGTAAATACACTGTTAAATGTATTCTGGCCTACAGGGATCATCTCAAACAGACGTTTGAAATTGCCCAGTGTAGGATGAGTTACAAGAATTGAGTTAAAGCCGGTAATGCTTTCAGAAATGTCTTTGATAGAGATCAGGCACATCCATACAATAGGGAACAGACATACAATAGTGATCAGCACCAGTACCCCATATGTGATCGCGGAAGACATTGCTTTTTTATGGTTCATGTCGGTTCTCCTTTCCTAAATTTCTCCCTGCTTATGACGCACGATAAACTGGATCACAGATATAACGATCAGGATCAGGATCAGTACTACGCCAATAGCAGATGCATATCCCATGTTAAATACATTGAAACCAGACTCATACATGTACTGGAACAGGGATGTATTGGATGTACCAGGACCTGGCAGGATATAGGACTCATTGAACAGTTTCCACATATCTACAGTCAGAGTCACGGAACAGAAGAATAAAATATTCTTTAAAGATGGCAGTGTGATGTACCAGAACTGCTGAAGTCCGGTTGCTCCATCTACAGTTGCTGCCTCATAGTAATCTTTTGAAATGTTCAAAAGACCGGATAACAGGATCATGGTAAACCATGGTGTATATCTCCACACATTCAGGATGATAACAGGGATCTTGGAATACGTGGTACTTGTAAGCCACGGGATCTTACTGCCACCAAATATGGTAAGCAGTTCATTAAACAGACCTACATTTTCATCAAACAGCATACGGAAAATAAGTCCCATAGCGATGGCTGCACAGATATTTGGCAGGAATGTAGCTGTTTTGAAAAATGCTCTTGCGCTGTTGCTCTTTAAAAAACGGCTGTTTAACAGACATGCAATCAACAGTGCACAGAATAAAATAAAGACGAGGCCTGTCAGCCAATAGACAACTGTATTTCCAAGTGACTCCCAGAACATGTTGTCAACCATCATTTTCTTGTAATTGCCCAGACCGGAAAATTCCGGATCCCCAATTCCCTTCCAGTCAGTAAAACTGATGTAGAATGTCCATATGGTAGGAACCAGCTGGAATACGAAAAACAGGATAAAAAAGGGCAGAATAAACAGATAGGGAGCTTTATACTTTTTCAGTGCCTTAAGCATGTTCTACCTCCTCCTTTAGTTACGCCAGGCGGTCTTCTGTCAGTAAACCGCCTGGCTGTTTATAAATAGATTATTTAACGATCTCGGCTTTTCCGATCTTAGCCTTTAAGTTCTTGTCCATGTTTGCAATTGCTTCATCCATGGTCTGGTTGCCTGCAACATAGTTCTCTAACTCTGCAGAAATGATCTCATCTGCTTCAGCATCCTGAGGAGTTACAACCAGGTTCTCTGCGCCATTCTCCAGGCACTTACCTTCCATTTCACGGAAGGACATTCCGCCGTAGAAATCGGATGGTTCTTTCCAGAAGTCAGACTGTAACAGTTCCTTGGAAACAGGGTTGGAATAAGGAGCATTCTGTTCTTCCATGGACTTAACCCACTCTTCTTTTGCAGCTCCGTCAAAGGTGAAATCATACCACATCATACGGAACAGTTCGGAATAAGGATTGTCACCTTTTTCAATGATACCCATGTACTGGGAAACAGGAGCACCTGCCTTGTTTACACCCTCAAATTCAGGTGCGGACATAACTCTCCAGTCACCCTTGGTAGCTTCACAGTTCTTACGCATGAACTCATCCCAGAAAGCGCCGATGCAGAAAGTAGCAACCTGCTTTTTGTTGATTGCATCATACAGAGCCGGCTCCATGATGGTGGTCTTTAACAGAAGTCCTTCTGTATTCATAGTATCAAGAGCGCCTAAAGCTTTCTTGGTTCCTTCGTCAGAACCGATCACAACTTCACCGTTCTCATCCCAGATCTTAGCACCTGCAGATGGCATTAAACCACGGCGTCCCCAATATCTCCAGGTCTTGCTGGTTG
>OGYX01002463.1_pt1 | contig 11819 bp, 7 predicted proteins | sample 1576601 | NCBI WGS metagenome assembly OGYX01 (sample SAMEA3541561, study PRJEB24748) | human gut metagenome | biome: human gut; feature: human-associated habitat; material: faeces | place: China | collected 2012 | reverse complement strand
TTTGGCTGATGAAGAATATATTCCGTAAAATGATAATAGACTTCCTCGTCAAAAAGAAATGCATAACAGTTATTATCCACTTCATAAAGTGCCTTCAACGCTTCCTCTATTTCACCCTCCTCCAGTGCCTGCACTGCCTGATTCAGATAACAGATATTGTTCGATGCGGCTTCATGTGGAAATAATACTTCATCCTGCCAGTTCAGCCGCACAAAATAATCCTGTCCCTTTCTGAAAATCCCAAGCAGTCTCTGTGAAATATCCTCTCTGCTTTTTGCATCCACCGGGCGGACGATCTGTGATTTTTCAATCCATTCATACAATTCTTCCGCTGTCTGCTCTGCCTGTTCTGTTTCCCGGATCAGCGTCTGCATCTCTCCCTGCAGATGTTCTTCATCCTGTTCCGCCATCCTTGCAGAGACAGAACTGTGCATTTCCCTGAACAGTCGGGAAAAGTCCAGTGGTGGAAAGACTAAAGCATCCAGCTTCAACAAAAGTCTTGTATAGAGTTCATGGTGAAACCGGTAGACATTTTCCTGATAAATCTCTTCATTATCATACTGCGAATGATAATGTGTCTCCATAAAAGGACCGGCACTGAAATCATTCACCGTTGACGGGATTCCCGCAATCGCCATAGAGAAATCATCCGACCATGTCTCAATCGGGGCAAGCACAGTCAGCCCATCCGGGTAGGCATCCTCTGGCACAGCAATTTCATCTGCAAATTTTTTCAGAAAATCTGCATATTCATAAGTACAGCGGATGGCATCCCAACTGCTGTGAGCATGTGCCGGCAGTTCAAAGTTCAGATCTGCCAGCACCTTTCCCTGCCACTCCGGATGGATGCGGAACACCTGATTCCAGGCTCCCGTAGACCAGTCATACTTTGAATCGCACACACCCCATTCTTCTGCTGCCAACGCACAGATCACAATCGTATGACGGGGTCTGTAACCGCTCTCTAAAAGTGCTTTCGCAATGCCAATCGTCATGGACACTGCACAGTTATCATCCTGAAATCCATCAAAATAGGAATCATAATGTGCTGACAGAAGGATCATCTGATCTGTCTCCGTTCCCGGAATCTTTCCGGTAATATTATAAGCCGGACGATTTCTCTCCACTCGTGAACACGCATCCAGTTCTACCATGACAGATTTCTCATTTTCACAAAATCGGTCTTTCAGAAGTGCTGCATCTCTCCTGGAAATTGAAAATGCCGGTGCATATTCCGGTCCTGCGATATCCTGAGCATTCAGTGCTTCCTGATCCACTTCTCCATATCCCTGCATCTGCACAGCAATCAGCCCCACTGCCCCTTTCAGATATGCCTGATAGACCGGATAATTGATCCACCATTCATCTCTCTGATTGATATCTGCCAGCACCAGCTTGCCCCGTACATCCAGATTTTTATAATCCGCTGCCGTTCCTCTTCCTACATAAACCAGCTCATACTCTTGAAATCCATCCGTCTCAAAATTCGTCTGATAAGCCCCAAGCTGACAGGTATATTCTTTCCCACTTCTGTCCTTAAACCGCAGAACTGCCCGCTCGAAAGTCCACGAATCCAGCCAGAATTCTTCTTTTTGAACATCAGTCAGTCCAATGGATCTCATTTCCTCATACAGGAAATCACCGGTTGCCTTCTCTGCACGAGAACCTGCGGTACGGAAACCTAACACCGGGTTCGTCTTCTCCCTCTCCATCTGCTTTGCCAGCCGACAGGAATAGTCTGTATCAAGATGGGAAATGCATCTTTGGATGATCTCCTCTTCCGTCTCTTTTTCTGCTCTGCATTTTCCCTGAGTTCCTGCTGTTCCACTCATAAGTCATCCCTCCGGTCATTCAAGATTCACTGTGGTTTATTTTAACATTTTCACGGCATTTCTACAATGATGATTCACAACTCTTTCACTTCCCATATACATATGCTATAATAAATCTGTATGTGTCCACCCGCTGTATTTTCATTCATAATATGATATCGGGGTCAAAAGCCCCCGACTTTGATGCCTACGGATGGATCTGAAATTTACCATTATTTCTCAATAAAAGGAGTTATTGATTATGAAAATTATCGTATTAGCCGGAGGTCTCAGCACAGAACGTGACGTATCACTTTCTTCCGCTGCCGGCATCTGCCGTACATTACTTGAAAAAGGACATGATGCGTTCCTTCTTGACGTATTTATGGGACTGGAACATGCACCGGAAAATCTCGAAGATGTCTTTACTCTCCCGGATCATGGCCTTGATATCGTAAAAAATATCAGCACAGAAGAACCGGATCTTGCCGCAGTTAAAGCATCCCGTCCGGATCAGTCTGACTGCTTTTTCGGTCCGAACGTCATTGAACTGTGCCGCCTTGCAGATATTACTTTCCTCGGCCTTCATGGCGGAGAGGGAGAGAACGGAAAGCTTCAGGCTGCATTCGATCTTCTTGGCATTAAGTATACCGGACCGGATTCTCTCGGATGTGCCGTTGCCATGCATAAGGGCGTTGCAAAGCAGATTTTCCTTGAGTCCGGTGTAGATACACCTGGCGGTGGAACTTTATATAAGAACGGATCAGATCTTTCCTACCAGTCTCTCGGACTGACACTTCCGGTCGTTGTAAAGCCATGCTCTGGTGGCTCAAGTATCGGAGTTTATATCGTGAATACCGACGAAGAATATCAGAATGCACTGGAGCATTCTTTTCACTATGAAGATGAAGTTGTCGTAGAACCTTATATTAAAGGACGTGAATTTGCATGCGGAATCATTGACGGTGAGGCTCTCCCTCCGATCGAGATCATTCCAAAGACAGGGTTCTTTGATTATGCCAACAAATATCAGGACGGTGCTACCATGGAAGTCTGCCCGGCCGACATCCCGGAAGAGGTTGCAGAGCGGATGAAAGCACTGACTGTAAAAGCATTTAATGCGTTAAAACTCAACGTATACAGCCGTGCCGATTTTCTTCTCGATGCAGAAGGCAGCCTCTACTGCCTGGAAATGAATACACTCCCGGGAATGACTTCTGCCAGCCTGATGCCGAAGGAAGCAAAAGTTGCAGGGATCGAATACAGCGATCTTTGCGAATTAATCATTAAAAAATCAATGGAGGCAAGATACTCATCATGAAAAATATGAGCTTAAAGGAAATAGCTGCTGCCTGTGGCGGCACATACCACGGTGATCCTGCCCTTCTTTCAAAAGAGGCATCCAGCGTCGCTATCGACAGCCGTAAGGTCCAGAAAGATACGCTCTTTGTAGCAATTAAGGGTGCCAGAGTGGATGGCCACAGCTTTATCCCTCAGGTCATGGACCAGGGTGCCATCTGCTCTTTATCTGAACAGGATCTTGGAGATGTAACTTACCCTTATATCCAGGTTGCATCCTGCACAGAGGCTCTCAAGGATCTTGCAGAACATTACCGTCGTTCACTGGACATCAAAGTGGTAGGAATCTCCGGCAGCGTTGGAAAGACCAGTACCAAAGAAATGATCGCATCCGTTCTTTCTGAAAAGTACTGTGTATTAAAGACCGAAGGGAATTTCAATAACGAGATCGGACTTCCTCTGACTGTATTTAATCTCCGTGAGGAGCATGAAGTTGCTGTTCTTGAAATGGGGATCAGTCATTTCGGCGATATGGAACCTCTTGCCAGGATTGCACGCCCGGATGTCTGCGTGATCACAAATATCGGATATGCTCATCTCGAAAATCTCGGAACAAGGGATAGTATTTTAAAAGAAAAGACGTCCATGTTCGATTTCATGAATCCTGAAGGTACTGTCATTCTCAACGGTGATGATGACAAGCTCCGTGGATATACTTCTAAACGTGGGATTCAGCCGGTTTACTTCGGACTCGATCCGACCTGCCCGTTCCATGCAGAACAGATTCAGAAAATGGGACTGAAAGGAACAGTTGCCACATTCGTGACACCTTCTTCCAGTTTTTCCGCCCACGTTTCCATCCCCGGAGATCACATGATCTCCAATGCACTTGCAGGAGTTGCCGTCGGTTATGCACTTGGAATGAAAGACGAAGAGATCATTCGTGGAATTGAAAAGCTTGTCCCGATCGCAGGACGCAACAATCTGATCGAGGCAGAACATTATACAATCATTGATGACTGTTATAATGCCAATCCGGCTTCTATGAAGTCCTCTCTTGATGTTCTCGCCTTTGCCGATACCCGCACCGTAGCAATCCTCGGTGATATGGGAGAACTTGGAGCAGATGAAAAGAAAATGCATGCCGAAGTGGGAAGTTATGCCGTTAAAAAGGGCATCAGCCTTCTCATCTGCATCGGAACTCTTTCCGCAGAAATGGCGAATGCCGCCCGGACAGCTTCTGAAGCATCTTCTGATTCCGACACCAAAACTCTCGTATATCATTTTGATACAAAAGAAGCTTTTTACCGGCAGATGGATCAGCTTTTAAAAGAGCAGGATACTGTTCTCGTCAAGGCATCTCATTTTATGGAATTTCCTGAAATTGTGAAGAGGCTGCAAGTACAATAAATTAAATGCCTGACACAACATTGCACACTTTGGCAAAAAAAATCCGTATGATATGGGAAAAACTCATATCATACGGATTTTTTTCCTGGAATCTGATTCAGGAAATCACGATCTGATTTCTCAGAATCCACTGATCCATATTCTCATATTCTTAAATATTCAGAATCTTTAGATATTCAGAAGATCGCTGAATACTTTCAATGCTCCGTCTGTCTCATGTGCAAGCACACGCTTTGCGAGAACCTTACCAAGCTGAACACCTTCCTGATCGAAGCTGTTGACATTCCATACAAATCCCTGGAACATAACTTTATTCTCAAAGTGAGCAAGAAGAGCTCCGAGAGCCTCCGGTGTGAGTGCCTCACCAATAATGATACTGGACGGGCGTCCACCTTCAAAGTTCTTATTTTTATTCTCATCAGCTTTTCCACATGCAAAGGCTACGATCTGTGCAGCTACATTCGCACATAACTTCTGCTGGCTTGTGCTGTCCTGGATCACTACATCTGTTCCGATCTGACTGTTCTTAAATCCGATAAACTGAAGCGGCACGATATCCGTTCCCTGATGAAGCAACTGATAGAAAGAATGCTGTCCATTGGTTCCCGGCTCTCCGAAAATAACCGGTCCGGTCGGATAATCTACCGGCTCTCCAAAGCGGTTTACAGATTTACCGTTAGACTCCATATCCAACTGCTGCAAATGTGCCGGGAAACGGCTCAGAGCCTGTGAATATGGAAGAATCGCTGTGCTTGGATATCCCAGTACATTACGCTCGTAAACTCCGATCAGAGCATCCAGCATTGCCGGGTTCTGTAATACATCCTGATTCAGAGAAAGCTTGTCTTCCTCTGCCGCACCCTTTAAGAATGCTGCAAATACTTCCGGTCCAAATGCCAGTGAGAGAACTGCACCACCAACTGCAGATGTTGAAGAATAACGTCCTCCGATATAATCATCCATGAAGAAAGCTGCAAGATAGTCATCACTCTTTGCAAGCGGTGAAGTCTCACTTGTAACAGCGATCATATGCTTCGATGCATCCAGTCCTGCATTCTTCAGGGCATCCTTTACAAAAGATTCATTTGTCAGCGTTTCCAGTGTTGTACCGGACTTGGAAACCAGTACGAAAATAGAATGTGCCACGTCGATGGAATTCAGAACTGCTGCCGCATCATCCGGGTCAACATTGCTGATGAACTTTGCTTCCATCTTAAATGTATCATTCTTCTTTGCCCAGTTTTCAAGTGCAAGATACATTGCACGCGGACCAAGGTCACTACCACCGATACCAATCTGAACAACTGTAGTAAATTTCTCACCCGCCGCATTCGTAATCTCACCGTTATGTACTTTATTTGCAAACTCCGCAATTCTCTCCTGCTGCTCTACATAAAAAGCTCTCTTGTCCACGCCATCAGCCTCAACGGCCTCTCCAAGCTGTCCACGGGTCATATGATGAAGCACGAGACGTTTCTCTCCGGTATTGATCACTTCTCCATTGTAAAGAGCTGCAAACTTCTCTCCAAGCTGAGCTTCCTCTGCCAGCTTTACAAGTGCATCGAGAACTTTCTCATCCACCTGCTTTGCAGCATAATTATAAGCAAGTCCTGCTGCCATCGGGATGCTGTAATTCTTCACACGTTCAGCACCATTCTCTCCTGTCATTGCAGATACGAGATCTACCCGTTCTGTCTCTGAAAGAGTCTGAAATGAAGCCAGAGTATTTAAGTTGTTCCAGGTAACCATAATAGTTTCCTCCTTAATAAAACTTTATTTATTGCCATTGTCTTCTAGTCTTATTGATTATACTATTAAAAGGTTCTTAATTCAAGACTTGCAAATTCCGGCAAAAGAAAAACCTGAAGAATACTTTATCTTCAGGTTTTGAGAGGCGCAGACCGGATTTGAACCGGTGCATCAGGGTGTTGCAGACCCACGCCTTACCGCTTGGCTACTGCGCCACAAATGAAATTGTGAATACATGATGCTTCTGCTTCATGTAAGTGACCCCGACGGGAATCGAACCCGTGTTACCGCCGTGAAAGGGCGATGTCTTAACCGCTTGACCACGGGGCCATATGCGGCCACCGCTATCGCAGTGACCGTTGACTATAATATCATATTGTTGGGGAGAATGCAAGAGGTTTTTTATTTTTTCATTACATTTTTTATAAGACTTTTTCGTTCTGCTTTTTTCTTCTTATTCTGCATATTTTCCTTCTTTCCGCACATTCTATTCCTGATTATTTTTATTTTTCAGGAGGTTTATCATGGGAAACAATATGGATCTCGATTATGAAATGTTCTGCTACCAGTGTGAGCAGACAGCCAACGGCAAAGGCTGTACCCGTCTCGGTGTCTGCGGAAAGACACCGGAAATTGCCAATCTTCAGGATCTTCTTATCTATCAGGTCAAAGGCATCAGCTGCTATGGAAAAGTTCTCTCAGAGCTTGGACATCCAATTGAGAAAGCAGTGATCGCTTTTATTGAATCTGTACTTTTTACAACCCTGACCAATGTGAATTTTGATGCAGAAGTGCATGTGCAGCTTCTGCAGGAATCTCAAAAGATCAAAGACTCTCTGCGGGAAAAAGTGTCTGCTTCTGAAGGCAGTTCCAATCTTCATGACTCCGACTACTGCAGTTGTCATACTGCTCAGGCTCAGTACCGGCTTCCTTCTACAAAATCTGAAATGCTCCACGATGCCCCCATTGCCGGGATCATGTATGACAAGTCACTTGACCCCGATATCCGTTCGCTCCGGCAGACAATCCTCTATGGCTTAAAAGGGATCAGTGCCTATGGACATCAGGCACGGGAGCTTGGATATTGCAGCGATCAGGTCGATTCTTTTTATATTACTGCACTGGAATCACTGACCGATGACCGACTCACAGTCGAAGAGCTGATCCGCATGACAATGCGAACCGGTGAGGCTGCGATCGAAGTGATGAAAGTCTTAGATGAGGCAAATACTTCTGTCTACGGAAATCCATCCCCTCACACCGTCAATGTCCATATCCGGAAAGGACCGTTCATCATTGTATCCGGTCACGACCTGAAAGATCTGGAAATGCTGCTCCAGCAGACCGAGGGTACGGGAATCAATATTTATACTCACGGAGAAATGCTGCCGTCCCACGGTTATGAGGGGCTGAAAAAATATCCCCATCTCGTTGGAAATTTTGGTGGAGCATGGCAGGATCAGCAGAAGCAATTTGATGGAATCCCCGGCTGTATTCTGATGACAACCAACTGTCTCATGCGTCCACGCGAATCTTATAAGGATCGTATCTACAGTACTAATGTTGTTGGATGGGAAGGTGTAAAATATATTCCGAAAAAGCCGGATGGAACAAAAGATTTCAGTGAGATCATCCGTCATGCACTGGAACTTGGCGGATTTACGCAGGATGTCGAGCCACACGAGATCCTCGTCGGATTTGGTCATCATGCAACGCTCTCTTACACCGACAAAATTGTTCAGGCTGTGGAAAGTGGAAAATTGCGACACTTTTTCCTGATCGGAGGATGTGACGGTGCCAGACCGGGAAGAAACTATTATACGGATTTTGCACAGCTTGTTCCAAAAGACTGTATGATCCTCACTCTTGCCTGTGGAAAATACCGCTTTAACAAAATGGATTTCGGGGAAGTGGCAGGACTGCCGCGACTTCTCGATATTGGACAATGTAATGATGTGTACTCAGCGATCCGCATCGCAACCACCCTCGCTGATGCATTTAACACGGATGTGAACGGACTTCCGTTATCTCTGATCATTTCCTGGTATGAACAGAAAGCCGTTGCCGATCTTCTTGCACTTTTAAGCCTGGGCATCCGTAATATTTATCTTGGACCGGAGCTTCCTGCTTTCTTAAGTCCGAATGTACTTCAATATCTTGTCGATACATTCCATCTCAGAAAGATCACCAACCCGGAAGACGATATTAAAACCTGCCTTAAGCAGAATGTGCAGGCTTAAAGCACTCTGAAAAAGAAAAAACACCCTACAGCGTTACGTCTGCAAGATGTCCTTTGAACTCCCCGAGTTGGGCTCGAACCAACAACCCCACGGTTAACAGCCGTGTGCTCTACCATTGAGCTATCGAGGAATATTCTTTTCGTTGATTTCTTATCAACGAAAGATATTTTATCACAATATACCTTCTTTTTCAATAGGTTTCCGTAATTTTTTAAAAAAATAAATCCGGGTTCATAATGAATCCGGATTCTTTAAAGTGGAGAATACGAGAGTCGAACTCGTGACCTCCTGCTTGCAAGGCAGGCGCTCTCCCAACTGAGCTAATCCCCCAAAGGCTTGTTCCTCAATCAGAACTTCTATAGAATATCATATGAGAACAAACCTGTCAACACTTTTTTACTAAAATGCGAGCAGCCGGATCAAAAATGGATTATGATCATATAAGAATTTCAGAAAAACACTTTTTTCAATCATTCCAAAGCAGGTATGTCCGACAGATGTGGAATACAGTAAAGTCAGTCCCAGGAAGATCAGCCATACGATCAGTAAAGCGGCGAGCAGTCCCAGAATACCTCCTGCCAGGTGATTCACAAATCCCAGCACCGGCAATTCTCCGATAATATTTACCGCAACCATCAATGCCTTGACTATGATGATCGCCAGTAAGAATGTAACCAGGAAAGAGGCTACCTTCAACACCAGCCTTGAGATGTATGATGCCACATAGGATGGAAAACTTGTAACATCCAGTTCTTTATAGATCGTGCTGTTATTATTCTCCAGCAGCATATTTTTCAAAAATTCCGGTACCGGCGAATTTTCAATAATTTTAATCTGTTCATCTCTCGGAATCTCTCCTATGACGGAAAGAATGTCTTCTGCTGAAAGACCATATTTGCTCCAGTCCGTTTCTCCAAGACTTGCGATCTGCTCCGGTGTCAGATTCTCAAGCGGTGTACCACTTAAATTTATTTTTGACAAATCGTCCGCAGAAATCTCCGGCATGAACATTTTTATACACTTTTTCTCAATCACATCATCAATCGGTGTATACTTTACCAGTGCATTTGATACATAGGGTGACAGAAATGTCACCAGAATCATAGTGATCAGGGTTGCAAGAAGAGAAAGTCCAAACTTCAAAAATCCCCTGATATATCCTACTGCAATACAGATCAGAAAAATGCCTGCCACTACAATCAATAACCAATTATCCATACGCTCTCCTATTTCGTCAAATAAACAACTTTCAGTTCATTTGAACTCATCACATAGTACCTGTTCACTCCCACAGCCCGGAAGATTTCTTCTATATCCGCATTCATCCTGCCTTCAAATTTCAGGATTCCGTTGATCTTATAAATACTGCACCGTCTTCCTTCATATAGAATGACCTCATCTCCATCAATCTTCCCGTGCTTATATTCGCCCGTAAACTCTTTACTGAAAATCAATTCACCCGATCGATTATAGACCCTCAGCTCATTTCCTGACTTTTCTTTATTTACGAGGATCATCCCGAAATATTGATCAGAATGGAAAACGCTCCTGATCTCCTGATCCAGCTTCACTTCTTTCAGCCGCTTTGGTGTATCTTTTCCGGAATAAATTTCAAAAGCATTATCGCCTACCGCAATCGACCGATCAGTCCCCATGAAGAATACATCCGCAAGCATCGTTCCCTCATACTGATCTGCCGTCACCCGGTTATCTGTCTTTTCTTTTCCGGTTGCTCCGAAATTATAATATCCGATTCTCGACTCTACAACTCCATTGTCCGTATAAAGATAGCAGACCGCCAGCATCATACCGTCATCTGTCATATCAAGGGCAACCGGATAGCCTGTCGTTCCAAGCGTGATCTGCTGCTCTACAAGAATATTGCCTGCCGCATCATAAGAAATGATCTGCGGAGAATTTTCATTTTTCAGGATTGCACTTACAATACCCTGATCCGAGATTGCAATCTTTTCAATCGGAAGTGTCGTTTCTATCTCACCTTTCAGTCCTTCTTTCGTGAATACCATAATACTATTTCCGCCTCTGTCTGCCACGGCAAATGCATTCTCCTTTATTTCGATCATCGGCGTCTTGATCTGCGTCGGCTGGATCCACACTTCTTCATTCTTTTTATTCAGATAGACTACTCCATTCCGGTTATATCTTATGATTCCTTTTGCAAACTGTACATAATTGCTTGTATCTGAAATTTCCTTCGTATAACTTGCCGCTTCTCTCGCTGTTCCATACGTCTTATTATCCAACAGCAGATAAGTTCCACAGATTGCCAGTACTGCCAGTATCAAAATGGAAACTGCACCTTCCCATTTTTTCCAGCGTACCTTTCTTTCAGCTTTCTTAAGCTGCTTTGGATTTTCCGGTGGTTCTACGACCTTCAGATACGGAATTTTTCTTTGTGCCATAGGTTTTCCCCTTATCATCGGTTTTCTTCAATCAGGGATTGCTCCAATCCCGGTTGGGATAAGTATAACACGTCTTTAAGGCAATATCAATTTTTGCCCGATGTAAATCAGATTGCCATTTGATAATCCGTTCATCCTGCAGATTGCATCGACATGCGTGACATCACCATACATTTTTTTACTGATGATTGCCAGTGTATCGCCCTTTTCTACCACGTAAACTCCATCACTTCCATTCGTTGAAGATGACGGTACGGCAGATGCTTCAACTACTTCATCTGACTGACTGTTCTTTGCCTGACTGCTGTTTGTCGAAGCATCTCCGTCTGTATCGTTTTTCGATGTACCGTCATCTCCTTCTGCTTTTTTATCGGATGCACTGTTGCTTTTTTCTGTATCTGTATTCTTATTGGCTGCACTGTCAGTTTTTCCCTGATCTGCATCATCACCGGCTGTGCTGTTCTCATTTTCTGCACCTGTATTTTCATCGGCTGTACCATCCTCCGAACCGTCTGCCTGTCCACCATTTGGATCATTGCCTTCATTGCTACTTCCAGAATTATCAGAATCTTTCACCGTGTTAATTGTTCCTGCCACCTCTTCTATCTGGTTCTGAGCTTTTCTGATCTTATTAAAATTGTTCAGCATGGCAACTCCCATGATCACAAGCACCAGCACAAGTCCCACACTCATCGCATAAACAAAATTTCCCTGATGCTTTTGCCGGGTTCGTCTTCCCTGCTTTCTAGCCAGATCACGAAAGTTCTGTGCAGCCTTGTCTTCCACAACTTCCGTCTGCACCGCCCCATTTTTTTTTCGACTCGAGATCATATAATCCTGCATACACGGATTTTTTTCATAATACGTGTAATGCCCTCCGATCTCCA
>OGYX01002442.1_pt1 | contig 11935 bp, 21 predicted proteins | sample 1576601 | NCBI WGS metagenome assembly OGYX01 (sample SAMEA3541561, study PRJEB24748) | human gut metagenome | biome: human gut; feature: human-associated habitat; material: faeces | place: China | collected 2012 | reverse complement strand
CGGTCGGTCGTTTCTCCATAGGCACCCCCCGGTGGTTATTTACAAGAGCCGCCCCGCCAGCACACAGACAGAAGAGAAAGAGAAAAGGATGTGTGAGCTTCTCCGGGCTGGTGGGGTGGATGGCACAGGCGGAAGGGCTTGCACCTTCATCTCGCGGTTTTGGAGACCGCTGCTTTGCGTTAAGCTACGCCTACAAAAAAGCGCCGGTCTTTCCCGGCTGTCAGCTGTGATAAAGAATAGGAGGATTCGCTATGGACGCAATCGCCACCGGGGGCTGCCCAAACCCCGGCAACACAAAAGCCGCAAGGCGGTTTCCCGTTCCTTACGGCTTTTGATGATAGTATTATAGCGTGGATTTTTGGCTTTTTAATGCAACGTTTCTTCAGTGGGTAGCGTGGGGGGCAAGATTACCGGGGTGCCGCCAAAAGAAGAACTAAGGTTTGCAATAATCTGTGAAACTCTGGATGGAAATCCCTGAGATTCTTGTAGATAATACGGAAGGTCTGAGCAAATTTCAGATTTCATTGTATCTGCAGAAATATCCTTAAGGGAATTTTCTTCCTTAAGTTCATGATCAACATAATAGGAAACTGTAATTGTAAGAATTCCCTCAGGAATGAAGCCTACATTGCGAGTGAATTCAACACGCAACGCATGTGGGAGCTTCGTCCACTTTATTGCGTCACTATAACTAAGAGTTGCATTTTCCTGTGGTTTGTCGGGCTCAGGTAGATCATGCAATTCAACATGGCTTAAACCGGCAGTGTATTTTCCGCTGAGCATATCTTTGAGCATTAGACTTTTTCCTCCAGCACACATGTTATATTATTGGTTGCCATAGCCCAGGCTTTGTCTACGTTGGAATCAGTAGCAAAGGGACTGGGGGCTGTAGAGTAGCCGGATTGACTGGTAAGATATCTTTGACTGGTTGCAATGGCAATGGCGGCAGTTTTTATTGCCTTATCAACAAGATCTTCCTGCTCTACTTTATGACGAATGGCCTGCTCGACATAAGAATTTAAAGTCATTCCATTTGCTTGTGCGCAAAGAGCTGCGTTCCGATGCAACTCTTCAGAAACACGGACATTAAATGTTCCACTATATGCTTTTTGAGGCTCTTTTCCGACTTCCTTGCAAAAGTCAAGGTAATCATCAACAGCCTTATGGAATTCAGCTTCTACATCTCTGGCATTTTCGGAATAGAAGTCTACCAAGTCATCAATCCCAAGGATTTTACCGTAAATAATTTGATCCTCTGGGTCATACGCAGGCTTTGCGTAATACCCTTTGTAACGCAAAACACCGTTTCCCATAGAAAAATTCTCCTTTATTACATTTTGAAAGCGTATGTGCATATTTTGTTAGGAAATATGCCCTTGCGCCTCCAAGAAAGCCACCACTTCCCGGATGGCAGCACGTACCATTTGATCACCGGGATGTGGTTTATGTAGCAAGATCATTGCACCGGTTTTAGGATTATAAAACTTTACACGCGATCCTGAGGTTGCTCCTTTGTTGCTTTCCACATAGCCAAAGGAGTTGAGTATTTTTTTGACATCCGAATAGCAAAAATCTGCAGGAGTAGGAGTGGAACACAGTTTTGCTATTAGATTTTGTAATTTACTCATAACTGTGGCGCAATCACCTCATATAATATAATTGCAACTGTTTTTTAGTTGCAATTATATTATACCTGATTTTTAATGCAAGTCAACAGGATATAACAGGATATTAGAAGAAATTCATATTAAAAGTCCAAAATATTTCGCTACACATCGTATAAACTCTCCATGCCATTCTACCAGCTTTCGTGTAGACCAGTGCAGCTCCATCGCCGCCCCTTCCAGTGTATGCGTCTTCTTCCAGAAAACCAGCCTGACCATCTCCAGTCGTTCCTTGCCGTTTGGCATGGTGCGTGTCTCTTCAATAGCCCGCCGCACAGCCTCCAGTTCCCGGCGGTTGATCTCCGGCAGTTCCCGCAGGGCGGCATCGGCTACCGGGTCACTTGCCTGGCCGTGGGCGCCGGGCATCCCTGTCAGATTCGGGGACATTCTCGTGCGGCGCAGTTCTTCCTGCCGGACGCACAGCTCTGGGTAGCGGCGGATCATGCCTTTTACATAGGGCCACCAATCGTATCGTGGGCTGCTCAATCGTCCTCACCTCCATGCCTGTGCTCCATGGCAATGCTGTTCTCCGGCTCCTGCCGGGTGGCGGCCTTCCCGGCGGAAACACCCAGCGCGTAGAACCCGGCAAACATGCAGCCCAGGATGATGTCGCCGAGGATGGTTAAAATCATCTTATCCCTTCCTTTCTCCCAAATCGCAAAACCCATTTTCTTTCACCCAACGCGGCCAACCTTTATCGCTGACGCAAACAACATGCCCTGCATAGTATGTTTCGCAAGTTGAAAACAAACAATCCCTGCACCGTACCACGTCCACCAGATCACAGGCCATACTTGCACCGCGCTGGTTATCGAATTTCAGGTCTTTCATCGTTCAAAACCTCCCGGATCGTGATTGTTGTCTCCGCCGGGCCGGTGTTGGGCTTGGCCCGCACGGTGAGCGAGATGTGCTGAAAGCTGTCATCCCGGATGATGCCGCCCTTGGTCAGGCCGTCCAGGATGAACTTGCCGGAGTAGTTGTCCGGGTCGCGGCGGCGGTTGTCCTGGAACTGGTACTCGATCAGCACCTCGGCCCGTTCAAAAGGGCGCTTTGGCCGCCGGGCGCGGGCCTGCCAGGTGACACGGTCTGTCCAGTCGGCTTTTACGGCGCGGTAGACCTGGACGTTCGTCCGCCCGTTGAACTGGTTCATCGAGGGCGGCACCCCGACGAACACGAGCTTGATCTGCCGCCCGGTCATCGCGTCCTCCAGTTCCGGGCCGTGTCGCATGGGAGCTCACTTTTCAGTAACGACTGTAGGTGCGATGTGCTCAACACGGCCAACGGCTGTTCCGTGGTAACAGAGGGCAACTGTGCAGCCTTTATAACACGCCCCACCTGTTCTTGCAGCATCTGGCTCTGCCGCAGGTAGGCGGTCGCGGTTTGCTCCACGGTAGGGGCATCCTCGGGCGTTTCTACAATATCCAATTCTTCTTGCAGGGCTTGCTGGGCACAGTGCTGCAGGCGTGAAAATGCCCAATCGGCACCGTCCAGCTCCCAATCTGAGAACTGGCGGTAGTTTTCCAGCGTGGCGGTATGCAGACGTACAAGCCGCTGTGCCCCAAAGTGCAGTGCTCGGTGGATGGCCAGGGCGAAAATCAGCCAGGTAAGAGTGGCGGCCTGATCCCCGGCTATGCGTAGCTCTTGCTCGCGGCGGTTTTTAGGCGCCCGCCGCAATGGTACACGGAAAGATATAGCATCATCCGGCAAATAAAGGCTGTCCAGTTGGCTGCGCAGCCAGGCGATGACTTCCTCCCGCGATTGCCGGGCCAGCCTCTTTGCGGCGGCTTCTTGGATAACCAGCGCCTTGGCGGCTACGTCATCCTGCCGCTTTTTTCCGATGCCCTCGGTCTGGTGCAGCGCAATAACCAAGCACCACGATACGATTTGAGAGACCGCCTCCCGTGTGCGGTCTTTTTCTTGTAAAAGGTCACGCATGGGCGGCCTCCTCCACTTCTTCCATCAGGTCAAACAATGTGGGGGCGCTCTGCTCCGCATCGGCGGTTTCACAGTAACCTACGCCATCGCGGAAATAATCTGGGTTCAGCTCCACGCCTTTCCCCTTTCGGCCCATCTTTACAGCCAGATACGGTACTGTGAACAGGCCGGCAAAAGGGTCAGCTACCAGATCGCCCGGATTAGAATAGCGGTTGATGAGCCGCTCCACAATATCCAGCTGCAGCGGGCAGACGTGCATCTGCTGGCGGCGTCGGCTCTGGCTGGTGTTGAGTGTGCGCATGCGGTTTATGTCGTCCCATACGGTCATGTCCCAGCTGCCGGGTGCTACCACCATAAAGGTGGACGGCAGGCGGCCGTCTTTGTCGAGTTCCTCGGCCAGTTTTACATGCTCGTTGTAGTCGTAAACGGTGCCTCGGCTATACTTGCGGTAAACGCTTTGCAGCTTGCTTACCGGGATGCGTTCCAAATCTTCCCGCCCGAAAGGCCGGTCGCCGCTTGAACGCCAGAAAGCATGGGCATCAATCTGCCATTGTGCGCGGGTGTAGTTGGCCTTGTCTTTGCTTACCCGCACATCGGCATAGCCTTTGCTGTGGTCGGTGGGCAGTTTGCGGAACAGCAGGATGTATTCCGGGCAGCCTACGCCCATTTTGGTGCCGTCCTTACATTGCTCGGTCCAGCCCAGGCGGTAGGTCTGGTTATTTTCCCGCACCACATCGGTAACAACGGTAATCATGCCAAAGTAGGCAAAGCCGTGGCGGATGAAGTGCGAGATGCAATCCGCGTGGAACGGCGAAATCGTCGGCATCCCCATGCCGGTGACGTTGCCAAACTGCACACGGTCTTTTACATGGATGGCCGCCACGCGGCCCGGCTTCAAGGTGCGCAGCAGTTCCGGGGTCAGGTAGTCCATCTGCTTGAAAAACTCTGCATCGTCCGGGTTATGGCCAAAATCGTTATAGCTGGGGCTGTATTCGTAGTGATTGCCAAAAGGGATGCTGGTCACATACAGGTCAATACTGTCCGCGGGCCAGCTGCGCACCTCCTCAACGCAATCGTTGTTGATGGCGGTATAGTTTTTGCCGGTGACTTCCACACGCTCACATCCAATCGTTCGTTTCAGGGCTTCCAGGGCAAGGCTGCCCAGCCCGTAGGTTTTGATGATCTCCTCCATCTGGGTGCTCAGTTCATCGTACTGCCGCCATTTGCGCTGCAAAGTCAGCAGCACTTCGCTTTCGGTATCCATGTACAGGATGTCGATGATGACCGGATTTTGCTGCAAAAAGCGGTAGATGCGGTGCAAGGCCTGGATAAAATCGTTGAACTCGTAGTCGATGCCCATAAAGATGGCTCTGTGGCAGTACCGCTGGAAGTTGCAGCCCGACCCAGACAGGCTTTTTTTGGTGCCGAACAGCCGGGTGCGCCCCTGCGCAAAGTCCATGACGCGCTGCTCGCGGGTCTCGAGGTCCATGCAGCCGTAGATGTCCACCATCTCCGGCAGGGCCCGCTTCAGGGCGCGGCGTTCTTCTTCAAGGTCGTGCCAGATCACAAAATGGTCAGTAGGGGCAGCAGCTACGATGCGGGCAGTTTCAGCAGCACGGATCTCGATGCTGTCCCGCTTTTCCCGTGCGGCATCGATCAGCCCCATAGCGGCATCATGGCCCAGTTTCAGCTGACCGTCCGGCTCAAAATTGGCCGGGCGTTCAGCGCTGGTCAACTTGTGGTAGCGAATATCCATAGGCGGCAGGCTGTAGCCCTCATCCGAAAAGCCAAGGTCGGATGGCTTTTGCAGAAACAGCCCCCAACTAGCACACCAGATCCAGAACTCCCGCTCCCTGCCTGGGTACAGGGTCAGGTTGTTGGCCTTGGTCGAATCGCGCTTGAAAAACCGCGTCAACGCCTGCCCGGTGTCCATCACTTCCAGGAATCCGGCGTAGTGGATCAGTTCTTTGTAGCGGTTGGGGCTGGGTGTAGCGGTGTTGGTCAGCTTATACCGTACACCCTTGAACTTTTGCATAAATTCTTGATAGGTCTTGCTGCCAAAGCTGCGCAGCGTGGCCGCTTCGTCCAGGCTTACGGCCGTAAAGTAATGCGGGTCAATGTCCCCATCCCGGACGCGCTCATAGTTGGTCAGGATGATGGGCGCCTGGCAGGCTTTCACCTCGGCCATGGTGCGGCAGTAAGGCGGTTCGTCCAGCCCCAGCAGATGTACAGCGTCCGCACGAAACTCTGGCATGACGTTCAGCGGCATCACGATCAGAGTCTGACCGCCGATGTGCTTTTGCAGGATGCGGCACCATTCCAGCTGCATGACGGTCTTGCCCAGGCCGAACCGGGCAAAAAGGCCGCGCCGTCCACCGCGCAGCGCCCACAGGACGCAAACACGCTGGTGGTCTTTCAGGGCTGGGCTGATTTCGGCAGGATCAACCTCAATACCGCTTTGCGGGGCAATATCGATCTTGTTTTCCAGAAATTCCCGGTAAGTCATACATCGCCCACCTGCTTTCTGGATTGAGTAGCGTTTTTCATAGCGAATCTCCATTTGTGTCGTTTTATCTCAATTTTTTGATGTCGGAATCGGGCAAGCTCTCAACTTGCATCTGGCGGTAAAGGGGCGTGTCGAGCCCTAACTCCTCATGGCAGGTGATGGCAAGGAGCTTGTCCAGCTGCGTTACCTGGGCGGGCATGCACTCTTTTGCAGCTGCGCATATTTCGGCGATGCTGGGCGGAAACTTCATCGTTTGGGCCAGCTTTACAACACCGCGGGCACAGGCTGCATAGGGGATGTCAGCCAGCGCCACCGCCCATGCCTGGGTCATAGCTTCCGGGTCATTGCCACGGAACAACGTGGGCCAGTAGTTCAGGGCACCGTTCAAAAACCGGGCAGTTTCCTCGTAGGTCATGGGGTACCTCCTGCAATGCGGCGCAGCACCGCGCGGGTCTCATCCAGGCTGCTGCGCTGTGCGGTGGCACTATCCCGCTGCTTGCCCTCCCATGTACGCACCGCGGCTTTCCAATCCTTCATGCTGTTTTTGCCCACCTTCCAGCCGTTGGCAGTGTAGTAGTCAATAAACCGCTGGGGGTCTACGGCGTTCTGGCGCTCACGGCAATAGGCGGTCACCTCTGCCAGTGTGGGTGGGGTAAATCGTTTCCGCGCAGGTGTACGCGCTATACTATCTTCGACGTTAGGAGAAGATAGTATATTCTCCTTCTCCTTTTCCTTTTCTTTGGTATGTTTGGTATCGTCTGGTATACCAGATGTACCATCGTATACGGTGGTATCCCACCGTTTGCGGATGTTTTCCTGCTGCTTTTTGCAGAAATCGCTGTATTTCTTGGTGTCTCTGTCTATCTGCTCCCGAATCGTCGGCCAAACAAACCGCTCGTTCCCACGAAGATCAGGCTCTGCGCCCGTCATGCTGTAGGTTAGGCATGCTGTGAACAAACGCCCGCGCTCCGCGTCGTTGAGGGGTTCAACCGATTTTAAGTAGCTGTGATAGAGGCACACATACTCACGCGCCATAGGCTACACCCGCTTACTCTACGCCGGCAAAGAAATCATCGGCATCGCTGGGGGCCGGTGCAGCGTCCGGCATGGGGGTCTTGCCAGAGGTCTGCTGGGGTGTGGGGGCATCTGCCTCAGGCACCTCGTTGAAGGTCGCCTCTACCGGCTCAGCATAGCCGCGCTCCTCGGCGGTGTACAAGGCACCCAACCGCGCGGGGAACGCCTCACGCAAGGCCTGCACCAGCGCCACCTTGCGGATCATCGTGGCAGGCTTGCCGCTCCACTGGCCATTGGGGCTACCATCCGATTTGCGGCCGGTATACTCGGTCATGCTGACCTCGGCAGTACTGGGGTAAAGGCGGTCTTTGCGGTAGACCTTGGCCCAGCCGCCCAGCAGCTGTTCATTTTCCAGCACAAGGCAGCCTTCGCGCCGCTCGATTTGGCCGTCCGCGGTCTCAACAATGACACCGGCCTGTTCGCCGTTATAGTTCGGGTCGGCATCGGCCCGCTTTTGGAAGGTCTCTTTGCCGACCACCATCGTGGCGGGCGAGCTACCATACTTGATGCAGTACGCCTCGCGCAGCCAGGGGTTCAGGCTATTGTATTTGCACAGGTTGATGAACATCACGACCTCCTGATCGGTGATGCGTTCGGCGTTGCCGCTGACCAGATAGTTCTTCACAGTGGCAGGTGTCAGTTTGACTTCTACCCCGTTGGCGGTAAAGGTGCAGGGCTGTTCCGAGGTTGTCTTTGCCTTTTTCACAAGGGCGTTTCCATATTGTGCCATAGCGAGTTCTCCTTATTTTTCTTGTGTGGCCGGTACGCGGCCAAATTTGATATGGTTTTCAACCAAAAACTTCTTTAGGCTGTTCAAAACTGCTTTGTCGGTGTAGTAAACGCGGAAGTCCATGTACAATTCAACCGTGTCAGCGGCTTCTGCTGTGCTCTCGACGGCAGCAGGTGGTGCAGGGGGCGTCTCCCCTGTCAGCTGGTGCCGCAGCCCGGCCAACTGTTCCGGTGCTACAGGTCGGGCGGCTTCCTGTTGTCGGATGTGTTCCAGCTGCTGGTGCTTGCGGATGGCCGCGCTAAGGTTCAGCCCTTCGTTCAAATACACATCCAGACAAGCGGGGGCATCTTGTCCACAGCTCTGGCGGATGGTCTCCATGCTCTCATGGATACGCTGCACGGTGGCTTCCAGTTCCATGCGGATGGCATCTATACTGTAGGTTTTGTTTAGCCACTTGGGGTTCCAGACAGCGGCGGGCGGTACCATGGCAACCAACTCACCGGCGATGGATTGGTAGATCTCGATAATGGTGCCGCGCTTGCGTTCCTTTTCAACACCCTCAAATTCCTTGACCTGTGCATCGATAGCCTTTGACGCGGCGGCGATCATACCCTCGACCTCTTTGCACTGGCGTTCAAAATTCTCATAGGGGGCCAGATACTGGGCCTTTACCTCCCGGCGCTTGGCAGCCAGCACATCGGCCAGCTTATTGAGCGCTGCGCGGTCTGCCTTGGCACCACCGATCGTTTCGGGTGTGTAGGCCCGGTCTTTATATTGGGCAAGGCTGGCTTCAACCTCGGCATTGACTTCCTCGTAGTTCCACGCTACGGCGGGCAACGGCTGCTCCCCCGGCGCGGAGAAAATCATCTGTACCATAACAGGTTCCTTCCTTTTATATAGAGGGCAGGATCAGGTCGGGCAGTGTGTCACTCTGCACATAGCCCCAAAACGCGATCTCAGCCTGCAGCAAATAGTTCAGATCATCCAGCAGGTCAGTCCGCTCAAAACGATAGCAGCGGGTCTCAGCGCGGCTGCCGTCACGGTAAAATCGCTTGAACCGGCAGTTCAGCACGGCAAAATCCCATCCGGTGGCCAACAGCTGGTGCAGGATTTGGACGTAGTAGTTGTCCGGTACACGGCCCTGGCGGTGGCCGGCTTCATCGGTGTAGGTCCACTTTTCCATCTGCATGCTGCGCAAAATCTCTGTGGTTTTACCCTCGTAGATGCCCCGGCGGCCATCTTTGTCCAGTAGACGCCCGTCCAGTGTGGCAAATAGCCACGGATACTGCGGATGACGTACCATGTCAAAAGCACCGCCGTACTGGACGGTATATTCCGGGTGGTCTAGGGCGAACAGCTCCCGGATGGGGGCCTCTGCCTCGTGCCCATACCGCACACAGGCTTTGCCGCTGATGTCCTCCGGCTGGCGACGCTGCGTTTTGTAGTACCATAGCTGCTGATTAGTCATGTAGGGATTTTTGCCGATGATGGCACTGGCCTCACTTGCACCAATGCCGCAAAGGCGCTGTTGTAGCCATTCGGCCTCATTGGCGGGCTGTGCAAGGCCCGTGTCGATGCGCTCAACCATGGGCGATGACCTCGTCCAGATCTTCCAGCAGCGCCGTGGCACGTCCAAGATAGTAGCAGGCATCCATCATGTTGCGCTGGCCCTGCTCACTGGCAGCGCGGAAGTTGTTGAATTTTTGCACCGCCATAAATACGGCGGCTTTAGCCCGGCTGACCTGTTCCTGCTGGCGGCGGCAGCGTTCCTTTTCGGGTGTGGTGAATTGCCCGTTTCGTGGGTCACGCATGGGGTGCCACCTCCCCTGTCAGTGCCATGATGTCGGCACATTCGGCCTCACCGTAGGCGGCGGCCCCGGCCATCATGCGGATACGGTTCAGCTGCTCGATCTCGGTCATGCTTTTGTTATGCAGGATGTCCTGCACCGTGCGGTAGAATTCGAGATGCTTATCCGGCGCGTTGGTGCGGAACGCCGCGCGCATTACATAGGGTGTCATTGCAGCGCCACCTCCATTTCGCACAGGGTAAACCATGCGCCGCAGACCCAGTTCAGGGCGACGATGGCACCGATCAGCGTCAGCACCGCCGAGACGGTGGCCGTGGGCAAGGCTGCCAGCGCGGCCAGGCCCAGCAGGGCCAGCATCACCGCACAGGTCTTGCAAAACACCTTGCCAAAACGCACGGCATGCAGTAAAATATGGTTGTGGATTTGTGCAAGTTCACGTCTCTGGTCGTTCGGGTGCGCCAACACCTGGGCGGCCTCTTTGTTTGTGGGCATAATGTTTCTCCTTTCGTGGTTCAGCAAATCAGGCTTGCGATCTGCTCGACGGTCATGCTGTTGAAACTGCCGTAGTGTCGATATACCCAGGCGCGGCTGCGGCCCAGGATCTTTGCAACCTTGGTCGGGCCAAACAGCAGTTCGCCGGGGAACAGTTCGGTGGCGCGGGCGCGTACGCTGGACAGTGTGTCGTGGTACAAAGGCTTTTCGCGGGGCATGAAAGCATCATCTCCTTTCAAGTTCAGCAGATTTGTCTTGCCAGTGCGGTGGCGGGGATGCGCTTGCCGTGGTCGCCGCCGATCCAGCCGGTGAACTGCTGGCAGACTTTCCGCTTGCCGCGGGTGTCATCGGGGCCGTAAACGATGCGGGCGGCCTCGGCTACCGTGACCAACTCTCCCGCTGCCTGGCTGCGGATACGCTCTAACGCATCCCGGTAGCCGTCTTTTTCTCGTGCCATAATAGGCCTCCTTTTTTAGTAATGCTGTCTAAGATGCAGCTCGATTTTTTCGCAGATGTAACAAATAGTGCTGTAGAATTTGACTTTTTGCTCGGTAATGAGTATTTTTAAAATAAGGATAAATTTTTCCATAAGCCCCTCGAAAAGAAAGGATGATGAATATGAGCGAAGACAAAAGCGATGGTAAGACGATTAACCTAAATGCCCTGCCAAGTTGTATCGATGAACCTGTGAAAGAAGTGCTGACACCTGGAGCAAAAGAAATTGGTGGCCTTTTTGGTGACTTACTAAGCCTTGCAACAGGCAAAATTCATTTTGCCGCAGAGAAAAGACGTATCCAGCAGGAACACGACTTACAAGTGTTTAAAGAAGGGCTTACCAAAAAGTTAGAAGAAAAGCCCAAAGAATGTTTGATAGAGCCGCGTTTACAGGTAGTCGGTCCAGCGATGGAACGTGCAGCATACTGCTTGGGGGAAGATCAAATCCGGGAAATGTTCCAAAACCTTATTGCCAATGCAGCTGACACGAGATATAATCAACAGGTCCATCCTTCGTTTTCAGCGATAATTGAGCAAATGTCGTCTCTGGATGCAGAAAACTTGAAATTGTTTTCGCAGCATCAGCAATTGCCAATAGCGGTATACAAAGTGAACTCTTCCGCGGGAACATCAAGAAACTATTTTAACAATTGCTTTTTGGCCAATCCTAATATGCAAGGAAAGGAAAGTTTTGCGCTACAAGCAGCATCAATTGGCTCCTTAGAGCGGCAAGGCCTTATAGAAACTACATACACGGAATGGATTAGCGATGAGGCAAGTTATCAGCCATTTAGAGAAAATGAACTCATGGAGGAAACAAACAACTTTGCAAACTTTTTGAAAATTGTGGAGAAAGACGCAAATCAAACTGCTGATATTGCAAAAGGTCTTGCAAGAATTACACCGTTTGGAAAGTCATTCATAAAAGTCTGTTTTGAGGCATAAGCTGGAAAAGCCTTAAAGGGACTATAGAATCCGATGTCTGATTGCGCTCCCGGTGCAGTCTGTAATTGTTTCTACAATGCAAGCTTCATCAATCTGCCGCTCTTGTATTGCGAGTACAAGGGCGGCGATTTCTTTTGCATCGCCGGTGATCTGGATGGTCATCGGTTTCACCTCCTTTTTGCAAAAATTTGCTTGTCAACCCCCTGGTAGTCCGAAGCATGGGACGGGTGGCTTGAACTTCTCGAACAGGGAATTATCAGGAGTATTATTGAAAAACTTAGTGCTC
>OGYX01002434.1_pt1 | contig 11961 bp, 9 predicted proteins | sample 1576601 | NCBI WGS metagenome assembly OGYX01 (sample SAMEA3541561, study PRJEB24748) | human gut metagenome | biome: human gut; feature: human-associated habitat; material: faeces | place: China | collected 2012 | reverse complement strand
ACGCGAAGAACATTGGCATCAAGGAAGAAACTGATTTCTGGAAATAAGCGCATAAGAAAAGGACTGCTGCACAAGGATAAAACCTGTGCAGCAGTCCTTTTTTGTTATGCGTTTGTGTTCTCCTGCGGCGGATTTGCCGTTAAATCGCGGAAATGCTGCAGGCGTGCCGTCCACAGCGTGGTATCCTGCGGTTCATCCGGCGAGATCGAGAGATTGTTCTTCGTCCAGTCCGCGAGAAACACACTGAATTTCTCCGCACCGACACAGTTGTAATGCAGTGAGTCGTAGAAGTCGTTTTCCGGATCTGCGGCAATCTGCGCGGTGTAGTCGCTGCAATTCAGTGTCGATACACCCTCGCGTCCGTCAAACTGCGCGGTCAGCCTGTTCCAGTCGGCATCGTGCAGACGCTTTGTCGGGGCACGGTACAGTACCAGCTGAATATTGTTCCTGCGGCAGAGCGCGTAAATGTCTTCGAGGGCGTCCATATTGCGCGCCCAGTCCTCGGGGGCAATATCAACCGTTTCGCAGTCGTCCGGACCCTTGTCCGTGCCGCCGGACAGAAAGGTGTAGCCGGCCAGCATATCCTCGGTGTACGGCTGCACGTCCTCGCTCTTGAGGGTCGTCCAGCGGTCGTGATAGAAGTACAGCGGAAACAGCAGTCCCTTGCGGACTTCGGGTTCGGCGTTAAAAAAGGTCGCGTGCAGACGATTGATGCCCCACGGCATCTGACCGATGTTGGTTTTGGTGAAGCCCATGTATTTGTGGAACGCTATACCGGTGCACTCCACGAAAACCGCCTTGGGTGACTGCGTGCGCAGGCTTTCCTTTAAGTAATCCAGCGTCAGCGGAAGCGGCTGCTCGGGTCCGGCCTGCACAAAGGCGGTCAGACCGGAGTTTTTCCAGTACACGGCAGGAACGACATCGCAGTAGGTGACGGACGAGCCGAAGAACAGCACATCGATCGAATCCGTCTGCTCCTGTTCGTACATGCCCCAGACCGAGCCGTAATCATGCTGCTGCGGTGTGAGATAATGGGTCGCACCGGCGAGGATACCGCCGAGCACTGCCGCAGCGGCAAGGAAGGCCGCCAGTTCTCTCTTGAAAATGTGTTTCACGGCGATTCCTCCTTAAAACTGGAAATAGACGAATTCCTGCGGGTTGAATCCGGTGCCGTACGCGCCGCACACGGCCGTCACTGCCAGCAGGATAACCCAGACCGCGTACCGGAGCCAGACGGTCTCCAGCAGCTTTTCCCGCAGCGGGAACCGGTCGCCGATGATGTCGGTCAGCACCAGTCCGATGAGGCTCACGGCAAGCACATGCAGCGCACGCTCGGTCAGACCGAGATGCGTCAGGTTAAGCGGGAAGCATGCGCCTGCCGCCGTCACAATGCGTTTGATAATAGCACACGCCTGCAAAGCGGAATCCGCGCGGAAGAATATCCACGCAAACGTGGAAAGGCCGAAGGTGATAATCACGCGGATGATCTGCAGCCAGCCTGCGTCCCACGGAATGTGCAGTGCAGCGCACAGGCGCTGCTTTGCCGGTGTCAGCAGGCCGCCGATGACCTGAAAAACGCCGAACAGCAGTCCCCAGAGCACATATTTCATGGCGGCACCGTGCCACAGGCCGCTCAGTGCGAACACGATCAGCACGTTGATGTAGGTGCGCGCTTTGCCCTTGCGGCTGCCGCCGAGCGGGAAATATAAGTAGTCGCGGAACCAGGTGGACAAGGAAATGTGCCATCTGTGCCAGAATTCCTTGGAGCTTTGCGCCATGTACGGTGCGTGGAAGTTTTCCATCAGCGTAATGCCGAACAGCCGCGCGGAGCCGATCGCCATATCGGAGTAGGCGGAAAAGTCGCAGTAGATCTGCAGGGCATACGCCACTGCGGCGAACGCCAGCTCCAGACCGGAAAACTGCGCCGGATCAGCGTATGCAGTGTTGACCAGAATCGCCAGATTATCTGCGAGCAGCACCTTCTTGACCGTGCCCTCGATGAGCCGTTCGGCGGCAAAGCGCACATCGTCCGCAGTTGCGCGGCGCGGCTGCTTGATCTGCGGGAGCAGGTTCTTCGAGCGCTCGATCGGGCCGGACAGGATTGCCGGAAAGAAGGTGGTGAACAGCGCAAAATCGAGGAAATTGCGCTCGGCTTCACGACCGCGGTACACGTCGATCATATAGCCGCAGATGACGAACGTGTAGAACGAAATGCCGATCGGCAGAGCAAGCTGAGGCAGACTGAGCTGCACACCGGTGCAGCCGAGCAGCTCTCCGAAAAAGCCGAGGTATTTGAATAACCCGAGTGCGCCGAGGTTGAGCACAAGCACCAGCGTGAGCAGACCGCGCTTACGCTCGGTGCGTTCCAGCTTTTGCGCCGCAAAGAAGTTGAAGGCAACGGTCAGCGCCAGCAACGGCAGAAATTTTACACCGCCGATGGCGTAAAAACAGATGCTCAGCAGCAGAAGAAAGGGTTTCTTGGCCTTCTGTGACAGTGGGTGGTAAATGAGTGCGCCTATCACCAGAAAGACGATATAAGCGAATGAATTTGGTGTCACGTTTATTTCTCTCCGTCCCCAAAATTATTTGTTGTAGCCGGTCACGCCGTTTTTATTCATCCAGGTCAGCTTGACCTGCAGCAAACGGGCGATCGCCGGATTTTCCTGACCGTGCCGGGCTGCATACAGCCGCTGCAGCTCAAGCAGGTCGTTGTAGGTCAAATACGGATAATCCTGACCGGAACAGGTGCCGTCCGGCTTGTAGGAGTAGTTCAGATCACCGTCCGGCTTGTACCACAGCAGTTCGCTCTGCTCAATGCCGCGCACCATGCGGTCAGCGAGAACGGCGTAGCTGTCCTCATTAACTGCGTCTGCCATCCGGTACAGGAATTCGGCTTCGGCGGCATGATGGTTGAGCGAAGCGTGTGTCGGCGAGGACTCTCCGTTCGGGTGCCAGTAATCCTGCACGAGCCATCCCTCGTCATCGCCGGCCCCGAAGGTGAAATGATGCTGCTCGGCAAAGCTGACGAGAAAATCCGCATACTTACGGGTCTTGTCCAGCCAGCCGGTCACACCGAAGTTTTCGGCTGCGTTGATGTTCGCCAGCCAGAAATCCGTGTTGAAGCGGGTGTCGTAGTAGCCGGGTTCGATGCCGTAATCCGTCTTGAGCCAGGTGCTGCCTGCCTGAGAGGGGATAAAGCCGTACTCGTTCTGCTGCTCGCGCATCAGGTCGATCATCGCCAGACCGATCGCGCGGGAGGCCGGCTGATCGGTGTCGTTTGCCATCTTGCCGGCAATATGTGCCGCCGGAAGCGAGTAGAAATAGTTCTCGTCGAACGGATAGTAGGTCGAAGGTGCGGTATAGTAGTAACCGTTGTAGCACCAGCGGTTGGTGCCGATCAGGCTGTAGTTCGCCCAGCGGCTGAGCATGGATGGGTCGCTCCAGTCGATGAGCGTCTGCTGAGAAGTCAGCAGCAGATAGTCGCTGTAGGTGCCCTGCGTAAGAGCCGCAACCTGCACGGAGAACCGGAAGCCGGAAGCTGTCCGCTCGATCTTTAGCGAGCCGTTTTTGCCTGGGAAATACTCGATCATGCCGTTGTCTCGCGCGGCATAGGTCATCGGCGTGACGAGAATGCTGTCCACGCCGTCCACCCGCAGAAAGTACATGCCGCTCGGCAGCGTACCCGCAGTGAGCGGCTGCTGTTTCCACGAGGACACTGCGGTGTCATACCAGCGAACGGTGCCGGATGTGCCCTTCATCTCAAACTGCGCGGCTGTGTGCGCGGGTGCGTCCAGTACGGCGGCAGAGTGCCCCATCTCAACCGCGCAGCCCTGACCGTCCGTGTAGCGGCGGGTCGCTCGATGGACTTCGGTCAGGTCCTGTTCGGTCTCGCTGCGCGTCACGTCGCCCAGTTTGGTGGTGAAGGCTGTGTAGGAATGGGTCTGCGGCGGCTTCGGTGCATCGGTTTCCCGCTGCTGGTAGGAGATCATCGGCGCAAAACGCTGCAAAATAGTCGCCAGCTGTGCGCGGGAGACCGTGCGCTGCGGAGACAGCGTGGTCGCGGACGTGCCGGTGATCAGTTCCTCGGCGTTGGCCCACTGCATAGAGGTCTGCGCATACGGATGAATCGAAGAAGCATCCGTGTAGCCGGAGAGCGCGTTTTGTGCCGTCACATCCAGCTTTTTGTATTCGGCAAAGCGGTACAGCATAACGGCGAACTGCTCGCGCGTAAGTGAGGTGCCGGGGCGAAATACCGTGTCGCTGTAACCGGTGATGATGCCGTTGGATACACCCCACCGAACCGCGGTCAGGAAGGACGCATCTTCCGCGACATCCTGAAAGGTAAGCGCTGTGTCAGATGCAGGCGCGTGCTCCATGCGGTACAGCGCCTGCACCAGACAGGCGCGGGTCGCAGGTGCATCTGCGGCAAAGGTGTATTCCGAAATGCCGTCCATCAGATTGGACTGTACGGCGAATTCCATGGCCTGTTCGGCCCAGTGCGGCTTTAGATCGGAATAATCGGCGGCAGCGACGCCGGTCAGCATCGAAAGACTGAGCATTACGGCCGCCGCGGTATAGCGATGTTTGTTCAAAAGAGTAAACCTCCGTGATTGTTTTCGCGCAGAAAATCATGCGCGTGGTTTATACACTTTCACAATTTATCATTATAACACCGCGGCAGGGCAGGCCGCAATAGCAATTCTTTGCAATATCAGCAGAGAATTACTGCAGATTCTCGATGAGTTTGCGGCAGGTATCGGCGGGCAGGCTGCTGTACAGGTGATAGACGATGTCATCGTGCGTCCAGAGGAGCGTGACCGTGCCGTTTTTCTCGATCATCGTAACCGGACTGCCGTGCAGAGCAAATTCGGTAACGGATGCGTTTTCCGTGTCCACGAGCTTGTGTGCCTCCGAAGTGTCCGTAATCCGGGTGCAGGTCAGGTCGAGAAAATCGGTAGTGCTCTCGTAGGTAACGGTATAGCCGATAGGTGTGCTGCGCTCATCGGTTTTGTGCATGGTATCCGGCAGACCGGACAGAACCGGCGGTGTGAACGCCTTGCTGTCGGTTTCGGACGGCAGGGCCGATGAAAAACGATAGTCGGTCAGGTCGTTAAACACGCGCACGACGGTATTGATAAGCGATACGCGGTATGCCTCTACGCTCATCGCGCAGCCGAACGAAACCGCAGCGGAAAGCAGCAGAACAGCGGCCGTGCGGCGCGCAAGACGGAGGCTCCGGTTGAACGCCGCAGAGTGCTTTTGTGCACGCACCAGACGGCGCATTTCACGCCGGAATTTTCGGGAGAAACGGTGCTCGGGCAGCGCATCCGGCGTGCAGGCTTGCAGCCACAGTTCGCGCGCTTCGGCGGCCTGCGCGGACAGCATATCGTCAGTGATCTTCATTTACGGTTCCTCCATCCCGCTCAGCGCTGCGCTGAGTTTTTCCTTGGCACGCTGGATGAGCTTGCGCACGTTCGGCTCGGTCGTATCCAGAATATTCGCAATCTCCGCGTTGGAATAGCTGCAGTCGTACCGCAGGAGCAGGACCGAGCGGTAACGCGGCGGCAGGGACGCGATAGCGGCGGCCAGTGTGTCGCGCTCGGCGAGACGCTCGATCTCGGCGGCAGGCGCGGCTCCGATATATTCCTCGGCAAGCGGCAGGACATTGCGGCGCTGCTTTTCGCGGTACAGGTCGATTGCTTTGTGCTCGGTAATAGTGACGAGCAGCGCACGCGTTTTGTGACACCTTGGTGAAGAAATGGTATCCAGAATTTCGATGACTTTGAGAAAAGCCTGATGCACCACGTCCTCCGCATCGCTGCTGTTGCGCAGAATGCGGTTTGCGGTGTAGTACATCAGATTTTTGTATTCGCTGTAAAGAATCTCGAACTTGGACTTGTCCGCATCCGAGTCGATCATTGCCAGATAGAGAAACATTTTTACGCCTTCCTGCCTGTTATTTTAGCAGATTATAGCATATTGTGTCCGGCTGTGCAATCCAAAGAGCGGATTTGCAGGCCGGTTTTTATCATGCCGAAAAAATTCAAAAATTTTTGCGGGAGCGTGTCACAAAACCGGAAGGACATTCGTCTATATAGTATGAGCAGGACAGGAGAGCCGGAAAGGAGGGAGTGCATGAACAATCGCAGGATATGGTTTCGATTAGGCGGCGTACTGGCTGCGGCAGCTGTCTGCACAGGCGGTGCGGCCGTTGTCTCCGACCGTGCGCAGAAAGCGAAAAATGTACAGAGGGCGTTCCTCGGCGCGATGGAAACGCAGATGCAGATAGGGTGCTATCCGTCGGAGACCGGCTCACCGGCCGACCTGACCGAGCGGGAACGCACGGAACTGCAGACGGCATACACTTCACGGGTGGAGCAGTACTACACCGAGGAAAATCCCTGCAGAAAACGATACATTGCACTGAACGAGGATTTTCTGACGGCTTGCGATTCTGATGTAGAATACAGCGAGTCCGGCGGCGTGGCCGACTGCCGATTTGACAGCGTGCGGCTGTATGCAGACCGAATGACGGCGGTGGTGCAGGCACAAACCCTTGTCTGGGATAAACGGATCTCCGGCAATCCAGAGCAGGGATTTTCGGTGGAGCTACCGGTCAATCGGGATACCATCACTGCGACCATGAAGAAGGAGAACGGCGTGTGGAAACTGGACTCGATCGATTCACAGATCAGTCTGTCGGCTGCCGTACCGGCGGATGATGAGGTTTGCAGAGAACGCTATCCGACATTTGAAACGGCAAGGCAGGCGGCAGACCGTATAGATGACCAGGCATACATAAAGGAGGCGCGTTTCGCTTGAACTATTTTGGGCTGCACCGTGTGGCTGCTCCCGCATGAAAAGGATAGAGCGGCGGACTTGTTGTGGGGACAAATCCGCCGTAAAACGGAAGAGAAAAGTGATACAGTCGCAGACTGAGCTTCTGTGACTGTTTTCGCCTGCTTGCAGAATATACAAAAAATTTTGAAAAAAGTTGTTGACATTTCCGAGGGAATATAATATACTAAACAAGCGCTGTAAAAACGCCTCTGTAGCTCAGTCGGTAGAGCAGGGGACTGAAAATCCCCGTGTCGGTGGTTCGATTCCGCCCGGAGGCACCATTTATTCAAATGAGTGTCTGGACACTCATTTGAATAAATCTTACCTTTCGGTTAAGGAATCGAAAGGCGGCTCTTAGAAACAATCCGGTGGATTGTTTCAACCGCCGTGGCTTTTTCCGCAGAAAAAGCGATTCCGCCCGGAGATGTAACGTCGGAGCGGCAAGTAACCCATCTTCGAGTCAAAAAATCGCGTTAGCGCGAAAATAAACTAAATATGCGGCTGTAGCTCATCTGGTAGAGCGCCACCTTGCCAAGGTGGAGGTAGCGAGTTCGAGCCTCGTCAGCCGCTCCAAATCAAAGGACACCGATACAATTCGGTGTTTTTCTTTTATCCGCAGCACACTCGCTTCCTCCACCTTCGTAAAATCAGAGGTCGGGGTCCCCGTGAAAGCCTGCGGCTTTTGCGGGGTGTGGATGCGAGTTCGAGCCTCGTCAGCCGCTCCAAATCAAAGGACACCGATGTCATTCGGTGCTTTTCTTTTATCCGCAGCACACTCGCTTCCTCCACCTTCGTAAAATCAGAGGTCGGGGTCCCCGTGAAAGCCTGCGGCTTTGCGGGGTGTGGATGCGATTCGAGCCTCGTCAGCCGCTCTAAATCAAAAAAGCACCGATGTATTCGGTGCTTTTTGTTTTACCCAAACCGCCAGCGCTGTTAATTCTTTGCCGGTTTACCGCTTCACCATGATAGTACAATAACCGCTTTGCATGAAATTCCCTTTATCAGAAAATGAAATTTATGAAAAAATACAAAATTCACGTTTGCAGCAGAGAAACAAACGCAAACTGCGAAAGAACGCTTGTGACACCCCGTCAAATATGCTATAATGAGCCTATATTTGAGGTAACACCGCACAATGAAAGCTACGGTGCTTTGCGGAAATTTTGCGCCCTGACTTCGTTCCGGTTTCACGGTAATACAGCAAGTATTACCGCAAAACTGCGTATAGTCAGTACGCAAAATTTACTCGCAAATCACACTTGTTCAATTATGCGGTATTACCTTGTTCGCTTTACAGTTTACAGATAAGGAGCTTTCGACGTGAAAAATCGCGAGCAAATTCGTAATTTCTCCATCATTGCACATATTGACCACGGCAAATCTACGCTGGCAGACCGTCTGCTGGAGCAGTGCAAGGCCGTTTCCGTGCGTGAAATGGAGGAGCAGCTACTCGACAATATGGAGCTTGAGCGCGAGCGCGGCATTACCATCAAGGCGCGCGCTGTCCGCATGGAATATACCGCGGACAACGGCAAGACCTACGAAATGAACCTGATCGATACACCGGGACATGTGGACTTCAACTATGAGGTTTCGCGCTCTCTGGCGGCGTGTGAGGGTGCGCTTCTGGTTGTTGATGCGGCACAGGGTATTGAGGCGCAGACGCTCGGCAACACCTATCTTGCCATTGACGCCGGTCTGGAGGTCGTGCCGGTCATCAACAAGATCGACCTGCCGGCGGCAGACGCGCCGCGTGTCAAGAAGGAGATCGAGGATATCATCGGCATTCCGGCAGAGGATTCGCCCGAAATTTCCGCAAAAATGAATATCAACATTCACGAGGTGCTCGAGCGTATCGTAACCGATATTCCGGCGCCGGGGGGCGATGCGGATGCGCCGCTGCGTGCGCTCGTGTTCGACAGCCAGTACGACCCGTACAAGGGCGTTGTCGTTTACATGCGCCTGCTTGACGGCAAGATCTGCCCGGGCATGAAGGTCAAAATGATGGCCACCGGTGCCGAATTTCAGGTGCTTGAGTGCGGCTATATGCTGCCGTTCGGTCTGTCTCCGCAGCAGGAGCTGTGTGCCGGTGAGGTAGGCTACTTTACCGCCTCTATTAAAAAGGTGTCCGACACTCGTGTCGGCGATACCGTTACCGGTGTGGAAAATCCGACGCCGGAGGCGCTGCCCGGCTATCGTCCGGCACGTCCGATGGTCTTCTGCGGTATTTACACCGAGGACGGCTCCAAGTATCCCGATCTGCGTGACGCACTTGAAAAGCTGCAGCTGAATGATGCGGCTCTGTCGTTTGAGCCGGAGAGCTCGGTCGCACTGGGCTTCGGCTTCCGCTGCGGCTTCCTCGGAATGCTGCACATGGAGATCATTCAGGAACGTCTGGAGCGCGAGTTCGACCTCGATCTTGTTACCACGCTGCCGAGCGTTATCTACGAGGTCGTTAAGACCGACGGCACGACCCAGCGCTGCGACAATCCGCACGATTATCCGAGCCCGGACCTGATCGAAGAGGCCCGTGAGCCGTATGTCAAGGCATCCATTATGACACCGCAGGAGTTCGTCGGCAATATCATGCCGATGTGTCAGGACCGCCGCGGTATCTTCAAGGATATGCAGTATCTGGACTCCAATCTGGTCGAGCTGCACTACGAAATGCCGACCGGTGAGATCATTTATGACTTTTTCGACGCGCTCAAGGCTCGTACCAAGGGTTATGCGTCGCTCGATTATGAATTTATCGACTATCGCAAGAGCGATCTTGTCAAGGTCGATATGCTGCTCAACGGCGATCAGGTGGACGCGCTGTCCTTTATCGCGCACCGTGACAAGGCCTACGGCCGTGCCCGCCGAATCTGCGAAAAGCTGAAGGAAAATATCCCGCGCCAGCTGTTCGAGGTACCGATCCAGGCAGCCATCGGCGGCAAGGTCATCGCCCGCGAGACGGTCAAGGCGCTTCGCAAGGACGTACTGGCTAAGTGCTACGGCGGCGATATCACCCGAAAGAAGAAGCTGCTTGAAAAGCAGAAGGAAGGCAAGAAGAAGATGCGTGCGCTCGGCACGGTTCAGCTGCCGACCGAGGCTTTTATGGCTGTGCTTAAACTCGATGAGGAAAACTAACGCTGCAACAGGCGGCAAGCTGCTCGGCCTCTACCTGCACATCCCGTTCTGCGTGAAAAAGTGCGCGTACTGCGATTTTTATTCGGTCACGGATGCGTCACTCAAAGCCGATTACACGGCGGCGCTGATTCGTGATATAAAGGCGTACGGCGAACGCTGTTCCGGTTACACGGTCGATACCGTGTACATCGGCGGCGGTACGCCGACCTGCCTTGGCGCAGGCTATCTCAGCGAGATTTTACAGGCGGTCGGGGCATGCTTTACAATTGCGGAAAACGCCGAAATCACGGTGGAATGCAATCCGGAGAGCTCGGATCAAGCGGTGCTGGAGGCCATGCATAAGCACGGCGTCAACCGGCTCTCGTTTGGCGTGCAGGCGGCGCACGACACCGAACTCAAACGCATCGGCCGTATCCACGACTTTGCGCAGGCACAGGCAGCAGTGCAGCTTGCGCGGCGGTGCGGCTTTACCAACATCAGCCTTGATTTGATGTACGGCCTGCCGAACCAGACGCAGGCGCAGTTTCTCGACTCGGTAACGCAGTGTTTGACGTTGAATCCGCAGCATTTGTCGTGCTACGGACTCAAACTGGAGCCTGCAACACCGATGGGACGTGAAAATCCGGTTCTGCCGGATGACGATACGCAGGCAGATACCTATCTTGCCATGTGCAGACTGCTCGGCAGGAACGGCTTCGAGCACTATGAAATATCAAATTTCGCAAAACCGGGTTTTCGTTCCCGGCATAATTTCAAATACTGGGATCTTTCCGACTATCTCGGACTGGGACCGGGCGCCCATTCCTTCCTGAATGGCCGCCGGTTTGCGTTTGCCCGGGATATCAGGGCTTATATCAGCGGTGAGAGCATCCCGCAGGACGAGGAGGAGGTCTCGGACTTCCGGCGGCAGGGCGAATACCTGATGGTGCGTCTGCGTACCTCGGACGGTGCGGATATGCACGATCTCGAAAACCGATACCATGTCAGTACGGCTCCTTACGAGCAGGTATTCCGCATGCTGGAAAAGCACGGTCTTGCCGCTCACGAGGGAACACGGTGGTATCTCACCGAACAGGGCTTTCTGGTTTCCAACAGTATTATCAATACCGTGGTGGAAGCCGGAGAATAATTGAGAACGACGGATTCTCAATTTTCCATTATTCATTTGTTTGTGATAAATTAACATATACGCAAAAATGGAGGAATCACTATGCGCGCAGTAATCACAGTAACAGGCAAGGACCGTACCGGTATCATCGCCAAGATTTCGAACACGCTCTATGAGCATGAGGTCAACATCATCGACATTTCGCAGAATGTAATGGAAGATGTATTTGCAATGGTCATGCTGGTAAACATTGATAAGTGCACCGTAGACTTCAATACGCTCATCGACCTGCTTGACAAGGATGGTGAGGAACTCGGCATGAAGATTCACACCATGCACGAGGACATCTTCGACGCAATGCACAAAATCTGACAAATTGACGGAATCGAGAGCAGGTAACCGATTCTCAACTCTCAATTTTTCAGGAGGTTTAGTTAAATGTCTATGATCAACACGAAAGATATTCTGGAAACCATTAAGATGATCGAGGAGGAGCACCTCGACATTCGTACCATCACGATGGGCATTTCGCTGCGCGACCTTGCGGCGGACGACATCAATGTGCTGGCAGACAAGGTATACGACAAGGTAACGCGCCGCGCGGAAAAGCTGGTTGCCACCGGCGAGCAGATTGAGCGCGAGCTTGGTATCCCGATCATCAACAAGCGTATTTCGGTAACGCCGATCGCCATGGTTGGTGCGACCTCCTCGGCGAACAGCTATGTGCCGCTGGCCAAGGCGCTTGACCGTGCTGCTGCGACCACCGGCGTTAACTTTGTCGGCGGTTTCTCGGCTCTGGTGCAGAAGGGCTTCGCCAAGGGCGATGAAATCCTGATCAACTCCATTCCGGAGGCAATGGCGGAGACCAATCTGGTCTGCTC
>OGYX01002430.1_pt1 | contig 11980 bp, 8 predicted proteins | sample 1576601 | NCBI WGS metagenome assembly OGYX01 (sample SAMEA3541561, study PRJEB24748) | human gut metagenome | biome: human gut; feature: human-associated habitat; material: faeces | place: China | collected 2012 | reverse complement strand
CATTCCGCTGACGCTGAAGGTGCCTGAGGGGGAAGCAGTACCGGTACCCTACCTTCTCACCCTTGCCTTTCCGGTGTGGACTGGCGGTTATTTTCTTCTGCATTACTCTACCTTTGCAGGCAGCTTTCTGTTAGGAAGTAGGATGCTCTGTGTTGCCCGGACTTTCCTCTTGTACATATAAGTACCAGCGACAAACCGACCAACTGCCTTCTGTTTGCAAAGGTACGCAAATAAAACGAATTTGTGTCATTTTTGTCAGAAATATCTGCAATTCTACCGAACAGTCTGATAATGAATGTAAATTTGTCAGGCAGTAGTCGTTAACTGCGGTTAATAGGAAAGTTTGCTTTGTTAAAAGAGGGAAAAAAGATGTTGTGTAGAGTACAATCGTATGAATTTTGTTCTACTTTAGCAAATGAAATGTTAAATAAGAGTTGAAATTAACAATTTAAATGATATAAACATATGAAAAAGGCAACTAAAATCGCATTTGGAGCAGTCGCAGTATTGGCTGTCAGTGCAGGGGTGGCAGGGGTTACTACTTATACTCTTATGCAGTCTAGACAAGACAAAAATTTGTCTTTTTATGATGAATTCCAGACAGCGTCTAATGTGCGCTATGCAGCTTTGGATGCAACTAGCATGCAGCCGATTGATTTGACTAAAGCGGCAGAAAGTTCTTTGAACTCTGTTGTACATATTATGTCTGTACAGAGAAGTAAAGTGAAAACAATACAGAGTCAGCCTGATATATTTGATTTCTTCTTCGGTGATGGGCGCGGACGTCAGCAGCAGGTGCAAACTCCTGAACAGCGTGGATTTGGTTCGGGTGTAATTATTTCGAAGGATGGTTATATTGTAACCAATAATCACGTAATTGATGGAGCTGATGAAATTTCTGTCAAGTTGCACGACGGTCGTGAAATGAAAGGACGTGTAATTGGTACAGACCCGACTACCGATTTAGCATTGGTTAAAATAGAAGGTGATGATTTTCCTGCCATACCGGTTGGTGATTCTGAACGCTTGAAAGTTGGAGAATGGGTACTGGCTGTAGGTAATCCATTTAATTTGGGTTCTACAGTAACTGCTGGTATTGTCAGTGCTAAGGCTCGTGGACTTGGTGCTAATGGTGTAGAGTCGTTTATCCAGACTGATGCTGCCATTAATCAGGGAAACAGTGGTGGTGCGTTGGTTAATGCTAATGGAGAATTGGTAGGTATTAATGCTATGTTGGTATCTCCTACTGGAGCTTATTCGGGTTATGGATTTGCTATTCCTACAAGCATTATGACAAAGGTTGTTACAGACCTGAAGCAATACGGTACAGTACAACGTGCTCTGTTGGGTATTGCAGGACGAAACATGGGTGATGAAACTTATCCGGATGAAATCCGTAAGGAACAGAAAGAGCTGGGCATCAACGATGGTGTACAGGTTGTTGAAGTGACAGAAGGTGGTTCGGTAGATGGCGTTTTGGAAAAGAACGACGTTATAATGGAATTGAACGGAAAGAAAGTGAAGACCATGGCCGAATTACAAGGATCACTGGCTAAATATCGTCCGGGTGATAAGATTAAATTGAAAGTATGGCGTGATAAGAAAGAAAAGACTTTCACTGTAACACTGAAAAATGCTCAAGGTAATACTAAGATTGTAAAGAATGCTGATATGGAATTACTGGGAGCTGCCTTCCGTGAAGTGCCTGCCGAATTGAAGAAACAACTGAATTTAGGTTATGGTGTTCAGGTAACAGGAGTAAGTGAAGGCAGAATGGCAGATTCTGGTATCCGTAAAGGATTTATCATACTGAAAGCTAACGGAAAACAACTGAAAACAGTGCAGGATCTGGAAGAAGTTATGAAAGCGGCTTCTCAATCTCCTGATCAGGTATTGTTTATGGTAGGTATATATCCGTCAGGAAAACGTGCCAACTATGCAGTAGATTTATCACAGAATTAAGTATAATAAACAGGTATTGTTTTTGAAGTAAAAAGATATGTTTGAAAAGTCCGAAGGGTTTACTCTTCGGACTTTTGCTTTTTGCTACCTCGACATTGCGTTTTGGTTTATATTGGAGTGGAATGTATACCTAAAGCTAGGTATTTTGTGCTAAAAGCCTTTCTCTGGGTAAAAAAAGAGAGGATATTTAGAACGGTGTCTCTTTTTTTGCTACTTTTGCACAGATTTTGGCTGCATGTGCCGAATGACGCGGCGGCGGCTTAAACGAAGATAATAACTAAAACATAAAGCATGATACACAAAGTATTAATCGCTAACCGTGGCGAAATTGCTGTGCGCGTGATGCGTTCTTGCCGTGAAATGGGCATTCGTACCGTGGCAGTCTTTTCGGAAGCTGATAGAACGGCACGCCACGTACTTTATGCAGATGAGGCTTGCCTGATTGGTCCGGCAGCATCTCGTGAAAGCTATCTGAATATTGATAAAATTATCATGGCGGCTAAGCGCCATGGAGTGGATGCAATTCATCCGGGATATGGTTTCTTATCGGAAAACTCCGAGTTTGCACGTCGTTGTCGTGAAGAAGGAATCATTTTTATCGGTCCTGATCCTGAAACAATGGATGCGATGGGCGATAAGATTTCTGCACGTAAACACATGATTGCTGCGGGAGTGCCGGTGGTTCCTGGTACGGAACAGCCTTTGCAGAGTGTAGAGGAAGCAAAAGAAATCTGTAATCGTATCGGTTATCCGGTTATGCTGAAGGCTTCTATGGGAGGCGGTGGTAAAGGTATGCGCCTTATTCATAGTGAGTCTGAAGTGGAAGAAGCTTATAATACAGCTCGTTCGGAATCAATGTCATCATTTGGTGATGATACAGTTTATCTGGAGAAATTTGTAGAGGAACCGCATCATATTGAATTCCAGATTTTAGGAGATAATTATGGTAATGCGGTACATCTGTTCGAACGCGAATGTTCTATTCAGCGTCGTAACCAGAAGATTGTAGAAGAAACTCCGTCTCCGTTTGTTACTCCTGAATTACGCCAGAAAATGGGTGAGGCTGCTGTAGCGGCTGCCAAGGCTGTAAATTATAAGGGAGCAGGAACAATTGAATTCCTTGTTGACAAACACCGCAATTTCTATTTCCTTGAAATGAATACTCGTCTTCAGGTAGAACATCCTATTACAGAAGAAGTTGTAGGTGTTGACTTGGTAAAGGAACAGCTCCGTATTGCAAACAATGTGCCTCTTCATTTCAAACAGGAAGATCTGAAGCAGCGTGGTCATGCTATCGAATGTCGTATTTGCGCAGAGGACTCTGAAAATAACTTTATGCCTTCACCGGGAGTTATCCGTCAGTTGATGGAACCCAACGGTATCGGTGTTCGTATCGATAGCTATGTATACGAAAGTTATGAAATTCCTATTTATTATGACCCGATGATCGGTAAGCTGATTGTATGGGCTACTACTCGTGAATTTGCTATCGAACGTATGCGCCGTGTGCTTTACGAATACAAGATTACCGGCTTGAAAACAAATATCGGTTATTTGCGTCACATCATGAATGTACCTGATTTTGTAGAAGGTCATTATAATACCTTGTTTATACCAAAGCATCAGGATATGTTGCGTGAATGGGCTGGTCAGAAGGAAGAAGAAACTGAAAATATTGCTATGATTGCAGCATACATCGACTATCTGATGAATCTGGAAGAGAATAATTCTGGCTCTTCAGACAATCGTCCTATCAGTCGTTGGCGTGAGTTCGGATTGAAAAAAGGTGTATTGCGAATTTAAAGAAGATATTTATGGAAATACATATAGGTGATAGAGTTGCTGACGTTACGTTGGTTAGCAAGGAAGGCAATAAAGTACAGTTGACTATCGACGGTGTTCCTTACGATGTTGATATTGTAATGGCAGAAAACGGTAGTTGTTCTATTTTGCATGAAGGAAAATCGTATAATGCAGAACTGATCCGTAAAGAAGGCGGAAAGAGTTATACGGTAAATGCTCATTACCAGTCATATAATATTGATATTATAGATTCGCAGGCAAAATACCTTCGCATGCGTAAGGGAGCTGATGAGAAACAGCAGGATAAGATTGTTTCTCCTATGCCGGGTAAAGTGGTTAAGATTCCAGTAAAGGCTGGCGACCGCTTGCAGGCTGGTGATATCGTGGTTGTGATAGAAGCCATGAAGATGCAGAGTAATTACAAAGTAAACAGCGAATGTGTTGTAAAAGAAATCTTCGTAAATGAAGGTGACTCTGTAAACAGTAACCAGGTTATCATGACACTGGATGTAATTAAAGAGGAGGATTAAATTTATGACAACAGCAGAACAATATAAAAAATTTGAGGAGCTGGATAAACTGGCTGCTCAGGGTGGAGGAGTAGAGCGTGTTGAAAAGCAACATGCCAATGGTCATATGACTGCTCGCGAACGTATTGATATGTTGCTCGATAAAGGTACGTTCAATGAAATTGATAAGTTTGTGGTTCATCACTGTACTGATTTCGGTATGGAGAAGAAACATATTCCTGGTGACGGTATCGTTTGTGGATATGGTAAAATTGATGGACGTTTAGTATATGTTTATGCTTACGACTTTACCGTATATGGTGGAACACTTAGTGCTACCGGTGCACAGAAGATTGTAAAGGTACAGCAACTGGCATTGAAAAACGGTGCTCCGGTAATTGCTTTGAATGACTCGGGTGGCGCACGTATTCAGGAAGGTGTGGGAAGTATTTCCGGATATGCTTCAATTTTCTATCAGAATACTATTGCATCAGGTGTTATCCCTCAGATTTCAGCAATTCTTGGTCCGTGTGCAGGAGGTGCTTGTTACTCTCCGGCATTGACAGACTTTATCTTCATGGTAAAGGAAAAGAGTCACATGTTTATCACTGGTCCGGATGTAGTAAAGGCTGTTACTCATGAAGAAGTTGATAAGGAAGAATTAGGTGGTGCATATACTCATAGCAGTAAGAGTGGTGTTACTCACTTCCTTTGTGAAACAGAAGAAGAAACTTTGATGAGCATTCGTGAGCTGCTGAGTTTCTTGCCTTCTAACAACATGGAAGATGCTCCTTCTATTCCTTGTACAGATGATATCCGTCGTGCAGAAGAATCACTGATGACAGTTATTCCTGACGACCCGAACATGCCATATGATATCAAAAACATCATCGAACCGATAGTCGACAATCATTATTTCTTTGAGGTTATGCCTCACTTTGCAAAGAATATTGTAGTCGGTTTTGCTCGTTTGGGTGGACGTTCTGTAGGTATCGTTGCCAATCAGCCGGCATATCTGGCAGGTGTGCTTGATATTGACGCTTCTGACAAGGCTTCTCGTTTCATCCGTTTCTGCGACTGTTTCAATATTCCTATTGTAACATTCGAAGATGTACCGGGTTTCTTGCCAGGATGTACACAGGAACACAATGGTATTATCCGTCACGGTGCAAAGATTGTATACGCTTATGCAGAAGCTACTGTTCCTAAAATAACAGTAATTACACGTAAGGCTTACGGAGGTGCATACATCGTTATGAATAGTAAACCTATTGGTGCTGATGTGAACTTCTCTTATCCTACAGCTGAAATTGCTGTAATGGGAGCAGACGGTGCTGTGAATATTCTGTATCGTAAAGCTACGCCGGAAGAAAAAGCTAAGGCTGTAGAAGAATACAAGGAGAAATTCTCTAATCCGTATCGTGCAGCTGAACAGGGCTATATCGATGAAATCATTCTTCCGAAAGATACTCGTTATAAACTGATTCAGGCACTTGAAATGACTCAGAATAAGAGTGTAAGCAATCCTCCAAAGAAACACGGTAACATGCCTTTGTAATTGATTTGAAGGAAATAATATAAATTTAGCCATCTCAACCTAATCCGTTGGGATGGCTTTTTTGTTTTAATTCCATATAACTTCATGATATAGCACAACTGTTGTGTTTTTTATTGAGTTTTATTTGTTTTTTAAGCAGAGTGTATCGTTTGCAAGGCAACAGAAGTTTGTTGAATATAATTCTTAAAATAATATTAAGTAGTATTTAAACACCTTTGAAAGCATAGCGGTCAGTTCGAGGTTTCCTCTTTTTATATCGATTTTTTTGTATCTTTGAAGCGATAATTATTTAAGCTATTAGTATATGATGAAAAAATGGATAATGATGGCAGCATTATTGGGCTGTCTGTTTGCCGGAGTCTCTACAGTAGAAGCACAGGAAGTTACTCCTGATGAAGTAGGATATATAGTTAAAGTGGGTGATGAAGCTCCCGATTTTGAAATGACTTTGACTGACGGTCAGAAAGTAAAATTATCTTCTTTGCGTGGAAAAGTTGTGATGCTTCAGTTTACAGCAAGCTGGTGTGGGGTTTGCCGTAAAGAAATGCCTTTTATCGAGAAGGATATCTGGCAGAAACATAAAGATAATGCTTCATTTGCGCTTTATGGAGTAGACCGTGATGAACCTTTGGAAAAGGTTAAAGCTTTTGCAAAGCAGACGAAAGTAACATATCCGCTTGGACTTGATCCGGGAGCAGATATCTTTGCTAAATATGCGGTTCGTAACGCTGGTATTATCCGCAACGTGTTAATCGACAAGACTGGCAAGATTGTGATGATGACACGTTTATATAACGAGGAAGAGTTCTCTGCTTTGTGTAAGAAAATAGATGAACTGCTGAAATGATGCGGCTTAAGTATACATTACTCATCCTATGCTGTCTGGTCGTTCTTCCTGGGTTTTCTCGTAAGAAAAAGACTTCGGGATATGAACCTCTATTTGGAAAATCACAGGCAGCCTACCAGATTACTTCCAGTTCATTAAAAGGAGCTACCTTCTATTTGGTCAGCGGTCATGGAGGACCAGATCCGGGATGCATCGGCAAGTATAGAGGAAAGGAGCTGCACGAAGATGAATATGCCTATGATATTGTTTTGCGTTTAGGCAGAGAATTGCTGAAACGTGGTGCTAAGGTTCATTTTATTATTCAGGACAAGAAAGATGGAATCCGAAATGCTGCGATATTGAATAACAGTAAGCGGGAAACATGTATGGGTGAAGCAATTCCATTGAATCAGGTAGCAAGGTTGCAACAGCGTTGTGATGCTATTAACCGGTTATATCGTAGAGATAATAGCAATTATAAACGTGCAATCTTTGTTCATGTGGATAGCCGTAGCAGAGGTAAACAGACGGATGTTTTCTTTTATCACTCACCTGGCAGTAAATATGGAAAACGTCTTGCCGATCAGTTGAAGCGTACTTTTACTGCAAAATATGACCGTCATCAGCCTAATAGAGGATTCAATGGAACGGTTAGTTCGCGTAACTTATTTGTCCTTCGGAACTCAACGCCTTATGCTGTTTTTTTGGAATTAGGAAATATTCAGAACGCACGCGATCAGCAACGTTTGGTGATACCCGACAATCGTCAGGCATTAGCCAACTGGATTGCTGAGGCTATGGTTAGCGATTATAAGAAAAGTAAGTAGTAACTGTATGATATTCAGTTGTTGAAGAGAAATAGTTTAATTTTGTCTGTATAGGATAGTCAGTATATAGCTAACAGCTGAACATTGAAAAAGCAATAGCGGAACTTCTGTTCATTGAGCAAAAGTTCCGCTATTGCTTTTTTGCCTGAACCTGAGAAACACGTTATTCAGATATAAAGTGAAACTCTCAAGCAGGTGATTTTTATTAAGTTCTGCCATGAAAAGTTTGATACTAAGACCTTTCTTTTTGGGCAGAACTTATTGATTTTTTATTGTCGGTCAGGTTTATTCTTCAGCAAGTAACAGCTCCATTACCTGACAAGCTGATTTAGCGACAGAAGTACCAGGACCAAATATAGCCATAACTCCAGCTTTATACAGGAAGTCGTAATCCTGTGCCGGTATGACACCTCCTGCAAATACCAGAATATCTTCACGTCCCAGACGTTTCAACTCTGCAATGATTTGTGGAATTAAAGTCTTGTGTCCGGCGGCTAATGAAGAAACTCCTACTGCATGAACATCGTTTTCTACGGCTTCGCGAGCAGCTTCCTCCGGAGTCTGGAACAACGGTCCCATGTCAACATCAAAACCACAGTCTGCAAATCCTGTAGCTACAACTTTTGCACCACGGTCATGTCCGTCCTGTCCCATTTTGGCAATCATTACACGCGGACGGCGACCCTCTTTCTTTGCAAATTCTTCAGTCAGTTCGCAAGCTCTTGCGAAATCTGCATCCTTTTTACTTTCTGATGAATACACGCCTGAAATAGTTCTTATTACTGCTTTATAACGTCCTACAATTTTTTCACATGCATCGGATATTTCTCCTAATGTGGCACGTACGCGAGCGGCTTCTACAGCCAGTTCCAGCAAGTTGCCTTTACCTGTACGTACGCATTCGGTAATGGCTTCCAGTGCTTTGTCTACTTCGGCCTGGTTTCTTCCTTCGCGCAGGCGACGTAAGTTTTCTATTTGTTCCTGACGTACAGCTGTGTTGTCTACTTCCAGAATATCAATCGGATCTTCTTTTTCCAGACGATATTTGTTTGTACCTACGATGGTCTGTTCACCAGAGTCGATGCGAGCCTGTGTACGAGCTGCAGCTTCTTCAATACGCATCTTTGGTATACCTGTTTCGATAGCCTTAGCCATACCACCCAGTTTTTCGATTTCCTGAATGTGTTCCCAAGCTTTATGAGCCAGTTCGTTGGTCAGCGCTTCTACATAGTATGAACCACCCCACGGGTCTACATTTTTACATATCTGGGTTTCTTCTTGGATATAAATCTGTGTATTACGTGCAATACGTGCAGAGAAATCAGTTGGCAGAGCAATAGCTTCGTCCAGCGCATTGGTATGCAGTGACTGAGTGTGTCCCAGTGCAGCAGCCATTGCTTCGATACAAGTACGTCCTACGTTGTTGAACGGATCCTGTTCTGTAAGCGACCATCCTGAAGTCTGTGAGTGTGTACGCAGTGCAAGTGATTTCGGATTCTTCGGATTAAACTGTTTTACAATCTTTGCCCAAAGCATACGTGCAGCACGCATCTTGGCAATTTCCATGAAATGATTCATGCCGATTGCCCAGAAGAAAGACAAACGAGGAGCAAAGGCATCGATATCAATACCTGCAGCAACTCCTGCGCGCAGATATTCCAGACCGTCGGCAAGTGTATAAGCCAATTCGATATCGGCTGTAGCACCAGCTTCCTGCATGTGATATCCTGAGATAGAGATAGAGTTGAATTTCGGCATTTTTTGAGAAGTGTATTCAAAGATATCCGAAATGATCTTCATGGAGAATGCAGGCGGATAGATATATGTGTTACGCACCATGAACTCTTTCAAAATATCATTTTGAATAGTTCCGGCCATTTCTTCCAGTTTAGCTCCCTGTTCCAGTCCCGCATTGATATAGAATGCCATAACAGGAAGTACGGCGCCGTTCATAGTCATGGAAACAGACATCTTATTCAATGGAATACCGTCGAACAATACCTTCATATTTTCCAGTGAGCAGATAGAAACACCAGCCTTACCAACATCTCCCACTACACGCGGATGATCTGGGTCGTAGCCGCGGTGTGTCGGAAGGTCGAAAGCAACTGACAAACCTTTCTGTCCGGAAGCCAGGTTACGGCGATAAAATGCATTCGATTCTTCAGCTGTAGAAAATCCTGCATACTGGCGGATAGTCCACGGACGGAACGTATACATCATCGAGTACGGACCTCTCAGGTAAGGAGGAATACCCGCAGCATAGTTCAGATGCTCCATGCCTTCCAGGTCTTCTTTCGTATAAACCGGCTTCACCTGAATCTGTTCCGGTGTTCTCCAATTGGCTTTGATGTCATTGGCTTTTTGCCATTCCATACCATTTTGAGGATGGAATCCGTCATATATATCGATATTTTTAAAATTCGGTTTCATAGCATTACTTAATTCCTAGCTTTTCATTATATTCTTTCAAGGTCTCCAATACGTTGCAGCGTACATGTATGAAGTTTTCTATGCCGGCAGCTTTCAATTCTTCCATGCAAGCAGGAGCTCCTGCCACAATAAACATGGCTCTTCCGTTTACAGCTTTGAATGCCGGAATAGCATATTCTGCATATTCATCATCGCTTGAGCAAATAACAACGATGTCAGCGTTGGCTTTCATTGCAGCCTCTACTCCTTCTTCAACGGTTGGGAATCCCAGATTGTCTATTACTTCATATCCGGCACAAGCCAGGAAGTTGCATGAGAACTGTGCGCGTGCTTGTCGCATCGCAAGATTTCCGATAGTCAGCATGAAAGCTTTTGGACGTTTGCCAGAATGTTCTGTCTGCAAACGTAAAGCTTCAAATTCGCTGGCAGCACGGCTGGTTTCCAGTTTAGCAAATGAAGCCTCTTCTTCGTGATTATGTCCGCCACCACAGCAACATTTGTGTTCTGATGGAGTCTTTTCTCCTGCCAATTCGTTGAAATTAGGATACTGATTGGTTCCCAGCAGGATTTCTTTACGTTTCGAAACAGCTTCATGGCGTGCTTTGTTGCTTGCGTTAACAGCATTTTGTACGCTTTCGTCGAAGATAGACTTAACCATTCCGCCGGCCTCTTCTACTTGTAGGAACAAATCCCAGGCTTGTTTAGCAATAGAAACTGTCAAATTTTCAATATAATATGAACCGCCGGCAGGATCGACAATGCGGTTAAGATGAGATTCTTCTTTCAAGAGTAATTGCTGATTACGTGCAATACGTTCTGAAAAGTCATTAGGAGTTTCGTATGCTTTATCGAAAGGAGTTACTGTGATAGAATTTACTCCTGCAATAGCAGCACTCATAGCTTCAGTCTGAGTACGGAGCAAGTTTACATGAGCATCGAATAAGGTCAGATTGAAGCTTGAAGTTTCGGCATGAGCAATCATTTTACAAGCACATTCGCATTGCGGGTTGTAAGCTTTGACAATGTTTGCCCATAACATACGTGCTGCACGGAACTTGGCAATTTCCATGAAATAGTTGGAACTGATACCGAAGTTGAATTTGATCTTCTTTGCAGCCAGATTAACAGGAACTCCTGCTTCTGTCAATCTGTTCAGGTATTCATTTCCCCATGCCAGTGCATATCCCAGTTCCTGATAAATATAAGCTCCAGCATTGTTTAGTTGAAGTGAGTTGACTCCTATACAACGGAAATGAGGATATTCAGCCAGAATTTCTACCAGCTCTTTGGCTTTCGATATGATCGGGCTGACATTTTTCCCTTTTTGAAGCATTTTGCCGATAGGGTCGAAGTTTATTGAGCCGTACAGTTTATTCGGATCATATCCTTTTTCTTTGAAATAAGCAACGAGTAATTCAGCCAGCTGAGTAGAATGGCGCTGACAAGTAGTGAAGTTAATTTCTATACAGTCGCAACAGATGTCTTTCAGTAGAGTTGCGATGTATTCAGCACTCAAATCTTTGGGTTTAATGTGGAAACCCAGTGAGTCAATTCCCTTGTTCAGCAAATCAAGTGCTTTCTGGTTTGCTTCAGCAGGTTCTTCTACACGAACGTCCTGACGGATATACCAGGTATTGTCATCTTTTTTATTACCTCTGATGTAAGGATATTCTCCCGGAAGTCCTTCAGTTGTTTTAAGTCCTTCCAAATCTTCTTGGCGGTAAAACGGTTTTACTTTAAATCCTTCGTTTGTTTTCCACACCAATTTCTTTTCGTAATCGGCTCCTTTCAAGTCGACCATGATTTTATCCATCCATTCTTGTGTCGATACGGAGGGAAAATCTGAAAAGAGTTTTTCTTTACTATCTGCCATAGTGAATGAGTGTTTATGATATTATGATTTAAGTTAGTTGGCATGGAGGTTGGAACCCATGCGAGGCAAATATACAAAGTAAATTGCACATCCCGACAAAAAGTGAGTATTTTTTTAGATTCAAATGTTTGACTTATTCTTTTTAATTGCCTACATTTGTGGCGCTTAAAAATATAATATTATGAATTG
>OGYX01002422.1_pt1 | contig 12006 bp, 12 predicted proteins | sample 1576601 | NCBI WGS metagenome assembly OGYX01 (sample SAMEA3541561, study PRJEB24748) | human gut metagenome | biome: human gut; feature: human-associated habitat; material: faeces | place: China | collected 2012 | reverse complement strand
ATCCACTTATGAGCAAGCTCATGTGGATGAAAGACCTTTTGACCCTGGCATCATTATTATGCTACACCTTGTTGTCCTTTCTTACATGCTACTTCGAATTCTCTTAATTTTCTTTTTGCTTCTTCACTTAGATTTCCCGGCACATCAATCTGGACCGTCACATATTGATCTCCGTGCTGATTCTTATCTTTCATAGAAACAATTCCTTTGCCTCTCAAACGAATCTTTGTTCCGGACTGAGTTCCCGGATTAATCTTACACAATACATTTCCGTGAAGTGTCTCAACCTTCGCCTCACCGCCAAGTACTGCTGTTGTGAATGGAACTCTGACTGTTGTGTAAACATCCATGCCCTTCCGTTCATATCCTGGTTTTGATGCGACTTTCACTTTCAGAAGAAGATCTCCTGCTTTTCCGCCATTGATTCCCGGATTTCCTTTTCCGCGAAGCCGAATACTCTTACCCGTATCAATGCCGGCCGGGATCTTTACCTTCAATGCTTTGCCTACTGCTTTTCCACTATTTTCCGTCAAATGTATGACTTTCTCACAACCAAAGGCAGCTTCGTCAAATCCTACTGTAATTTCTGCTGTAACATCTGCTCCGTCCTGGCTGTAATTTCCATACGATCCACTTTCGCCAAAGCCACTTCCACTAAAGCCGCTTCCTCCAAAGCCACTTCCACTAAAACCAGTGCCGCCAAAGCCACTTCTTCCAAAGCCACTTCCACTAAAGCCACTCCTTGATCCTTTCGAAGAACTTCTTGTAGCGCCGCCAAAGCCACCAAAGCTTCCTCCAAAAATGTTCTTCAGGAAATCGTCCATATCGCCACTTCCTTCAAAATGATATTCATGGAATGTACCATCCGGTCCTGCATACTGGTAAGTACCACCTCCATTTCTGCCATAAGCGCCGCCATAAGCACCGCCTGTTGCTTCGCTTCCATCGAATGCAGCATGACCAAACTGGTCATACATTTTCTTCTTTTCCGGGTCACTTAATATATTGTAGGCTTCTGTTGCTTCCTTGAAGCGCTCGGCTGCCTGTGCATTTCCCTGGTTTGTATCCGGGTGGTATTTTTTTGCCAGTTTCCGATACGCCTTTTTTATTGTGTTCTTGTCTGCATCCCGGCTAACTCCCAGGACTTCATAATAATCTCTTTTTGCTGACATAATCTGTTCCTCCCTTATTTTGCTGTTTTTCATATTCAAGAATGTTTGCAGATTGTATTCTGATACCCTATGATATCTTAAATTACCCCACAGGAATTTACCTGTGGGGTAATCATATCTGCCATAAAACATAATTTCTCGATTACTTTAGAACTCTTTTGTTCTACTTGTAATATAACACTCATTTTTTGTAATGTCAACATAAGATTGCATTTTTCAAAATTCAAGAATGCCTCGGAATTATTCATATTTACAACCAATAGGCTCGCCCATTTTTACCAATGTCTCTGCCTGTGCTTTTGTATTCTGAATAATATCCTTGTCCGGTTCTGCCATGCCAGGCTCTGTCATCACCACAATCGTAGAACCACCGAATTCGAACATTCCTTTTTCGTCACCACGTTTTACCTGAGCAGAATCTTCTTCATGATTACTGATTTTTCCAACCATCAAAGCTCCTACTTCCATAAGAAGGATTGTTCCAAGCTCCTTTGTCTTTAGAAGACAGTACTCTCTCGAATTCATTTTGTAAATTGGATAATAATCATTTGCCACTGGGTTCACTGTATGAAGTACACCGCGAATCTTCCTCTGCCTTGACTTTCGTCCATCTGCCACATAGCAGTACCGGTGATAATCATCCACTGTCAGACGGATCACATAAATCCAGCCGCCCATATAACGTTCTGCCAAACGCTCATCTTTTAAAAGCTGCGCTGCCGTGTACTGTGTGTGTTTGATCCAGAATCTCCCTTTCTGCGTGATTGGATATGCAGTGACTTTTCCGTCGCTTGGGCTGATCAGAACATTTTTCTGATCATTGATTGGTCTTTGCTCCGCCTTGATCTTCCTTGTAAAAAATGCATTATAGGAATCAAATTCCTGTCTTTCATAAATGCCAAGATCAATGTGATTCTTTTTTACAAAGGATGGGACTATCCTCCTGGAAAGTCTTGTACTTAAAAACTTTCCACAAATATCAGAAACTGCCGGAGACAAAAATGGGCGGAGCAGCATTCTGGTCAGCGCATGACCATAAATAACTTCTAACAGGTGATCCTGTCCGGTCGTTCCGTCTATTTTCGTTCCATCACGAGTGATATATGTCACAGTCATGTCTTTTTCCTCACTTAATGTTCAATCTCTTTCACGATTCCACCTGACTTTGCAGGAATTCTCTACCAGATATGCAGTCCATGCAGCACTGCCAGTGCGACAATGATAACCATGACAGTCTGTCCCAGCTTCTTCGGCTTGCGGAGTCTGAAATTTGTGATAAATAAAAGTCCGATGATCAGTACAAGCGCATGCAAGGCAATGATAAAATCTTTGCCAAGTATCGGACGGAACACATATAAAATAGGAAGTGCAACTGCCATAGAAGTAATCGGAAGTCCTTGATAACATTCCCTGTTTTCCGTGGTCTCTTCCTGACGGATTTCTTCAGACACATTATACCATGCCAGACGAATCAGTCCTGCCAGCACATAGAACATCAGAATCGCAACTCCGATACCATGGTTCATTCCCATACGGTATGCGATCAATGTCGGACCTACACCAAAACAGATAATATCTGCCAACGAATCAATCTGAATTCCAAACTTTTTCTCCACTTCAGTACGATTTTTTTTCGTCCGTGCGATCTTGCCGTCAAACATATCGCAAAATCCGGACAGTGCCAGACAGACAATCGCCATCCTCGGATAACCATTCATAGAAAACAGCATTCCTCCCATCGAAATCAATACACTTACATAAGTCAGCACTACTGTATAATCATATACACCTAACATCATTCATTTCCCTCAACTTTCTTATCCCTTTTCAACATTTCTTCCTATTGTAAAATTCGCAAAAATTGTAAGCAGTGCACTTAAGATCAGCTCGGTGTAATATCCAAGTCCACGGCTTAAGAGCATTCCCGGAAGCAATAACTTACTACCGAATATTGGTAAAAATATTCTTAAAAATAACTGTTCGCTGATTCCCATTCCTCCTGGCAGCGGCAACATATCCACAGCCACAGAGATGGTTCCCTGCAATACAATTATGACAAATGCAGAACTTCCGGAGAGTCCAAATGCTTTGTATACAAACCAGGTTGCCGCGAACAATGCAAATCTCTGGAATACTGTAATTGCAAACACTTCCACAAGCACCCATACATGCTCCCGCAGATACACCGCCGTCGCACGGTACTGATCCATAGAAGCATTCAACTTTTCAAGTCTTGAACTCTTTTTCTTCATCAAATGCATTTTTTCCAAAAGGTCAAGTCCTTTTACAAGAATTGTTCTTGCAAGCATCGGATGAAATACAAGTACCAGCATTCCTGACACACAGAATACATTAAGTGCCGTTCCCAGATAAAAAACATAACGAACCTGGTAAAGGTGTGCCTTAATAAAGCTCTGACCCAAAATCGTCAGTGTAACTCCGATTACCACGAGTACCAGCTTATATGTAATAGTCACAATCATAAGAACAAGCGTAGACACCGGAATCGGAATCTTCTCTTTTTTCATATAATATATCTGAGCCGGCTGTCCGCCTGTCGCTGACGGAGTGATACAGCTAAAGAAAAAACCGACCGAGGAGAATAAAAAGCAAGTCCATTTTTTCAGCTTGATTCCAAGTGTACGCATCATATAAAAAATGATGATGGATTCTCCCCAGATAAATACTACGACACAAATCACTCCCGGAATCAGCCAGAGTGGATTCACTGTCTTCAAAATGTGAACAATCTCTCCTAAATCCTCCCCGTGAAAGACGCCATACAGTGTTCCGGTAAATACAAGGATCAGGAATACTATATTACATATCATTTTTTTCTTATCTGCCATTCTTCCTTCCCCCTGTCAGCTGTTTTCCTTTTTCCTAAAAAAATCTTCCATACATGTTCCAACTGATTTATGATATGTTGCAGCCAATCTGACATTTTTTCAGTTGTTCTCTGGTAGATTCTGTATCCATTTGTATGTCTGCTGATCTGCCATGTTACTTCTGCTACCACAATTCCACTAAACACATCAACCAGCACATGCTGTCTGAGTGCAAGGGTAGAAATAAACACCAGCATTGCGATAGTTTTCGACAAATTTCGATACCACTTTGGAACATTTTCACATTTTCTAAGCCCTATACAGCAAAACCAGCTCGCCATACAGTGAATGGACGGGAACAAATTAATCGGCTTGTCAATCTGGTACAGGAAACGAACTGCACCAGTGAAGATGTCACTGCCTGTAAGTTCCGGTCTTGTATTTGTAGTTGGGAAAAATACAAAACAGACAAAACAGATCAGCCGCGCATAAAAGTCAGCAGTAAAAAATTGATACCTGTGTTTCTCTTTCTGCGCCGCAATGAGTAGATAATTCACAACCCAGAATATATAGCATCCAAAATAAATTATGATGAATTGCGGCATAAATGGAACAAGTCTGTAGACAGAACTTGACAGATTGTGTGTTGCAATTCCTGTTTTGATTAAGGGTGCACTCCAGTATACCACAGAATTCAGCAAAAATGTAAATATCGGTGGCAATAAAATTCTTAAGATTTCTTTTTTCTTTTTTTTACACATTTTCTCTCTGCTTAATTTGTTCATAATACCTATTTTATACGCTGAAAAAAAAATAACAATATACTTTAGAATATCTTAATAAAATTTATGAGTTTCCTTAAGAAACTGTGGAATTTCGGCACTCTGTAAAGATTCTCAGACCTTTTTGTCATATACACACACGCTAAAAAGCCGACTAAATAATTGATTTTCTCATTTAGTCAGCTTTTAACTCTCTCAAGAATTCAAGAATGCCTCCCGCCACTGATAGCTGCTTGTTTCTCGCCACCTATAGGACGCCACTGAAAAAGTCCTTATTTTGCGCAAAGTAACACAAGGTAAAGTATATTTATATGTTTTGCGCTACTATATATTGTATGTAAAAACAGTTTTTCAGTGGCGTCCCTATAGAGGTGGGAGTCATCTCCCAGCTGATATTTTTAAAACTCATTCATAATCCTTGGTGTAAAATCCCAGTCTGCCTAGCAAACAGGTTTCTTATAGGAAGTCCTTGCAGGATACAAGAAGGTCAATCTTCTTCCACTGCGTCTCTTCATCAATACAGTTTCCTTCTTCCACGGAAGCAAATCCACACTGCGGGGAAAGTGCAATCTGCTCTCCCACTACCGCTTTTGCTTCCTCATAACGTTTCTTAATTTCATCGTGGGCTTCCAGAATAGGATTCTTTGTGGAGATCAGCCCTGCCACAAAGAGAGCGTCCTTATCTTTTAACACTTTCCAAGGTTCAAAAGAACCTGAGCGCGCATCGTCGTACTCTACAAAGAATGCATCATACGGAATGTCTGCAATGACTGGTGCCACTGCATCATAAAATCCTGAAAATAACGGATTCCCTTTGAAATTTCCTTTGCAGAAATGTGTTGCAACAACCATATCAACCGGCTTCTTTTCCAGCGCTTTTGTGGACACATTCCAGAACCAGTTCAATACCTCTTTCTGCGTATAACCAAGTGCTTCTACTTTCTGCAAAAACTTCTCATCGATCAGGTAGGTCCATGAAGTATCGTCAATCTGCAGATAACGGCATCCATGATCATAAAAATCCAAAATTGCATCCTGATAAGCCTTTGCAATATCATCAATTAAAGCTTTTAAATCTCTTCCATAATACGGAGTTTCTTTGTTGCCAAGCTGAAGGAAATGATCGACCAAAATCATATTCGGACCGGAGATACATTTCTTCGCAGTCACACCTTCATACTGGGATGCCAGCTCGTGAAGATAATCCCACGCTTCTACCTCTGGGTGAACCTTATTCTTATCATAGGAAATCTTTCCTGTAACTGTTCCAAGTTCAATCTCATTGCTTGTACCGTTGATTTCCTTTGTAAAATGAATTGTATCAAATCCATCAAATTCTTTTAGCCAATCCAGATGCCACCAGCGACGGCGGAACTCTCCGTCTGTCACAAATAGAAGCCCATGCTCCACTTCTTTTTTTACCAGCTTTGTAATTTCCTCATCCTCGACCTTTTTCAAATCTTCTCTTGTGATTGCACCACTCTTAAACTCTGCTCTCGCCTTTTTAATTGCCTCCGGGCGTAGGAAAGAACCTACAATATCATACTTTATCTGAACCATATCAATATCTCCTTTTCCCATTTTTTGTTATCCTCTTCATGCATTACACTATACAAGAGAAAAGAAGATTTGAAAAATACATAAAAAGCACAGTTTGTTATAACTTTAAGTTATGGCAAGGTGCATTTCTTAAGAAATCATTTTTCCATTGTGTCTGTTGGTCAGTATCGTCTAAAACTTCCTGATCTTGTGAAACATAATTGTCTCGAACAATATCTGCACTTTCTTCATATAAATGTTCCAGCGCCTCGAACTTTTCTTCAAACTGCCCGGAAAATTTGTTCCAGATCTGTGCATGATATTTCTGAAACCCGAAAAGCTCTGTCAGGTAACTAAACCGCTCCAAATCCTCAAATGTCATTTTTCTATTTTCAAGTAAAATATCTCTGTCCTTCTCTCCACAAAAATACAAAAATGCATATTTTTCAATATCTGCCTGATTCATATTCCGCCTCCTTATTTTGTTCCGTTTTGCCTCACTTTTACAACCGATTTTATCTTGATTCAACTGCAAAATCAATAGAAAAGATGCAAAAAACGAGACAGAATTTGAGACTAATAAACGATACATTACAGATATCAAAATCAACGCATTTACTATGCATTTTGATACTTATCCTCGTGGTGCTCCAGCCAGATAAAGACACCAGCACAAATTATCACGGAAATGAGCGAGCCTGCCGGAGCTGCACAGCCCATTGGAAAAAGCGTATCCTTAAAATGAACTGACGCATAATAGGACAGCGGGATTCTCGCACACACAATTGATATCGAATTATGAATAAACGAAATTACCGACAGACCATATGCATAGAAATATCCACTCAGGCAGAAATGAATTCCTGCAAAAATGCAGTCTGACGCATAGCTGCGAAGATATCCGGCTCCACTTACTGCAACTGCACCATCATTTGTAAATAATCCTACCAGCGGAACTGACACAAACTGTACGATAATCGTCATAATTAATCCATATGTCACCGTAATCATCAGCACATATTTTAATGTCAGCTTTGCACGGTCGTGTTTTCCCGCTCCGATATTCTGCGCCACAAGTGCTGAGATTGTAGACATCATAGACGATGGAACAAGGAATAAAATACTGATGATCTTCTCCACAATTCCAACTGCTGCCGCATCTGTCAGTCCTCGCTGGTTTGCAAAAATCGTGATTACAACAAAAGATACCTGGATGAAACCGTCCTGCAGGCACACCGGAACTCCGACCTTTAAAATATTTTTCATGGTCATGCGTTTCGGTCTGAAATCCGATTTTTCCAAACGAATTCCACCCTTTCTTTTCAAAATCACAACCATCGATACAACTACACTGATTGCCTGTGCGATCGTCGTTCCAAGGGCAGCACCGGCTGCATCCAACCCCAGCAAGCCAATAAACAGATAATCCAATCCGATATTGGCCGCACATGCCACCGCAATAAAATACATCGGACTCTTAGAATCCCCCATCCCCCGGAAAATGGAGCTGATAATATTATAAGCTGTGATAAAAGGAATCCCTATAAAACAAATAGTCAGATAGCGAACTGTCCCTTCTACTGCCTCCGCCGGAGTAGACATAATCCCAACAATTGGTCGGACAAGCACTAGAAGTACTGCCATCAGAACCATAGATATTCCCATAAACATCGTCACCGTATTTCCGATACATTCCGCTGCCTGCCGTTTATTTTTTGCACCGATACTACGACCGATCATCACTGTCGAACCCATGGCAAGTCCCACTATCATTACCGTTAACATATGCATGATCTGACTTCCGATCGACACTGCTGTCGTACTGCTGACTCCTCCGAACTGCCCTACAATGAACAGATCTGCCATTCCATATAATGTCTGCAAAAAGTATGACAGCAAGTACGGTAAAGAAAAATAAACTACCGTCTTGAACACACTGCCACTCGTCAAATCTCTCTCCATAATAAAAATTGCCTTTAAATCCTACTTCTGTATTTTCTCCATTTTACATATCTTCCGGATTATTTCTTTCCATATTTTCTCTTTAAGCCCGGCATCTTTTCTTCCATCATTTTCAAGAACCTGTCTTTTTCTCCTAAATCCATTCCATCTTTCGCAATAATTGTAATCTGCCACTCCTTTGTAAAGAGAAGGAAATAATGCTCTGTCTCAATTAATGTATCCATAACTTCATATTTGACTGCACTTTTCCCACCGGAAAGCGGATTCTGGATCAGAATATCTGCATCGCGAAATACAATTGGTGCGATCACTTCTGTTTTTCCATAAAGCTCATCCAATTTTTTCAAGAATCCTTTAATCTGTTTGCTCTCGATCATTTTTAATTCCCCATAAAAAATGACAATTGCAAATACTGCCAGCAACATCGTAGACGCTCTTCCTGACAACATGCAATATGCTGCCAGCAGCACAAATGCTGCACTGGCAATTGCACTGATCTTACGGATTCCCGGCTTAATCAGATATTTTCTCGCCTCTTTTAATGCTGACTCATTAATAACCGACTGTACTTCCATTTTAACCTCTCCTCATATTTTATTCCTTATCACGTTTCAGATATTACAGCATATTTTTACAAGCCTCAGGCTGTCTCTGCCTTAGACTCGATTATTTCCTTGAAAAAATGTGTTTTATAAACACATAGAGTACAATTACAGATGCGCCTAAGTATCCAATTGCACCAAGTGCCGGGATGCCCAGAATCTTCGGCTTCATATCTGTCGTGCAGATAATGCTGGAACTAATAAGTAGCGCCATGACCCAAAGACCCATGACCACATTTCTCGTGACGCGGCGCAACAAATTCGCCAGGTCTTCTCCTGCATGCAGATCCAGATTGATCCTCGTCTGACCTTTCATGTAACCGTCTAAAAGATCTGCCACAAGAGCCGGAATATCCACTGCTTTTCTCATAGACAGATAAATGCTCTTCGCCCCGGATTTTGCTTCTTTTTTCCAGTCATGATTCTGGATAAACTGACTTTTCAGCCGGGATGCTGCAATCTCTACCATATTAATCTGCGGACTGATATCCGCAAGCACCCCCTCTACATGAGCAAGTCCTCTCGCCAGCATAGTCAGTCCGTGGGGCATGGTGATTTTATTTTCCTTCATGACATCCATGAGATCCTGAAGGACTTCTGCCACGTCAATATTTCCCATATCTGCCGTTCCGTACTTTGCCATCAAACCTCGAATGTCCTTATAAAGCTGGCTTGGATCTGGCTCTCCGCGAAATTCTCCAAGCGCCAGCACAGCATCCTGGATCATGCCGATATCATTAAAGGCAACACCTTCCACTGCCTTGGCAATCTGTTCCCGGTCGCGTTCTGTAAGTCGTCCCATCATACCCATGTCGATCCAGACAATCTTACCATCCCGGATTCGTACATTTCCCGGGTGCGGATCCGCATGAAAAAAGCCATCGTCCATGACCTGTTTGATGAAATTGTCCACATATTTGCTTCCTATTTCATTCATATCATAGCCATCTTCCAGCAAATGTTCCTTATCATCAATGGCGTAACCATCAATGTACTCCATCACAATAACCGAAGACGTGGTGTATTCTTTAAAAAGAACCGGCGTATCCACAAATGCAACGTCCCTGTTCTTCTCTTTGAACTCTTCCATATTCCCGGCTTCAATGATGAAATTCATTTCCTCTTGAGTGACCTTCCACAGCTCATTCAATACCATTTTAAAATCCACCATGTCAGTGATACTGATTGGTGGAACAAGGGATACCAGCTTGTGCATGAGTCCGATATCCCGCGCCATGGTCTCATAAATACCTTTTCGCTGTACCTTAATGACCACTTCTTCTCCGGTTTTTAACCGTGCCCGATGCACCTGCGCGATAGACGCTGAACCAAGCGGCGTCTCATCAATCCACTCAAATTCTTCCTGCCACTCATATCCAAAAGAGTCCCGAAGTACCTCCTCCACCTCATAAAAAGGCATCGGAGGTACATCGGAACACAACTTCTGCAATTCATCACAATAATTCTTCGGTAAAATATCTGATCTCAGGGACATCAACTGACCGACCTTAACAAAAGTCGGTCCCAAGTCTTCCAAAATCAACCTCAACTTTTCCGGAGTGATTCCTTTTGAAATTTCATGCTTGTGAAGAACCGCCGCTATTTCTCGAAATCTTCCTTTGTATCCATTTTCATTTTTCTTTTCGGACACGTTATTCTTCCTCTGTCTCAGTTTCTTCTACAGTTTCCATCTTACTGTCAGTTTCATCTTCGGTTTCTTCTGTCTCCGTTTCCTCATGGTCATCGACATCTTCCACCTCAGTTGCTGAACCTGGAATATCATCGTCCTCTACGACCTCCGCTTCCACAACCTCTGCCTCATGTACCGTATGCATCTTTCCATTGGAAGCTTTGTAATCTTTGATCGTAGACTTCACATTATGCTTTAACTCTTTGTTGAGCACCTTTCCCTGCTCAACTGTCTCCTCACCTTTTTTTGCAAGAGTATCCAGAATATCTGCAGATTTCTCCACTGCATACGCTGCTGTTCCAATTCCTGCAAGTGCCAGTTTCTTTAATCCTTCTCCTAATCTTTCCATAAGTCATATCTCCTTTACGTCTATTCTAAAACTTCTATATCACGGAAGTCTTGTTCCAAATTGGATTACTGCAATATCTGCGCTATCTTCGGCAAAAATATAATGCCCCCTGCAATTGCCGCCATAATTGCCGCAATGAGCACTGCTCCCGCCGCGGTATCTTTCGCAACTTTCGCCAACGGGTGGTATTCTTCTGTCACCATATCCACCACCGCTTCCACTGCCGTATTCACATGTTCCAGCGCCATGACCAGTCCGAACAGCACCATACAGATGCACCACTCAATCGCTGAAATCTTCAAAATCACACCCGCGATCACAACCAGCACCGCCGCCACACAATGAATCTTCATATTCCGTTCTTTCCGGACACAAGTAAAAATCCCCTGAAAGGCATAGCCGAAACTTCGATATAGCGGATCTTTCTTTTCCATTTTCATTCGAATCACCTGCTTTTATATGTGTCACTATTATAACAAATTTCATTGATAATATCCAGTATGCCCGCAAGTTTTCCCTTTTCAAAATGTGTACCAAAATTGCACAATTCAAAAAGGGACAGGTTAAACTTCAATTGGGGACGGGTTTTTTTTCAAAAAACCCCGTCCCCAATTGAAATTGTATTAATTGTCTTATTTATTTTTCCACGGCCACCGTATCTCTGCCTTGAACAGATCTGCCTCTGTCTCAACATGGAAGTGTCCACCTTGCAGTTCTGTAAAGCTTCTTACGATTGCAAGTCCCAGACCGGAGCCCTCTGAATTTCTGGATTCATCACCGCGTACAAAACGCTCGGTAATCTCCTGTGGATTGAATGTCAATTCATCTTTCGAAACATTTTTCATCTGTACTACGATTTCTTTTTCTTCTCTGAAAATATCCACAAATACCCTTGTATGTGGCATTGCGTATTTGGTAACGTTCACGATCAGGTTTTCAAAGATCCGGTATGTCTTTTGTCCATCCAAAACAGCCGTCATCTTTTCTTCCGGATAATTACATTTGAATTCCAAATCTGTTTTTTCAATCTTTTCATCCAGTTCCAGTTTCACCTGTTTAAACAGGTTCACAACATCAACGTC
>OGYX01002415.1_pt1 | contig 12027 bp, 9 predicted proteins | sample 1576601 | NCBI WGS metagenome assembly OGYX01 (sample SAMEA3541561, study PRJEB24748) | human gut metagenome | biome: human gut; feature: human-associated habitat; material: faeces | place: China | collected 2012 | reverse complement strand
AATTGAGACCTTGCCGTTCTGTCGAAGAGTGGTCAGAAAGCCATGATACTCTCTGATGGCTTCATCGCTCGAATGGAACGACTTCGTGCCGTTTCCGTCTGAACATGCTGTCAGCATGACTACGGCAAACGCAGTGGCAATACAAATGGCAAGTCTGATACAGCCATGCGAGTTTGATTTTGCATTATGCAATATTTGCTTCATGCAATGGAGGTTGGTTTGTCCTCCGAAAAGTTGGGTTTCATATTTCATTGTTGTCATTATTTTGAGTCTGATTTTGAAATTGACGGTGCAAAGTTAATGCGTTTCAGCGATATATTTGCAAGAATGACAGTAAGTTTAATCTTATTTGTGTATCATACTTGCGAGTATGATTTTCAATGAAATCAAGTGAAAAGAAAATGGCAAATTATCGTGTTTAAGTATGATTTTTCGTTCAAGTATGATTGTTTCTCGGAAAAATAGTGTACCTTTGCACTTGATTTCATTTAATAGCGTACAACAGTATGGCAAAAGTAGGTTACATCTTTATCGCCACCAATGGCGAAGAGTATGCAGAAGACAAGGCTTGGATGCAGCAATACGGCTGTGTTCAGGTGATAGAGGAACTGTCCGAACACGAGAGGCTGCGCCCGATGTGGAAGCAGCTCATATCGAGTCTGGAGCGCGGCGACGAGCTGGTGGTGTCGAGGTTCAGTAACGCACTGCGTGGCACCCGTGAACTGGCTACATTCATAGAATACTGCCGTGTGAAGGTGGTTCGCATCATCTCCATCCAAGACCGCATCGATACGTTTGACGAACTTTTCCCCGACACCAAGCCCTCACAGGTCATCCGTATGTTCGGGTCACTCTCTGAGGAGTGTGCCGTGCTGCGCAAGGCATCGGCACACATCATCCATCTGCAACAGAATATCCGGCCGCCCAAGAAGTCGGAAAGGGCACTGTCGAAACTGGAGCGTGAGAAGAATATCGTGAACATGTACAACGAGGGGCACAGCATAGATGACATCTTTGCCATCAGCGGCTTCACAAGCCGAAGTTCCGTGTTCCGCATACTCAACAAGCATGGTGTGACGCTGAACCGTGTGCGGATCTGGTGGATTTTCCTCCTGATGGGAATCGCGGCGGTCATCGGTTCCGTACTGGTCGAAAACATCGTCTGGTCCACCTTGTTGGCAGTCTGGGGCGCCTCTTCGTTCTGGAGTATCGGCGAATTGTTCGAACAGCGCAAGCGGGTCGAAAAAGGGTGGTTTCCCAAGCGGCCTGAAAAAAAGGAGCGGTAGTCCGTCGCTCCTTGTCGGAAGGTTTCCTCCGCAGCCGTTACTGCCGAAGCTAATGGATGCTTTCGTGCGGGAGGGTTTGCGGATGTTCCTTTTTCTTGGCCTGAAGAATGACGATGATGACCGCCGTGATAATCAGTATCAGGCCCGAGGCACTGTCGAGGCCGAACTTCTCCCCGAAATGCAGCACCCCGACGAGTACTGCCGTCAGCGGCTCCATCGAACCGAGGATCGATGTCATCGTAGAACCGATCTCCTTGATTGCCAGAACGAGCGTCAGGTTGGATACGACGGTCGGCACCAGGGCCAGCAACAGGAGGTTTTGCCAGAGATGCCACTTGCCGGGCAGCGGAGCACCGGTCGTGAACAGAGCGTACACGAGGAAGAAGCAGGCGCTGAAAAGCAGGACATAAAAAGCCTGGATCATCGGATCGAGCCGGGAAATACGGCTTTTTTTCACACCGACGATATAGATCGTGTAGGTCAGCACGGTCGCTCCCGCGAACCCGACGCCGACGATGGCCCGGTCGCTCTGCGGCCCGCCGATATCGCCCCACGAAAGCAGCGCCACACCCACCAGCGAGATGAGGATCGCAACCAGCAGCCAGACGGAATTTTTTTCGCGGAAAAACAGCGTCATCACGATCGCCACGCCCAGCGGGTATAGAAAGTTGATCGTCGTGGCCACACTGCTGGGAATATAGGCGTAAGAACGCAACAGCCCGAGGGCCGTCACGGAATACATCGCACCCAGAAGCAACAGCGTGCCGGTTTGCGGCCACGTAATACGAAGCGGCCGCCGGGTCGCAAGGGCGATCAGCCCCATCATCGCGGCGGCCAGTCCGAAGCGGTAGAACAGGATCGCCGGGGAGGACATACCTCCTTGCAGCAGCGGAATCGAAAACAGCGGGATCAACCCGAACGTAGCCGACGAAACGACGGCATACAGCACACCTCGCAAATTATTCATAACAATCTATTTTCGGAATGCGCCCATCAACGCCGACGCAAATCTACGGAGTTTTTTGGATAATTCTGCCCCGTATCGTATTTTTGACGGGAAATGGAGAAATTTTCGAAAATCATCGTTCTGACAATCATCGGATTGTCTGCAGCCGGCGCCCTTTACGTCTGTTGCTCCCACACGCTGTCGCATCGGAGCCGGACAGCCGAAATCGACATACCTTCCAAGCCATCCCTCCCGGAGGTACGGCGTGCCCGGCTGGTCTTCGCCGGGGACCTGATGCAGCATACGCCCCAGCTCACCGCAGCGCGTACGCCGGAAGGCGATTTCGATTTCAATGCCTCTTTCGACTGGGTGCGGGAGCGCTTCCGTGCGGCCGATGCAGCGATCGTCAATCTCGAAACCACCCTTTCCGAATCCGGACCCTATACGGGTTACCCCTGCTTCCGCTCCCCTGCGGCTTTGGCTGAGGCACTCGACTCCCTGGGCGTGGACATTACCGTACTGGCCAACAACCACTGCTGCGACGGCGGATCGAAAGGCATCCGTACGACGATCCGGGAACTCGACCGGCACGGCATCGAACATACGGGCGTTTTTCTGGACAGCTCGGATTTCCGGGCGAGGCATCCGCTCCGTTTCGAAGCGGGCGGCATACGTTTCGCCCTGCTGAACTACACCTACGGTACGAACGGTCTTCCGGTCCCTTCCGGATTGTCGGTCAATCCCATCGACACGGTGCGGATCGCCGCGGACCTGGCGGCGGTCGAGCACGACGGCGTGGATTGCGTGATCGCCTGCATGCACTGGGGCAACGAATACGAACGTCGACCGAACAAGGTGCAGCGGCAGTTGGCCGGGTTTCTGCGAAGACACGGGGTCGATCTGATTGTCGGCAGCCACCCGCATGTCGTACAGCCTTACGAACAGGACAGCAACGGGATCGTACTCTATTCGCTCGGTAATTTCGTGTCCAACCAGCGGAAGCGTTATTGCGACGGCGGAATCGTGGCGACCGTCGAGGTAACCCGTTCTCCCGACGGTTCGCTGCGCTACTCGCTCGAACTGACGCCGGTGTGGGTCCTGACACCCGGCTACCGGATCACCCCTTCGGAGGTCGGCGACACCCTCTCCATGCCGGCCGATTCACGGCTGCGGTACGAGCGATTCATGACGGATACCCGCCTCCTGTTGGGGTTGTAACCGTTTTCATTTTGGATTTTCCGTTCCCGTTTCGGTGGATAATGCCTTATTATCGCTTTTCATCCGCATATCTCCGGTACGACCTGTCCAACCGAAAAAAGCCCTGGATTGTATAAAAAGCCCGGATCCGTTCAACGAATCCGGGCTCGTTCGATAAAAGAACTCCGTTAATAGTTGTCTTTCTTCGGCTCGAAGTATGCCTGCGGGTGCTGGCATGCCGGGCAGATTTTCGGCGCTTCCTCCGCTTCGCAGATAAATCCGCAATTGCGGCACTGCCACCAGATCTTGCCGTCGCGCTTGAAGAAGTTGCCGTCCGTGATGCGGCTCAACAGCTTCAGATAACGGCGCTCATGCTCCGCCTCGACTTTGGAAATCTGCTTGAACGCATTGGCGATTTCGGGGAAACCCTCCTCTTCGGCTACTTTGGCGAAGTCGGGATAGAGCACGTCCCACTCCTCGTTCTCCCCTTTGGCTGCCGCCAGCAGGTTTTCGGCCGTAGTGCCGATCCGCCCGGCCGGATAACTGGCCGTAATCTCCAGATCCCCGCCTTCGAGGAATTTGAAGAAACGCTTCGCATGCTCTTTTTCCTGATCCGCAGTTTCCGTGAAAACACCTGCGATTTGCTCGTAACCCTCTTTCTTGGCTACGCTTGCGAAAAACGTATAACGAGTCCGTGCCTGGCTCTCGCCGGCAAATGCTTTGAGCAGGTTCTGCTCCGTCCTGGTACCTTTAACACTTTTGCTCATACTGAAAATAATTTATTTGTTTGTGTGGTTGATTTCTCTTTACAAATATACGATAAACGAACGGGAAAAGCCATCGATAACCGTTATTTATTTCTTATGTTCGCATTGGAATTTTTTATATCCGCTGCATTTTGCCGCAGGAATATTTGGACTGCGACGAATTATGTCGTATTTTTAATCAAATATTATACCCAATTCCCATGAAAAAGATCCTGCTCTTGTTTTTATCCTGTTTTTCGTGCACGATTGCGGAGGCCCAAACTTCAAGGTTCGGACGATGTTCAGCTGTTCCGGCAAGCGCTTATGGAACGTGTGACTGAGGTTTACTATAGCGACGGCTATACTCCTGATGACCTTATTCACTACTTCTGGATGAATTTTACCATCGATACGTTGGGACGCTGCGTCGATCTGGAGATTCCCGACACCTGTCGCCGCCAAACGATTATCGTAAAAGAACGGACGCTGGAGCTGCTTCGCGCGGCGTTGGCCGGAATCGATTCTTTTCAGCCCGCGACAGAAAAGGGCGAAAAAGTTCCTTACCGACAAACGATGGAATACGATTTCGCCTACATCTCTGAAGTAATTACCCCAGCCTGCTTTAAAAAGAGTGAGCCGAATGATTTTACAGCGCTTCAAAGATATATCAGCAGAAAAATTGTTTTCCCGCAAGATTTGGCACATTCAGGCATTTCCGGCCGGGTAATCATCACCTTTATCGTCGATACGGACGGTTCTGTCAAGATCGATAAAGTATTGGAATCGCCGCATCCGAAAATGAGTTATCGTGTTAAGAAAATTATTTTATCGACTTCCGGCAAATGGACACCCGCGACCTATTTTGGCGCTCCCATTCAACAGAGGTTTAGTATTCCGGTCGATTTCAGGTTAAGATAAAACATTTACATTATGAGAAAAATAATTTCTCTCATTGTATATTAACTTTAGTTATTCTAAATTTGAGTAATTAAGACATCAGAGTATGGAATAAGTCCGATCTCTCATTGGTCTGCGAGACCGAAAAGCATGTTCCGACCCCATACTCTTTACATCAGAATCCGGATAGTTCGTAAGGTGCATGAACCCGTATTTGCAATGAGGGATCAAGATGTAAGCGATGTCATTAAAACTAAAAACCGAACGGCCATGCAGTACATTGGAATCGACGTGAGCAAAGCTACATTCGTGGTGGCTTACTCCTCCGACAAGGGCGGGGAAATCCGCACTTTTAACAACACGACCGCAGGGATCAAGCAGTTCATCGGAACTCTGCCCAAAGACGGTAGTATCCACTGTGTCATGGAAGCCACCGGGAACTACAGCGCATTGCTGCTGTATATGCTCAATGTCGCAGGGATTACTGTCAGCATGGAAAACCCGCTGAAGGTAAAGAACTTCGCCAGAGCCATGCTCTCCACGGTCAAGACTGACAAGATCGACGCTCGGCTCATAGCCCTGTACGGTGAGAAAATGAACCCGCAGCCTTTCAAGGTACAAGGAGAAGCCATCCTGCGGCTCCGACAGAAGAGAACGGTCATACGTCAACTTACCAAGCAGATTACCGCCATGTCGAACCTTCGTGGCTCTCTCGCTTGTCTGCCTGTTCCGGACAAAGGGGCGACCCATACCGTAGACGAAACGATCAAGTTCCTTGAAAAGAGGCGCGACAGGCTTCAATCGGAACTCACGGATCTTGTCGAAGTCGAGTTCAGCAGGCAACTTGCACTCCTGACGACTATAAAGGGGATAGGCATAACGCTCGCCACGGCACTTATCCTCACAACAGGTGGTTTCACCTACTTCCAAAATGCCAAGCAGGTGTCCCGATATCTCGGTATCTGTCCCACTTACGAACAGTCCGGTACGTCCGTAAACATCAGAGGACACATCAACCGAAACGGAGACGCATACACCAGAGGTCTTCTCTATATCGCCGCTTGGCCTGCCAGCAGGTTCAATGCCCAATGCAAAGAGACTTACACGAGGCTCAGGCAAAACGGGAAGCCCGGAAAACTCGCCATGATCGCTGTAGCCAACAAGCTCGTCAGGCAGGCTTTTGCGGTCGTTGCCCATGACAAAGAGTATATCGACGGCTTTGTTTCCAACAGACCTTAGAATAAACCATCCTCCGATATTTTTACCTTTTTTTCGCATTTTTTAATATAGTTCGTGCTTTGCCTGATAAGTTTGCCGGCAGCAGCGCAGATTATTCCGCCGCGATATGCAGGGTCGGACGACCCGGATGTTTTTCGCAAACAATTCGAGAAAAAGGTGACGAAAGTCATGAAGCGGGACGGCTACCGAATCGAAGAACTCTCGCATGAATTGCTTATGAAGTTTACGATAGACACGCTGGGACGCTGCGTCGATGTACAATATCCCGATTCGCTGGGCGGAGTGCGATTCAATCCGACCCAGCGCAGCCGGGAGCTGTTGAATACTGCCTTATCGGAATTGAACCCTTTCACCCCGGCATACAAGGACGGCCGAAAAATCCCGTATGTGCGAAAAATGCTGATCAATATGAATTTCCTGCCGGGAGCTTTCGTCAAGCCGACATTCCGGGGTAAAAAGGACGGATTGATGGCTTTCCGCGAATATTTGAACCGAAATCTCGTATATGATACGAAGTTGTACGAAGCGGGTGTGTACGGCACCGTACGTGTCGAGTTCTATATAGAGCCTGACGGCACAATCACTTTGGTCGGCGCATCGGAATCACCTCATCCTGCACTGACGGAACACGTGCAGAAACTGATTCTCGGCACATCGGGACAATGGACGCCGCTTCTCGAAATGGGACACCCCTGCCGGTATCTGATCTCCTTTCCCGTAAACTTCGATCCGGGCGAAAGCACCAGTTATGCCACAGGCATTCCGTTGTAGTTTTTCAACAAGAGGGCAACGGTCGCACTGCGATTTGTTCGCGTGCCTTTGCGGAAAAGCCGTATTTCTGCGGAGAACAAATAAATTTGGCGCTCCGCCCGGTTTGCGTTATCTTTGTTCCCAAATAGATTCGGACCCGGACAGATCGCGTTTCGGACAAGTCGAAACAGGTTGGCTTGTAGCGCGACCTGCGTTATTCCGGTGTAACTCCGCAAATAATTCAAAAAGAAAAATATGGCAGACGAAAAAATCATCTTTTCGATGGTCGGCGTAAGCAAGACCTTCACCAACCAGAAAAAAGTTCTCAACAACATCTACCTCTCGTTCTTCTACGGCGCCAAGATCGGTATCATCGGTCTGAACGGCTCGGGTAAATCGACTCTGATGAAGATCATCGCGGGTATCGACAAGAATTTCCAGGGTGAAGTGGTCTTCTCGCCCGGTTATACGGTCGGTTACCTGGAACAGGAACCCAAACTCGACGATGCCAAGACCGTGCGCGAAGTGGTCGAAGAGGGCTGCGCCTCGACCGTAGCCCTGCTGAAGGAGTACGAGGAGATCAACCAGAAACTCTGCGAGCCGATGGACGACGAAGAGATGGCCCGACTTATCGAGCGTCAGGGCGAACTGTACGAACAGATCGACCACGTGAACGGCTGGGAGCTGGACAGCGTACTGGAGCGTGCGATGGATGCCCTGCGCTGTCCCGACCCGGATCAGAGCGTCAAGGTACTCTCGGGCGGCGAACGCCGCCGCGTGGCCTTGTGCCGCCTGCTTTTGCAGCAGCCGGACGTCTTGCTGCTGGACGAGCCGACCAACCACCTCGACGCCGAGTCGATCGACTGGCTGGAGCAACACCTGCAACAATATAAGGGCACGGTGATCGCCGTGACGCACGACCGCTATTTCCTGGATAACGTGGCCGGCTGGATTCTGGAACTCGACCGCGGCGAAGGTATTCCCTGGAAAGGTAACTATTCGGGCTGGCTGGAGCAGAAGACGACCCGTATGGCTATGGAGGAGAAGCAGGAATCGAAGCGTCGCAAGACCCTCGAACGCGAGTTGGAGTGGGTGCGTATGTCCCCCTCCGGACGTCACGCCAAGTCGAAAGCCCGTCTGTCGGCCTATGACAAGCTGATGAACGAAGATACCAAACAGAAGGAGGAAAAGCTCGAAATATTCATCCCGAACGGCCCGCGTCTGGGCGATGTGGTGATCGAGGCGCACGACGTATCGAAAGCCTTCGGCGACCGGGTGCTGTACGAGGGACTGAACTTCTCGCTGCCGCCTGCCGGTATCGTCGGTGTGATCGGCCCCAACGGTACGGGCAAGACTACCCTCTTCCGGATGATCATGGGACTCGAACAGCCTACTTCGGGAACTTTCACTGTCGGTCAGACGGTCAAACTGGCCTACGTGGATCAGCAGCACAAGTCCATCGACCCGGAAAAAACCGTTTACGAGGTGATTTCGCAGGGTACCGACCTGATTATGCTGGGCAACCGCCAGGTCAATGCCCGCGCTTACGTGGCCCGGTTCAATTTCACGGGCGCCGATCAGGAGAAGAAGTGCGGCATGCTGTCGGGCGGCGAGCGCAACCGCCTGCACCTGGCCCTCGCACTCAAGGAGGAAGGTAATGTGCTGCTTCTGGACGAGCCGACCAACGACATCGACGTCAATACGTTGCGTGCGCTGGAGGAGGGTCTGGAGAATTTCGCCGGCTGCGCCGTCGTGATCTCCCACGACCGCTGGTTCCTCGATCGTATCGCCACGCACATCCTCTCCTTCGAAGGCGATTCGAAAGTGGTCTTCTACGAAGGTTCGTACAGCGAATACGAGGAGTGGAAGAAAGCGCAGGGCGGCGATACGCAGCCCCATCGTGTAAAATACAGAAAACTGGTGGAATAAAATGGCACAAAAACCCTCCATACCCAAGGGCACACGCGACTTCTCCCCGCTGGAGATGATGCGCCGCCAATATATTTTCGACAAAATCCGGGACGTTTTCCGCACCTTCGGCTTCGGCCCGCTCGAAACGCCTGCGATGGAGAACCTCTCCACCCTGCTGGGCAAATACGGCGACGAAGGCGACAAACTGCTTTTCAAAATCCTCAATTCGGGGGATTACGCCGCCGGACTGAATGACGAAGAGTTGCGCACGGCCTCCCGAATTTGCGAAAAGGGATTGCGTTACGACCTGACGGTGCCTTTTGCCCGTTATGTGGTGCAGCACCAGAGCGAAATCGCCTTCCCGTTCAAACGCTACCAGATACAACCGGTCTGGCGGGCCGACCGTCCGCAGAAAGGCCGCTACCGGGAGTTTTACCAGTGCGACGTGGATGTCATCGGCACCCGATCGCTGCTGTGCGAAGTGGAACTCATACAGATCGTGGAACGGGTTTTCCGGACGCTCGGAATTAACGTATCGCTGAAGGTAAACAACCGCAAGATTCTGTACGGCATTGCTGAAACCATCGGACATGCGGACAAGATGATCGACATTACGGTCGCCATCGACAAGCTGGAAAAGATCGGATTGGAGGCTGTCAAGGCTGAATTGACGGAACGCGGCATCGGCTCCGATGCGATCGAAAAGCTGCAACCGATACTCGAATTGACAGGCGATAATGAACGGAAACTGGCTGTGTTGCGAGATGTCATTGGCGCCTCGGCTGTCGGACTGGAAGGCATTTCCGAGATGGAAACGATCTTCGGGTACGTGAACCGGCTGGGGGTGGAGCTGCCGATCGAGCTCGACTTCTCGCTGGCCCGGGGGCTCAATTATTATACGGGAGCGATTTTCGAAGTCAAGGCGCTCGATTTCGCCATCGGGTCGATCTGCGGCGGCGGACGCTACGACGACCTGACGGGCATCTTCGGAATGCCGAACATGTCGGGTGTCGGCATTTCGTTCGGTGCGGACCGCATCTACGACGTGATGACCGGCCTCGGACTCTTCCCGGCCGATCTGGGCTGTGCGGCCCGGGTGATGTTCGCCAATCTGGGCGAAGCGGAAGAGCATGCCTCGCTGAAACTGTTGCAGGAGGTGCGTGCCGCAGGTATTCCGGCGGAGATATATCCCGAAAACGGAAAGATGAAAAAACAGATGGAGTATGCCAATCGCCGGGGAATCCCCTGCGTGGTAATCGTCGGCAGCCGGGAACTGGAAGAACGGGTGGCGACGATCAAGGATATGACCTCCGGCGAACAGACCCAGGTGCCGTTCACCCGACTGGCCGAAGCACTCCGTTAGATAATTAGTTATAGATAATCCGAAGCGCCTGTCCGAGCGGACGCGGAATAGCCGCCCCGGCGGTAGTTGAGAGAGCAGAGTTATCGGCGGATACGCCCCGTTCCGAATGTGGGTGCATCCGAGGCGGTATCTATGGCTCTACCGAATCGCCGGAAAGAAGACGGGGTTCACGCCTTTCCTCCCTGCTCGCAGTCGGAAATCATTTCCCGGTGTTTCGCGGTACCTGCTTGGGAGGACGCCGGACGGAAAAATATGCAATCATGTAATTCGATATGAAGCGGAGCATGTGGTTTTTCGGGCTGTTGCTGGCCGTGGCGGGATTATCATCGTTCCGGACGGCCGATATCGCCGTTTCCCGGCCCGACCGGGCACAGCGACGGTCGCTCGCCAAGCTGGAGCGGTCTTACGAATATATCCGCAAGATGTATTTCGATTCGGTCGATATGGCGCCGCTGGTCGAGGAGGCGATCCGCAGCATGGTACAGCAACTCGATCCCCATACCGAATATGCCTCGGCTGCGGAGATGGCTGAATTCTGGAGCCTCTATCGGGGTAAGTTCGGAGGAATAGGCATTCAGACCCAATGGATCCGTGATTCGCTGGTCGTAACCTCCCTCCTGTCGGGAGGGGCCGCCGAAGAAGCAGGCATCCGTCCCGACGACCGGATCGTCCGGGTGGACGGACGCACCGTGAAGGAGATCCCGGCCTCCGAGCTCATCTCCGTCATGCGGGGAGATGCCGGATCGAAAGTAAAAATCCTAGTGATTCGACGAGGAGTCTGCCAACCGATTCTGTACGAAATCGTCCGACGGGAAATACCTCTCCCCTCCGTCGAGCTGGCCTACCGCGTCGATTCTGCGGTGGGATACATCAAACTGATCCGTTTCGGTCAGACCACCATGCGGGAGGTGCAGCGGGCTTACGAAGAGCTGGACCGTCCGAAGGAGTTGATTCTCGATCTTCGGGGCAATGGCGGAGGACTGTTGGATCAGGCGATCGCTTTGTCCGGCTTTTTCCTGCCCAAAGGCTCGTGGATCGTTTCGACCGAAGGCCGCAGCGTACCGTCCGTAGTCCATTCCGCCCGCCGGAATCCGGTATTTCCGGCCGAAGGGCGGCTCATCGTCCTGATCGACGAACGGTCGGCGTCGGCCAGTGAAATCGTGAGCGGAGCGTTGCAGGACTGGGACCGCGCGGTAATCGTCGGGCGCCGCAGCTTCGGAAAAGGGTTGGTGCAGCGCCAATATCTGCTTCCGGACGGGTCGGCCCTGCGTCTGGTCGTCGCCCGCTATCATACGCCTTCGGGCCGGGAAATTCAACGTCCTTACGTCAAAGGCGGGGATCGCACGGCTTACCGAACTCATCCGCTGCCCGACACGATTCCGTCGCCGGCCTACCGGACACTCCGCACGGGCCGGACAGTTTACGGCGGCGGAGGCATAGCGCCCGACGTGTGCGTAATACAGGATACGGTGCAGGCATCTTATCTGAACGCCCTGCTGCGGAAAAATATCTTTCCCGAATTTATGCTGCACTATCTGGACCGCAACCGGGCAGCCCTGGAACGGGATTATCCGGAGTTCGCATCGTTCGAGGAGCGGTTCGAAGTTCCCGACGAAATGTATGAGGAGTTGACCGGACTGGGGCTGGAACAGGGCGTAACACCTCCGGCGGAAGGTTCCGATCTCGAAGCGG
>OGYX01002412.1_pt1 | contig 12038 bp, 9 predicted proteins | sample 1576601 | NCBI WGS metagenome assembly OGYX01 (sample SAMEA3541561, study PRJEB24748) | human gut metagenome | biome: human gut; feature: human-associated habitat; material: faeces | place: China | collected 2012 | reverse complement strand
GATTCCCACAGGAAGCAGAACTTCCGAGTGCTCCGAAGCAGTTTATCCAGTATCTTGAAGAGGACAACCGTCCACAGGTAACAGAGGATGTGAACTACGAGCGTGGAATGGGCGTATCTATCGGACGTCTGAGAGAAGATACAATGTTCGATTACAAGTTTATCGGACTGTCCCATAACACAGTAAGAGGTGCAGCAGGTGGAGCAGTTCTCTGTGCAGAGGCATTGACAGCAAAAGGATATATTGCAGCAAAATAAGAAAATAGAAAAGGCAGTGGCAGTACAAAAATAGTCACTGCCTTTTATACGTATACAAGTCGGGAAGGCAGCTGCCAGTCCGATGAAAGAAAATGGGGATAAAAATAAAAATGGTATGAACAGGAGGATTTTATGGAGAAGGAGAAAAAAGGAAGAGCGATTGCACTACTTCCAATAGGCGTGTTTTTGATCATTTTTCTCGGTGCGGGAATTGTGTTCAAAGATTTTTATGCGATGCCGGCAATCGTTGCGTTTTTGATCGCATTGTTTGTTGCATTTTTGCAGAATAAAGAATTGAGTTTTAACAAGAAGATTGAAGTCATTGCCAAAGGTGTTGGTGAGGAAAACATCATTACGATGAGCCTGATCTTTCTCTGCGCCGGAGGTTTTTCAGGTGCAGTTACTGCAGCAGGTGGGGTAGACAGTACAGTCAATTTAGGATTGTCATTGATCCCGGCACATTTTGCAGTTGCAGGTCTGTTTCTGATCGGATGTTTTATTTCGGTTTCTATGGGAACTTCCATGGGAACGATTGCAGCACTTGCACCGATCGCAGTTGGAATCAGTGAAAAGACAGGATTTGCACTTAGTATCTGCATCGGAGCAGTTGTGTGTGGAGCTATGTTTGGAGATAACCTTTCTATGATCTCTGATACAACAATTGCAGCAGTTAAGACACAGGGATGTGAAATGAAAGACAAGTTTAAGGCAAACTTTTTCATCGTTCTTCCGGCAGCGATTATTACAGTATTAATCTTCTGGTTTGCAACAAGAAATATGAATTTCCAGTTGGAGGAAAACTTAAGTTACAGCCTTTGGGAAGTTCTCCCGTATATGGTTGTTCTTCTTGGAGCACTTATCGGAATCAATGTATTTGTTGTTTTGATCAGCGGAATTGTGATCTCCCTGATCGTAGGTGTAAGCATGGGACATATTGCACTTTCTGAAATATTCCAGGTTGTTGGAAATGGTGTGACATCAATGTATGACATCACAGTTATTTCTATCATTGTAGCATGTATTGTATCACTTGTGAAAGAGCATGGTGGAATCCAGTTCATTCTGAATCTGATCAAGAGCAAGATCAATGGAAGAAGAGGAGCAGAATTCGGAATCGCACTTCTTGCCTTTTTTGTTGATGCATGTACAGCAAATAATACGGTTGCCATTGTTATGACAGGTCCAATCGCAAAAGAAATCAGTGAAGAGTTTGATGTAGATCCGAGAAGATCAGCCTCACTTCTGGATATGTTTACATCTGTAGGCCAGGGTATCATTCCATACGGAGCACAGCTTCTGTCAGCAGCAACACTGACCGGATTGACACCGCTTCAGATTATTCCGAATCTGTATTATCCGCTTCTTATGGGAGTATGCGGAGTTTTGGCAATCATCTTCCGGCCACAGAGTAAAAAACTACAGTAAAGTAAAGTGGTAACTTAAAAAAGCAAAAATAATATATTTTCTTGTGGTATAAGAAAAGTTGTGTTATACTTGCAGACAAGAGTGATTTTCACTGGAAACTAAAAGTAAGAAATCAAGATAAAAGAGGGATGTAAGGATGAATCTATTATACAAAAGCACCAGAAATTCAGACAAGACTGTTACAGCTTCACAGGCCATCTTAAAGGGACTGGCTGATGATGGAGGACTGTTTGTTCCTGTATCCGTTCCGAAGCTGGATGTAACAATGGATGAACTTAAAGACATGTCATATCAGGAGACAGCTTATGCAGTTATGAAACAGTTCTTTACAGATTTTACAGAAGAAGAACTGAAACACTGCATCAACAGTGCTTATGATTCAAAGTTTGATACAGAAGTGATCTCACCACTTGTGAAGGTGGGAGATACTTATCATCTGGAACTGTTCCATGGAGCAACGATTGCATTTAAAGATATGGCACTTTCTATCCTGCCGCATCTGATGATCACTTCCGCAAGAAAGAACCAGGTGAAAAATGATATCGTGATCCTGACAGCAACTTCCGGAGATACAGGTAAGGCTGCACTTGCAGGTTTTGCAGATGTTCCGGGAACAAAGATCATCGTGTTCTATCCAAAGGGAGGCGTAAGCCACGTTCAGGAATTACAGATGGTGACACAGAGGGGAGAAAATACTTCTGTTGTAGCAATCCATGGTAACTTTGATAACGCACAGAGCGGTGTGAAGGCAATCTTCGAGGACAAGGAGCTGGCAGCAGAATTAGATGCGAAGGGATATCAGTTCTCATCAGCAAACTCCATCAATATCGGACGTCTTGTTCCACAGGTTGTTTATTATGTATATGCTTATGCAAAGCTGCTTGAGAACGAAGAGATCCAGGCAGGCGAGGAAATCAATGTTACAGTTCCGACAGGAAACTTTGGAAATATCCTTGCTGCATATTATGCAAAACAGATGGGCGTGCCGATCGCAAAACTGATCTGTGCTTCTAATGATAACAAGGTTCTCTTTGATTTCTTCCAGACAGGTGTCTATGACAGAAACAGAGAGTTCATTCTGACATCTTCACCGTCCATGGATATTCTGATCTCCAGCAATCTGGAGCGTCTGATCTACACAATCGCAGGACAGGATGCACAGAAGGATGTAGAGCTCATGACACAGCTGAAAGAAAAAGGTGTGTATGAGATCACAGCTGAGATGAAGGAAGGTCTGAAAGACTTTGTCGGAGGATTTGCGACAGAAGAAGAAGTGAAAGAGACGATCCATGACACATATCAGAAGACAGGATATGTGATGGATACTCATACAGCAGTTGCAGCACATGTGTGTGCACAGTATCGTAAAGATACAAAGGACGAGAAGAAATGTCTGGTTGCTTCCACAGCAAGTCCGTACAAGTTCGTACGCAACGTTATGACAGCAATTGATCCGAAGTATGATGAGATGGAAGACTTTGCACTGATTGATGAGCTTGAAAAAGTATCTGGCTTCCCAATTCCAAATGCGATCAAAGAAATCCGTGATGCAGAGGTTCGTCATACAACAGAGTGTGATGCAGATCAGATGAAAGAGACAGTAAAAAATATTCTTGGGGTGTAAAAAATGGATAACAGCATGTGGGGATTTATAGGTATTTTTGTTCTATGTTGTGGAATTTACGCATTGTATTCCTTTGTTATAATGAAAGTAAAGGGCGAGATCAATGCATCAATTCTCCTGGGAAAAGATTATACTTATAAAAAATGTAAGGATAAAGAGGCTTATATAGCAAAAACAGCTCCGGCACTTTTTGCCTTTGGACTGGTATCTGTGATCTATGGAGTGATCGATGTGATTCACTGTTATGTTCATACAATGACAATAGTAGATACAGTTGCAATGATTATTTTCCTTATTGTATTGATCTGGTTCGGTGTTTATACAAGAAATCTCAGAAACAGATATTATTAAAAATGTCAGTTCCGTTTCTTTTGGCTGACAGAAACTATGAGAAACACGCTCCGCGAGTTTCTCAAGTTATCGCGGCAGTCGCCAAGGTCTCGTGCAAGCACGGACTTTGGCTCGTTGCTCGCGTAAATGCAAAAATCCACATATTTACAGTTGTAAAAATGATGTGGATAGAGTATAATAGCAATAGGTTAAGAAAGAAGAAAAACCTGAAATGTGCGAGAACCCTGATATTTTGAACCTACATTATTTAAAAAGGGATTCCGATAAGACTGAGTAATATGCCAGGCCTCCGTTTTTGCAGTGGACGGCAGAAAAGCAGGATGAGGTTGCCCACCTAGCCGTGGCTAGGACTCAAAATACAGGGAACGGCATTTTGGGGATTAGACAAAAGATAAAGTTAAGGGACAGCTGAAGAGATTCGGCTGTCTTTCTTTTTTGCTTGAATATTGAGAATAGTTATGGTATTATCCATGAAGTAACAATTTCGTGACGGCTGAGAAGAAACATAAGCCGTTCTGAGTATTTAACTTGGGGAGTTAAAGAAAATGGAGAAATTTAATAAGATAAAAGAGCGCGGATTGCGAATTGCAGCTACCGTGAGTTCGCATCACACGGGAGCTTTCGCAGCACAGGCGGCATATTTCTTTGTGCTTTCATTGATTCCTATCTTTATGTTGCTTTTAACAATGGTACAATTTACACCAGTGACGAAAGCGGATGTGATGGAGGCTGTACTTCCGGTATTTCCATCCACAGTCAGCCCGATGATTGAAAGTATTGTGAATCAGGTATATATGACATCTAGTTCAATCATCCCTGTGACAATTTTAGTTGCATTGTGGTCAGCTGGAAAGGGTGTACTTTCAGTAACCTATGGATTGAACTGCATTTATGAAAATACAGAGACAAGAAATTATTTTTATCTGCGTGCAAGAGCATGCCTTTATACATTTTTGTTCCTTGTGGCAATCATGCTTTCACTGGTACTTTCCGTATTCGGTAACAGTATCAGTGTGATCGTTTATGAACATGCACCATTTTTAAGCAAGGTGATTCACAAGGTTGTTCAGCTGCGTATTTATTTTACGCTTCCGTTGTTGACATTTTTCTGGGATTTGGTATATAAGTTCCTTCCGAACCGTGGAGCAGCAGGGAAGACTACACTTCGGAAACAGTTGCCGGGAGCGTTCTTTACTGCCTGCGGGTGGATGGCACTTTCCTTTATCTTTTCCATCTATTTGGATATTTTTAAAGGATTTACTAATATGTATGGTAGTTTTACAACAATCATTCTTGTTATGTTGTGGTTATATACGTGTATGTATATTATTCTGCTTGGGGGAGAAATCAATGCAATTTTAGAAGGGGTTAAAAGCAGAAAATAAGAAAAACACAAAAAGTACACAAATAATTGACAGAAGAATACTTAAGGCGTATACTACAAGCGTATGAATATGCCGCAATGTAAAGATTGGGTAGATAATAGACAGAATTGATGTTATTAGCGGTATAGCCTCTCAGATACAAGATGGAAGTCAGAAGTCTTTTGATGTAATGAGTGTCTCTATATATTATATCGAAAGATTTTTGAAATAGTAAAAATTGTTTTTTATAATTAAAATGGTTTTTGCGATAATTTATAAGAAGGGGGGTTAGAAGTCATACAAAAGAGACTTATACTCATAATTAAGAAAGGAAGGAAAGATTTGTTATGAAAAAGAGTATGAGAAAACTCCTTATTTCAAGCCTTACATTAGCGATGTTACTGGTTAATTCGCTGAATGTTTTTGCTGCTGAAACAAGTGAGGATCAGACGACAAATGTTGACGTACCGCTTGGAGTGACATCTGAACATACAATGGATGTAGAGTCTATTCCGGCAGAAACAGCAGAGGCCGTTTTGAATGTGACATTTGCAACAGTAAAAGGTGAGTATGTTGGAAGCACAACAGTAAAAGAGTCAGCTGCAGAAGGCGAGGGTCTATTAAAGACATTTGAACTTGGAACAGATTTCTAGCTGCCAGAAGGATATCAGCTCGTATCATGTGTACCACAGATGACAAAGATTAAAGTAGCTTATGGCACACTGCGTGTACGCATTATGATCGTAGAAAAGATTCCGACTGTAGATCCAGAACCAACTCCAGATCCAGAGCCAACTCCAGATCCGGAGCCAACTCCAGATCCAGAGCCAACTCCAGATCCAGAGCCGACTCCGACTCCAGATCCAGAACCAGCTCCAGATCCAGAGCCGACTCCAACTCCAGATCCAACTACACCTGTAAATCCTACTCCGGTAAAACCTACTCCGGTAAAACCAGCTGTAGAAAAGGATAATAACAAAACAAATGACAACACAAACAAGAAAGTAGATACAGCAGATAAGAAAACAACAAAGACAGAAGCTCCTAAGACAGGAGATACAGCTAATATCGCAATGAATGTTTTTGTAATGGCTATTTGTGGTGCTGCAATTGTTACTGTTATTTTCAGAAAGAGATTTACACGTAGATAATAAGAATTGTCTTGATTTAAATTAAGATAATACATAATTGCCAGAAGCGTCTAAACAGATGCTTTTGGCAATTTTCTTTTTATCAAACAAAAATTGTACACTATAATAGGAGCTCATTTAGACTTGACAAAAAGAAATGCTGTGTTAAAATAGACTGGTAAATTCACTTAGAATATAAAAAGTTTATTAGATTTGAAAAGCGAAGATCGTGCACAGTAGAGACCTGTTTTCTTGCAGAGAGAGAGAATCATCGGCTGAAAGTTCTCTTAAGTTCAGATAGCGATTGAAATTCACACGTGAGCTGCATTTTTGAAAGGAAGCATCTAAGGGACAGTCAGGAGAACGGATATGTCCGGATGTGAAAAGTAGAGAATGTCGTATGTTGTACGTTACACAACTTAGAGTGCCTGTAGATCAGACTGCAGGAATCAGGGTGGTACCGCGAGTGATTCAGACCTCGTCCCTTTTGGGATGAGGTCTTTCTTTATGAAAATATTCATCCCTGATAAGTGAGTTAAGAAAGGAGAAAACGATGAAAGAAAGACTGGAACAGATTAAAGCGGAAGCAGTCGCAAGAATTCAGGAGGCTGACGTTCCGGAGAAACTCAATGACGTGCGTGTAAAGTTTCTTGGTAAAAAAGGTGAACTGACAGCCGTATTAAAAGGAATGAAAGATGTTGCACCGGAGGAACGTCCGAAGGTTGGACAGCTTGTGAATGATACAAGAGCAGCAATTGAGGAACTCTTAGAGGAATCTAAGACAAGAATGGAGAAAGCGATTCGTGAAGAGAAGCTGAAAGCAGAAGTAATCGATGTTACACTTCCATCTAAGAAGAACAGTGTAGGACATAGACATCCGAACACAATCGCACTGGAAGAAGTAGAGCGTATCTTCGTAGGCATGGGATATGAAGTTGTAGAAGGACCGGAAGTTGAGTATGATCTGTACAACTTTGAGAAGCTGAACATTCCGGCAGATCATCCGGCAAAGGATGAGCAGGATACTTTCTATATTAATAAAGATATCGTACTTCGTACACAGACATCTCCGGTACAGGCCCGTGTGATGGAGCAGGGAAAACTTCCGATTCGTATGATCGCACCGGGACGTGTATTCCGTTCTGACGAAGTAGATGCAACACATTCACCATCCTTCCATCAGATCGAGGGTCTTGTGATCGACAAGAACATTTCCTTCGCTGACCTGAAAGGAACACTTGAAGTATTCGCAAAAGAGCTGTTTGGACCGGACACAAAGACAAAATTCCGTCCACATCATTTCCCATTTACAGAGCCAAGTGCTGAGGTGGATGTAAGCTGCTTCAAGTGTGGCGGCAAGGGATGTCGTTTCTGTAAAGGATCAGGCTGGATCGAGATTCTTGGATGTGGTATGGTTCACCCACATGTTCTTGAGATGTGCGGAATCGATCCGGAAGAGTACAACGGATTTGCATTCGGTGTAGGACTTGAGCGTATCGCTCTTCTGAAATACGAGATCGACGATATGCGTTTATTATACGAGAACGACATCAGATTCCTGAAACAGTTCTAACGAGCGCGATAAAATCTTCAAGCGGCGCAGAGCCGTTGGATTTTAGAGCCGCCCCTTTGATGAAATTAAACTAAAAAAGGAGATATAAAATGGATACTTCATTATCATGGATCAAAGCGTATGTCCCGGATCTTGACGTGACAGCGCAGGAATATACAGATGCAATGACTCTGACAGGAACAAAGGTTGAAGGATTCGAGGAGCTGGATGCAGACCTTGACAAGATCGTTGTTGGTCAGATTGAGAAAATTGAGAAACACCCGGATGCGGACAAGCTGGTAGTTTGCCAGGTGAATATCGGTACAGAGGTTATACAGATCGTAACAGGTGCAAAAAATGTGTTCGAGGGAGCGAAAGTTCCTGTTGTATTAGACGGCGGACGCGTTGCAGGCGGACATGAGCCGGGACAGAGAGTTGCCGGTGGAATTAAGATTAAGAAAGGAAAACTCCGTGGAGTTCCAAGTTACGGAATGATGTGCTCTATCGAAGAACTTGGTTCTACAAAGGAGATGTATCCGGAACAGCCGGAGAATGGTATTTACATTTTCCCGGAAGATACAGAGGTTGGAGCAGATGCAGTAGAGCTTCTTGGTCTTCATGATGTTGTTTTCGAGTATGAGATCACATCAAACCGTGTAGACTGCTACAGTGTAGTAGGTATCGCACGTGAAGCAGCTGCTACATTTAATAAAGAGTTTAAACCACCGGTTGTGACAGAGACAGGAAATGATGAGGATGTCAATGATTATGTAAAGGTGACTGTAGAGAATACAGATCTGTGTTTCAGATACTGCGCAAGAGCGGTTAAGAATATTAAGATCGGACCATCACCAAAGTGGTTACAGCGCAGACTGTCATCTGTTGGAATCCGTCCGATCAACAACCTGGTTGATATTACAAACTATGTAATGGAAGAGTACGGACAGCCAATGCATGCTTATGATCTTGATACACTTGCAGGACATCAGATCGTAGTTAAGAATGCACAGGATGGAGAGAAGTTCGTTACACTGGATGGACAGGAAAGAACAATGGACAAAGATGTTCTGATGATCTGTGACGGAGAAAAAGCTGTTGGAATCGCCGGAATCATGGGAGGAGAGAATTCCATGATCACAGATAACGCGAAGACAATGCTTTTTGAGGCAGCTTGTTTTGACGGTGTGAACATCCGTAAGTCCAGTAAGCGTGTCGGACTTCGTACAGATGCTTCCGGTAAGTTTGAGAAGGGACTTGATCCGAACAATGCGATGGCAGCACTGAACCGTGCCTGCCAGCTTGTAGAAGAGCTTGGAGCAGGTGAAGTTGTCGGAGGAGCAATTGACGTATACAGCAAGAAGAAAGAGCCTGTACGTGTTCCATTTGATGCAGAGAAGATCAACCGCATGCTCGGAACAAATATTTCTGAGGAAGATATGCTTGGATATTTCAAGAAAATCGATCTTGATTACGATGCAGAGACAAAAGAAGTGATCGCACCGACATTCCGTCACGATCTGTTCAGATTAGCTGACCTTGCAGAGGAAGTTGCAAGATTTTTCGGATATGACAATATCCCGACAACACTTCCGTCTGGAGAGGCTACAACAGGTAAGCTTCCGTTCAAGCTTCGTATTGAGCAGGTGGCAAGTGATATTGCTGAGTTCTGTGGATTCAGCCAGGGAATGTCTTATTCCTTCGAAAGTCCGAAGGTATTTGATAAGCTTCTTCTTCCAGAAGATTCCAAGCTTCGCAATGCGATTTCCATTATGAATCCACTTGGAGAAGATTACAGTATCATGCGTACAACATCCTTAAACGGTATGCTGACTTCTCTTGCAACAAACTACAACAGAAGAAACAAGAATGTTCGTCTGTATGAGATGGGTAATATTTACATTCCGCAGGAGCTTCCACTGACAGAGCTTCCGGATGAGAGAATGCAGTTTACACTTGGAATGTATGGAGATGGAGATTTCTTCAACATGAAAGGCGTAGTGGAAGAGTTCTTTGAGAAAATCGGTATGAAGGGCAGAGAGAAATACGATCCGAATGCAGGAAAGTCATTCCTTCACCCGGGACGCCAGGCAAACATCATTTATGATGGAAAAGTAGTTGGATATCTTGGAGAAGTTCATCCGGAAGTTGCTGATATCTATGGAATCGGTGAGCGCGCATATGTTGCAGTTCTGGATATGCCTGAAATCATCCCATATGCTACATTTGATAGAAAATATACAGGAATTGCAAAATATCCTGCAGTGACAAGAGATATCAGTATGGTTGTTCCGAAAGAAATCCTTGTCGGACAGATTGAAGATGTGATCGAGAAAAAGGGCGGCGCTCATTTAGAGAGCTTTAACCTGTTTGACATCTATGAAGGTGCTCAGATCAAAGCAGGATTCAAGTCAGTTGCTTATTCTATCGTATTCCGTGCAAAGGATAAGACACTGGAAGAAGCTGAAATTACAGCAGCAATGGATCGCATTCTTTCCGGTCTGGAAGAACTTGGTATTGAGTTGAGAAAGTAAGAAGAGAGGGTAAGAGCATTGAAAACAAGTGATTTTTATTATGATCTTCCGGAGGAACTGATCGCACAGGATCCTTTGGAGGACCGCTCTTCCTCCCGCCTTATGATACTTGATAAAGAGACAGGGAAGACAGAGCATCATGTATTTCGTGAGATTATCGATGAACTGAATCCAGGAGATTGTCTGGTTATCAATGATACGAAAGTAATTCCGGCCAGACTGATCGGAGCAAAGGAAGACACCGGAGCAAAGATAGAAGTGCTTCTTTTAAAACGAGGAGCAGATGATGTCTGGGAGACATTGGTAAAGCCTGGAAAAAAGGCAAGACCGGGAGCAAGAATCAGCTTTGGAGACGGCCTGCTTGTCGGAGAAGTTATGGATGTAGTGGAGGAAGGAAATCGTCTGATCCATTTTGAATACGAAGGAATCTTCGAGGAGATTCTGGACCAGTTAGGACAGATGCCGCTTCCACCGTATATTACACATCAGCTTCAGGATAAGGACAGATATAATACTGTCTATGCGGTACACTCAGGTTCTGCGGCAGCACCGACGGCCGGACTTCATTTCACACCGGAGCTTTTGGAAGAGATTCGCGCGAAAGGTGTGGAGATCGCACCGGTTACACTTCATGTCGGACTTGGAACGTTCCGTCCGGTGAAGGTAGATGATGTGGAGCATCACCATATGCATTCAGAATTTTATATGATTACTGAAGAGTCTGCACAGAAAATCAACCATGCAAAAGAAGCAGGACATCGTGTCATCTGTGTCGGAACAACAAGCTGCAGAACAATCGAATCCGCTGCCGATGAGAATGGAAGATTAAAAGAATGCAGTGGTTGGACAGAAATCTTTATCTATCCGGGATATCAGTTCAAGATTCTGGATGCGCTGATCACGAACTTCCATCTGCCGGAATCTACACTGATCATGCTTGTTTCTGCGTTAGCCGGAAAAGAGCATGTGATGGCAGCGTATGAGGAGGCAGTAAAAGAAAGATATCGTTTCTTCAGTTTTGGGGATGCGATGTTCATACGATAGAAAGGGACAACCTATGTCAGAAAATGATTTTATCATTGTAGATGAAGAAGAGACAAACAAGGAAGACAACAGACAGGACACTGGCAGGGAAGAAGAAAAAAAAGAAGTGACAACTTCTGACCATTCTGAAAAAGATGATGACGGATATGAGAGAATATGTTTTATTTGTCATCGCCCGGAGAGTGTGACGGGAAAGATGGTTGAACTTCCGAATAATATCGCGGTGTGTCCGGACTGTATGCAGAGAAGCTTTGATATGATGAACAATAGTTCGATGGATCTGAGCAAGATGATGAACATTCCGGGCGTACAGTTTTTGAACCTTTCGGATCTTGATAATCTACAGCCAAAGGCACAGAAGATCAAACAGAAGAAGAAAAAACCGAAAGAGTTTAAACAGTTGGATATTAAGAATATTCCGGCGCCTCATAAGATCAAAGCCCGTCTGGATGAATATATTGTCGGACAGGAGTATGCAAAGAAAGCAATCTCTGTAGCGGTATATAATCATTATAAACGTGTGGCAACCGGAACAATGGATGAGATTGAGATAGAGAAATCAAATATGCTCATGATTGGGCCTACAGGATGTGGTAAAACATATCTGGTTAAGACACTGGCGAAGCTTTTAGATGTGCCGCTGGCAATTACAGATGCAACATCTCTTACAGAGGCAGGATATATCGGTGATGACATCGAAAGTGTTGTTTCCAAGCTTCTTGCAGCAGCAGACAACGATGTTGAGCGTGCGGAACAGGGA
>OGYX01002406.1_pt1 | contig 12058 bp, 8 predicted proteins | sample 1576601 | NCBI WGS metagenome assembly OGYX01 (sample SAMEA3541561, study PRJEB24748) | human gut metagenome | biome: human gut; feature: human-associated habitat; material: faeces | place: China | collected 2012 | reverse complement strand
GGGTTACCCGCCTACGACAGCACGATCGGGACAGTGGTAAGCGGTTATGAAGACGAGATTGTCCGGGAATTTCCCAAAGACACGGAGTTCAGCTACGATAGCGACCTCGAAGACCTCTTTCAGATTACGACCGAAGGCGGCATACTGAAAGTCACACTTCTGCCTTCGTGGAGCGACATCCGGGGAAATTATGCCATTTACGCCCGCCATAACGAGGTGTATACGAAAATATATGTCAAAGTGGAATAATCAGAACATTCCCTGTACTTTATAGACAAATTCCATCCAAACCCAATATCGGATCGCCTTTCCGAGAAACATCGAGACAGCCACGATCCAGATATTGGCGCGGAGAAAACCGAGCGCCACGGCGATAAAATCGCCTATACCGGGAAGGAAAACGAAAAAGCCCATCCAGGAACCTTTCCCTTTTATCCAATCCTGCACTTTCTGCAATTTGACGGCATCCAGTTTCAGATATTTCTCTATCCATTCGACCTTGCCCAGCATACCCAGCCAATAACAACTCATGCCACCTAAGAAATTACCTAACGTAGCCGCAATCATACAAGGCCAGTAGACCGCTCCCGCCAACAACACTCCGGTTAGAACGACCTCGCTGCTGAACGGCAAAACGGTAGCAGCCAAAAAAGAGGCGATGAACACACCGATATATCCGTATTCTATAAGAAATTCCATATACGAATGAATAGAGTGGCAACCAGGACTGCCACAGTTGTAAAAAACGACCAAAACACGATCTTACCACGTGTCACCGTAAAGAAATGAGCGATCAGGATAGAGGCTGGCACGCAAGCTGTTTCCAAAAATTCTTCCGAAGCCTGTTCATAGAGGAAATAAAGGCTGAACGCCCATACGGACATCGCAATCAGGAACGAGAGAAACTGACGGGAGCGAAGCGAATCCTCCGTATCGTGCATGACAATATTCAGGGAAGCGACAACTGTCAACAGGGCAATCGCCATGATACTGATCCAATCCAGCAACACTATTCCGTCCGTCGCCAAGAGGCGCACCTTGAAAAGCGTCGAGAAAGGGACGTTGAACAGCGTGAAATCCCGTTGCCAGACACACCACCCCAACAGGAACCAATATACCGTCGCCACCCCTAACAAAGAGGCGATAAAGGTACGGGACGTCAGCGAACGGAAATTATACATCCCCAGCCAGAACAACGGCAAAAACCACAGCAAATGAACCCAAAGCAGACTGCCTATACCGATCAGCAAGGCGGCACTGTAGGCCTTCTCTCTCGCCCCGGGATCATGATAGGTCGTGAACAGTTGGTAAATAGCCAGAATCAGGCAGAAAACACCGACCGAAGTCGATTTCAAAGGAAAGAAGTCGGGATTCGTACTGATGAACAGGACATAGAAGAGGAAGGGCAGCATCGTCTTCTCCCGTATCAACACCAGTACATAGTTCGCACGATGCAATAGGAAAGCCCCTCCGAACATCAACGTAATCCCGATAATATAGGTAAACTCCTTGCCTGGCAATGTCTGACAAATCGTATTCCAGAGAGGAGTAGCCGAGACCTCGCCATAGACAGGATAGCCCACGGAGTACAAATAACTGACCACCCAACAGGCAATACATGCCAATAAGACCGGCGCGAATGTCGGTGGCGCGGAGAAGTCGAATCGACGGGAATATTTGTTATAAGCTACTCGCATTTCTGATCAGGAATAGATAAATGCTGACTTACATGCGAGCCAACAGACGAGGCAAAAGAGAGCCTGCAACACACAAGGCTTGAATCGTCTGTTAGCTCACCCTATAAATCAGCATTTATGACAACAATTTATAAATCGAATCCGATATCACTACGGAAATATTTCTTTTCGAAATCAATGAGCTTGGCACCGGCGAAAGATCGGGCAAGGGCTTCTTCCTTGTCGGCTCCGTAAGAGCTGACAGCGATGACACGACCGCCACTGGTCAGGATCTGCCCATCGGCAGCTTTTGTCCCTGCGTGGAAAATGATGTTTTCGGCGGGAACCTTATCCAGACCACTGATAACCTTTCCTTTTTCATACGCTTCAGGATAACCACCGCTTACCAGCATGACTGTTACGGCCGCACGCGGATCGTGAACCAATGTACGACTGCCCAAATTACCTTCGGCCACACCTTCCAACAGTTCAACCAAGTCGCTTTGGATACGTAACATGACAACTTCCGTTTCCGGATCACCCATGCGGCAATTATATTCGATCACCATAGGTTCGCCCTTCACATTGATCAGACCAAGGAAGATGAAACCCTTATAGTCGATATTTTCCGCTTTCAGCCCTTCGATCGTCGGACGGATAATACGCTCGTCCACCTTCTGCATAAACGTCTCATCGGCAAAAGGAACCGGAGAAACGGCTCCCATTCCGCCTGTATTCAAACCTGTATTGCCTTCGCCGATACGCTTATAGTCTTTTGCCACCGGAAGCACCTTGTAGCTCTCGCCATCCGTCATCACAAACACGGAACATTCGATACCGTCCAGGAACTCTTCGATCACGACCGTCTTGCTGGCATCGCCGAACATACCCCCCAGCATATCGTCCAGCTCCTTCTTTGCTTCTTCGAGCGTGTCGAGAATCAGCACACCTTTACCGGCAGCCAGACCGTCGGCCTTCAATACGTAGGGAGCCTGCAATTCTTCCAGGAAAGCGTATCCTTCTTCTAAATTTCCGGCAGAAATACTCTTATAACGAGCTGTCGGAATGTTGTGGCGCATCATGAAGGCCTTCGCAAAGTCCTTGCTGCCTTCCAGTTGCGCTCCCTCTTTCGAAGGGCCTATCACGGGAATACCTGCCAGGGCGACATCGTTCTTGAAATAATCATACACCCCTTTCACCAGCGGATCTTCCGGACCTACCACCACCATACCGATATGATTTGCCAAGGCAAATTCCTTGATAGCAGAGAAATCGTCAGCCTTGATATTTACATTCGTGCCTACCAATGCAGTACCTGCATTACCGGGAGCGATAAATAACTGATCCACTTTCGGACTTTGAGCAATCTTCCAGGCTATTGCATGTTCGCGGCCGCCTGAGCCTAATAAAAGAATATTCATTTTTTTATAATTGACAATTGACAATTGACAATTGACAATTACTTGTCATTATCCTTTCCCAATCATCTTTTTTTAATGGTTATTGTTTTTTTGTTATTTCATCTTTGTCCTTTCTCTCAATTGTCAATTGCCCATTGTCAATTGTCAATTCTTAAGGTAGTCGTCAAAGTAGCGCGTTATCTTCTCATACAGATGCGGACGGTCTTTACCAATCACATTATGCAGATGGCGGGGATAAACGAAATAATCGGGATATGTATCCGCATCCACACAGGCTTTCAGGAATCCCAGGCTGTGCTGCCAAACAACAACCGGATCGATATCTCCGTGGATCAACAGCAGATGTCCCTTCAGATTACCTGCTTTCAATTTCAGGTTGGCATTCCTATAACCTTCCGGATTGTCCTGCGGACGGTCCATATAGCGCTCGCCATACATAATCTCGTAGTTGCTCCAGTCGATCACCGGACCACCGGCAACCCCCACTTTGAACAGTTCCGGATACGAACACATCAGGTTCGTCGTCATAAAGCCGCCGTAGCTCCATCCGTGCACACCGATACGGTCGGCATCGACATACGGAAGTGATTTCAGAAACTCAACGCCTTTTACCTGGTCTGCCATCTCATTCACACCCAAATTACGATGTATGACATTTTCGAAAGCCTGTCCCCGGTTTGCCGATCCCCGACTATCGAGCGTAAAAACCACATATCCGCGTTGAGCCATATAGATATCCCAACCGCCTACACCGTTCTTCCATCCGCCTGTTACCAACTGGGCATGCGGGCCGCCGTACACATAGACGATCGTCGGATATTTCTTCGTCTCATCCAGACCGACAGGTTTTACCAGACGGAAATTCAAATTAGTGACACCATCCGCTGCCTTGATCTTTCCGGTAACGATTTCCGGCATCGCATATCCTTCATACGGATCTTTCGCCGTCAGCAACGTCCGTAAAGTTTCACGTTTCTGTCCGTCGATAATCGAAATTTCACGTGGAACATCGGGAGCTGAATAACTGTCGATCAAATATTTACCGGAAGCACTCAGTTGCGTAGCATGAACTCCTTGCAAACCTCCCGAAGTCAATTCGTAAGAAGTTCCCTTTTTCAGATCCAGGCGTGACGTTCCGACATACAGAGCATCACCATAACTGAACGAGCTCAGCATTGACGGCCTTGTGGAAGAGAAAAACAATGCCTTTCCCTTAACATCGAAACCGAGGATGTCCAGGACTTCCCACTCGCCTTCCGTCAACTGCTTCAACAGTTCTCCCTTCGTATTATACAGATACAAATGATTATAACCATCACGCCGGCTCTGCCAGATAAACTGATCCGGATTGTTCGGCAGGAAAAGCACCGGATGTTGCGGCTCTACATAATGTTCGTTCTTTTCGGTAAACAAATCCGCCTCTTTATCACCTGTCAAGGCAGAATAGCGTACCAGGTGCATCTCGTTTTGATCCCGGTTCAGTTCGGCAATATAAATGCTCTTTTCATCCGGGCTCCAGGTAATATTCGTCAGATACTTTTCCTTCGGTAATCCGGTTTTCAACCAGACGGTTTTTCCGGTCGCCAGGTTGTAGACACCGACTGTCACCTCATGGCTTTTCATCCCAGCCATCGGATATTTGTGCGGTTCGGCTTTCGCGCAACGGGCAGTAATGTCGACAAACGGATAATCCGTCACCATGCTTTCATCCATCCGGTAGAAAGCCAGCGCCGAACCATTCGGAGACCAGAAAGTCCCTTTATGGATACCGAACTCGTTCTGATGAACGGACTTCCCGCAAACAACACCTTCAGCCGTTTCGTCCGTCACGATACTGACAGCGTTATCCGGCGAAAGGATTTTCAGGTTGTCCTCCTCCGTAAAAGCCAAATAACCGTTGGCCGGACAAAAGTCTAAATTCTCCCAGGAACCATTCAGATCATACATGCTTACAATCCTGTTTTCCACAAAATCGTAATGGAAACGATGGTGCTTGGCATTAAAAGCAAGCACCGGCTGATCTTTGTAAGGAACCGAGAAGAAGGGCATACCGCCAACCGACTGCGCACCGGCCACCGCAAGCGCTTCGTTCAACTGCTGGCGAGTAAAGGCAACTTTCACCGCCTTTGTCGATTCTCCACTCATCATGCTGTCACCCTTGACATACAGATATGTGTCTTCACACCACTGCAACTGTTTCAAGTTGCGAGGCACAAAACGACTTTGCGTCTTTCCACCGGGAATCAAGTCATGCAAAGTAAACTGTTTGTCTTGTCCCATCATCGACAACGGATTTATAAGTACCAAAGCACATAATACACCTAAAATATTAATCCTCAAAATCATCCTTTCCTCTTCTTTTGAATGGTTTCTTAAACGAACGGTCACCGAACTTTTTCTTACCGCCAAACTCCTCGTCATCCTTAAAATGTCTCTTGACAGGACGTTTGCCGACAAAATCCCTACGAGCCGGACGGCCATCTGCACGGTCATCGCCAAAATAGCGTTTGCCGGGAATAAAAGGTGTCCGTTCGTTGTCGTCCTCAGCATGCGCGGCAGCAAAACGGCGGGCGGGACGATCCATGCGGTCGGTACGGAAATTCGGACGTGACGAGCGGTCCGGCTTACGTTCGAAAGAAGGTCTTTCCGGGCGGGAAGGACGTGCTTCACCTTCTTCGTTCAGTGCTTTCTTATAGTCTTTGATTTTTCCTTCGAATATATCGTAACAACGGTATTCGCATTCTAACGATCCGTTCATAAGCTTCATCTTTTCACTCGGTTTCAAGCCGATCTTGTCGAAGCATTCATCCTTATAACTCAGAATCCATACTTTATAGCCAGTAAACACATGTTTGACACGTTCACCGATCATATTGTACAACCCCAACAAATCACGACTGGAAATACGTTCTCCATAAGGGGGATTGGTCACCATGATGCCCGGCTGGGGAGCCTCCGTGCATTGCTGGAACGGCTGGGTCCTTAGTTCGATATATTTCATCAGGCCGGCACTACGGATATTCTTCTCGGCAATCTCGATCGCCGCCGGATTGATATCGGCACCATAACATTTGAAATTAAACTCACGTTCCTGACTCTCGTCGTTATAGATACGGTCGAACAATTCCTGGTCAAAGTCGATCCATTTCTCGAAAGCAAACTCCTTACGATGCACGCCCGGCGCAATATTCAAGGCGATCATCGCCGCTTCGATCAGCAACGTACCGGAGCCGCACATCGGATCGACGAAATTCGACTCGCCTTTCCAGCCTGTTTTCAAGATCATACCGGCAGCCAACACCTCATTCAACGGAGCTTCCGTCTGGTCCACGCGGTAACCACGTTTATGCAAGCTCTCGCCCGAACTGTCGATAGAGAGCGTACAGTCGTTATGTGAAATATGAATATTGATATACAGATCCGGATTGTTTACACGGACAGAGGGGCGCTTCTGATCCTTCTCCATGAAATAATCCACGATCGCATCCTTCGTACGATAAGCAACAAACTTGGAGTGATTGAAATCTTCAGAGTAGATTACAGAGTCGATGGCAAACGTCTTGTCCAAAGACATGTAGTTTTCCCATTTCACCTTCTTAACCTCTTTGTAGACAGTATCGGCGTCTTTAGCTTTAAAGTGATAGATAGGCTTCAAGATACGCAATGCCGTACGGCAATAGAAGTTGGCTTTGTAAAGCACTTCCTTATCCCCGGTAAAGGAAACCATCCGGCGGCCAATCTGTATATCGTTGGCACCTAAAGATAATAACTCGCCGGCCAGGATTTCTTCCAACCCGTAAAGGGTCTTAGCCACCATTTCAAATGTTTCGCTCATTTTAAGTTGAAAGTTAACAATGATTCCTCATCGTTTATTAGTAATTCTATTTTAATTATTAATTATTCTTTGTTCTATGACTTCACTGGCAGTCAACTGACTTTATTAATTGTCTGCTGGCTCACGGTTGCTCCCGCCGGAACATCTTCCGTGATCCAGACGTTGCCACAGATCGTAGCTCCTTCGCCAATACGAATACGCCCTAACAATGTGGCATTGGAATAGACAGTCACATGATCGCCCAACACCGGATGACGCGGCACACCGCGTATCGCATTCCCGTTTTCGTCAGGCGGCAGTTTCTCTCCTGCCAGACTGACTCCTTGGAAGATACGGACGTGGTTCCCGATAACACTGGTCTCACCGATAACGGTTCCCGTCCCGTGGTCAATCGAGAAATAGTGTCCGATCTCCGCCCCCGGATGGATATCGATACCTGTCTCCGAATGGGCCATTTCAGTAATCATGCGGGGAATAAAGGGAACACCCAACCGGTATAGCTGGTGCGCAATGCGATAGTTGCAGACAGCCCGGAAACCGGGATAGCAAAAAATAACTTCGTTGATGTTCTGAGCAGCAGGATCACCGTTGAAAGCAGCCTCGGCATCCGTCGCCAACAAGGCGCGCATTTCGGGAAGCGTACGGATAAAGGCTTCCGACAGTTTTTCCGCCTCGGTAAGGATCTTTTCTTCGGGACAAGAAACACAGGCAGTATCAGCAAAACAAAGCCCTGCATAAATCTGCTTGGAAAGCAGCGTATGCAACGTTCCGACGTTCACGCCGGTATGAAAACGGATGGTCTGCTTGCTGATCCGTGCATTCCCGTAATAACCGGGGAAAAGGATTGCCCGGCATAAATCTACGATCTCTTTCAGCACCTCACCCGAAGGAAGCGCCTCTTCATCGCGGTAAGCATGAAACAGTTGATGGTAAGACCCCTCGTCCGAGAGCATCTCAACTGTATCATTCAAGACCTTGCTATGCTTTTGCAATCCCATTATTCAGCAATATCATATTTGGCAACAAAAGTAAGAAGAAATTGACAATTAACAATTGACAATTGACAATTATTTGCCCATCATACAACGCTTTATCCAAAAAGACAAACCACCCGGCAACGTCAATTTTCAATTTTTAACTTCCAATTTTCAGCTTATTATGCGGTGCCCCGAATTCCTTGCAGGTCACTTCGTCCATTTCCACAATCCATATTTTGACATTCTTCACAGCCGGATCGGAATAGCGGAATTCCTTATCCGAATACTGTTTCATAATGATATCCAGAGCTTCCGTTTTTTTATCGAAATCTTCTTCAAAGTGGACTTCACCCCAGCAAATCACGCTCTTGGAGCGCATCCGGTAACTACAAGCGACCTCCGGATGCTGGAAAACGAGATCATGGTCCGTGCTAAATGTAATGCAGACACGCGGATTCCGTTCCAAAATGGAAATACTCCGTCCTTCCTGTGCCGAATGCAGGTATATAACACCATCACGATAGCCAAAGTTCATCGGCAATACATAGGGAGTCCCATCCGTATCGGCCAGTCCCACATAACAGATATCACACTTCTTAATGGTCGCTTCAATCAGTTCTTTGTCGGTATGTACTAATGTCTTCATTTCGCATTTCTGTTTTTATCCCTACAAACATACAAGTTTTTTATCTTTTTCAAGATGCTCTCGCAGGATATATTTGTCGCATCCTCCTACAAAAACAGAAAGGTCATTCTCATTTTCCTATCGGCATGTCATAATATCATAGCAAAGGTTCTTTGTCAGTTTAAAGACTGCACTTCACAACCAACACCCAACAAATAAAAGAAACTGACCTCGATAAGCACTGCCGGATGAGGAATTTTCCCTTCTATCTGGTTCAACGATCCGACATAAGGGGCGACGCGAACCGATGGATGCCCGATCCGACATTTCTGTATATCTTGCCGTCCGGCAAGATAACCGTGGCAGTCGTATTGACGGGTACCTCGACTGTCAACTCAAACGAATCCGCTTCTATCCGCCAGTCCGAGCGGACGGGACCGTACAGGGATTGATACGATCCGCTGCAATAAATGAGGCCGCCCACCGGTTGAGGAGCAATGACAATGTGCTTCATACCCGGCTCCGCTTCATCATAACGGATTCCGGCAAGTGTCCAGTAAAACCAAGCCACCACACTGCCGAACATCGGATGGCAACGGGATGCCTTTCCTTCCCATCGCTCCCATAAACAAGAATAACGGTCATCCATCACATACCCGAACCCCGGTATCTCGCGCTGGTTCATCAACCGGAAAGCAATATCGGCACGTCCGTTATCACTCAATACTTTCAAGAGCAAAGGCGTTGCCATGATACCTGTGTCAAAATGATTTCCTATACTGTCCAGATGAGCGAGCAAAGCGTTGAACACGGCTTCCTTTTCACCTTCCGGCACCATTCCGAAAGCCAGCGGGAATACATCCGCACCTTGTCGCCCTTCCCAATAATGATGGGTCGACGGGTTGAAAAAGACAGTATTGAAATCCTGCCTGATCCGTGTGCACAGCCGGTCAAAGTGCAGTCTGTCTTCCTCTTTCCCTAAGACAGCCGCAACCTTAGACATCAAGTCTGCCGAATGATAGTAATAAGCCGTATTGACCAACGGTTCGGGCAGTTCCATCTTCTTCCCCGGTGCACACCAATCCCCCAGGCACCAGCCATCCGGCTCTTCCCGGACGATGATTCCACGGGCGTCGGTCCTTGTTCCCAGATAGGCAACCCATTGTTTCATACCTTCATAATGACGGTTCAACAAAACCGTATCGCCATAATAACAATAATAGGCCCAGGGCATGATCACATAAGCCGATCCCCATGCCGGACCGCCTCCTCCACCACCGAAAGGTGCGGTATGCGGAACATAACCGCTCTTCCGATTCCGGGCATCCCCCATATCGTCAAACCATTTCCGGTAAAACTGCGTCATATCGAAAGATAAGATAGAACTTTCCACGACCACCTGCGCGTCTCCAGTATAAGCCAACCGTTCCCGGTGCGGGCAATCACTGCTGATACTGCCGTGAAAGTTATTCTTCTGCGTCCGCAAGTAGACTTCGTTGATCTTATTAAACAATTCGTTCGAACAACTGAAACTTCCGGTAGGCTGCGGATCGGTATGCACGACTTTTGCAACCAGACTTTCCTTGTTCATCCTGACCTGTCGGGATATGACTTCGATATAGCGGAACGTGTGCCAGGTAAAACGCGGTTCCCATTGTTCCACTCCACCGCCCCGCAACGTATAGAGGTCCACTTGTCCGAAATCATTTTTTTCCTCTCCGACAAAACGAAGCTTGATCCGGTCACCGGCATTGCCTTGCACTTTTATATGCGCCCAGCCGGAAATCATCTCCGGAAATGCATACCAATAAGTAGAATCGTCCTTTTGTTCGCAGCTTACCGGCTGCAATATCCGGATAATTTTCTCATGAGGGGCAAGTTGAGCATGCAGACTACCCTTCGGCGCCCTTACCAAAAGGGCTTTCTTCCAGGAAGAATCCTTGTACCCGTTCCGGTTCCAGCCGTCCAGCTCTAGCCGGGCATCATATTCTTCACCTGTGAATATGGCGTCATGCAGTAAAGGGCCGGTCGTTGTTTTCCAGCTATCATCCGTAACAACCAGTTCCGTCGATCCATCAGTGTATTCTATCTCCAACTGGCATAACAGCCGGGGCGTATCGTACCACATACAACCTTCCACCGTCCGGTCACGCTGGTTATACCAGCCGTTTCCCAACAGGACTCCAACCGTATTCTCCGCTTTCTGCACCAAAGACGTGACATCGAACGTATTATAGAGAACCCTTTGGTTAGATTGATCATCAAAGAAATACAACATCTTTTTGAGCGGACGACGATCGAAATTGGTAACGGCGGGAGCCAATACCTGGTCGCCTACCCTTTCGCCATTCAGGTACATTTCATAAAAGCCCAGTCCGCATATATAGGCTTTCGCCTGTTTGACCGGCTTGTTTATCCGGAATGTTTTACGGAAATAAGGAGCCGGAGTAGTCAACGTCGAGTCGGGATAAGCGTCTTCCCGGTTGCCGATCCACCGGGCTGTCCAATCAGACGGTTCCAACAATCCCATCGTCCATCTCCCTGTTTCACTCCAAGGCGAAGCCTCTCCCGCTTCATCCCAAACCATCGCTTTCCAGTAAAGCGTTTGCCTGGAATCAAGCGGTTTCCCTTCATATCCTACCTGGCTGGAACGGGAAGATGTTATTTTCCCGGAATCCCAAAAATCCGCTTTTCCTTCAGCTAGCAAAGAAGGAGAGCTTGCCACGAGGATACGGTAGGCTGTCTGACTTTTCGCTTGCCCGGAGGATTGCAACTGCCAACTCAACAAGGGCTTTTCATTCTCCACTGCAACCGGATCTTCCAGATATTCACACCGAAGATTGCAGACAGATATTCTTTCCTGTCCCGAAACAAAAAACACAAATCCCCAAAGGAAAGAGAGTAACAGACAATAATACTTCATAACATTAAGATCAACTGAATTTCCATGATATCCAATGCACAAATATATGGATATACCGTCGTCCGCCACTTACAAATTTGAGAATTAATCATGCAGAAATGATACAAGAAGAAAGATTTCCCGCCACAAAAACAAAAAGGGCCGAAACTTTCATTCCGACCCTTTTGCTCTGTGAGTTGTCTCACGAGGATTCGAACCTCGACAGACAGAACCAAAAACTGTAGTGCTACCATTACACCATGAGACAATCCGGCGCTTTATCTAAAGCGATGCAAAGGTAAGAATAAAATCTTACCTTGCAAGCATTTTTTGTAAAAAATCCAAACAGTTTCTTATTTTACGATCAGTAAATAGTAATTCTTCTTACCTCTCTGAACCAGCAAATATTTCTCATCCAACAGATCTGCTGTGGTAATCATCTGATCGAAAGCAGTTAGCTTTTCTTTGTTCAGTGATACACCTCCACCTTGTGCCATTTTACGCATTTCACCTTTTGATGGGAAAATGTTGGTCTTTTCGGCAAACAAGTCTACAGCCTTGATACCAGCCTCGATGTCAGTCTTATTTTGTCCTTGGTATCATTAAATTGTTTTCAATACGT
>OGYX01002397.1_pt1 | contig 12104 bp, 8 predicted proteins | sample 1576601 | NCBI WGS metagenome assembly OGYX01 (sample SAMEA3541561, study PRJEB24748) | human gut metagenome | biome: human gut; feature: human-associated habitat; material: faeces | place: China | collected 2012 | reverse complement strand
GCAGCTGGACGCTGACGTTAAAGAGCTTCAACCCGCCGGCCATGGCCCGCAGCTGTGAAACCGATATTCTTCACATTTCTCAACTGATTTACTTCATTTTCCAACGGTCCTTTTCCTGCAAATACAAAAGGAATATCGTTTAATTTTTCACAGGCTTTCAGTAACGTTTTAATTCCTTTTTCTTCTGAAAATCTGCCAAAATACAAAACATAATCTTCTTTTTTGACCGGACATAACTCCTGCTCCGGCAAAAAGTTATGCATCGTCACCGTCTTCCCGTCCAGATTCGGATTTGTTTTCAAAACTTCTTCCAGGAAATGGCTCGGGCAGATCACCGTATCGAACATCCGATACGCATGGTTATGTTGATAGATCTTCGCTTCCACGCTTCCCAAGAGGCTCTTCACGCGGGAATTGTGGATACACTTGTGTTTCGTGCAGTTCCACTGCTTCTGTCCCAGGCATTCCTGGCACAGCTCGCCGGACGGTCTCTGCATCAGATGGTTTGGACAGACGAGCTGTGAATCATGCGCCGTGTATACGATCCGAACCGTTCTGCCGGTCTGTTTCTCATATTTACGGATCGCGTAGAGAATGGACGGTGTCAGCTGGAAATTGAAATTATTGACATGAACCACGTCCGGCTGAAGGTCGTCCAGCACTTTCCGGATCTTTTTTGCAGCCTCTGTCGAATAGAGAATCCGGAACGGATACAGTAATTTTTGAAGTTTTCCGGTATGAAAATCCATATTCCCTGTATAGCAATCAAGCCGGTTCGAAACGACCCGGCCTTCATGCTCCATTCCAAAATATTCTACCTGATGTCCCATCTTCTGAAGCTGCTTCCCGACTTCAAAAATATAGGTTTCCGATCCGCCGTTCGGATGCAGAAATTTATTGACAATCAATACTTTCATTTCTGATTCTCCCGTGCCTTGAGCACATGCTGATAAAGATGCAGCGTCTGCTCCGTTACCCGATCCCAATTATATTTTCCACAGATAAAATCTGCATTTTCCTGATGTGCTTTCTGCGTCAGTTCCGGATACGCCAGCACTTCCTCCAAACGCTTCTGCAGCTCTTTTTCATTTCCTTTTTCAAAATACAGGGCATGGTCTTCCGCCACCTCTGTATTTTCCGGAATATTGCTTGCGATACAGCAGTTTCCATAGCTCATCGCTTCCAGCAGTCCAAGCGCCATCCCTTCAATATCACTGGGCAGTACAAAACAATACGCGTTAGAGTACAGCTCTTCCAACACTTCCCCCTGTACAAATCCGGTCATAATCACACGGCTGTCTTTTGCCGCCAGATCGACCATTTCCTGTACGTATTCCTGAGAATGGCTGCTGCCGCCCGCAATCACCAGTTTTTTATCCGTCTCGATCTTTTCAAACGCATGCAGCAGATAATGCAGTCCTTTTTCCGGTACAATTCTTGCCAGGAACAGGATATAGCCGTCCTTTTCCAGACCATACTTTGCCTTAATTTCGGAATCGCCCTTTAAAACCGGTCTGTTGATTCCATTTGGAATAAAACGAGTTTTTCTGCCATATGTCTCTTGAAAATAATCCTGCATATTGTGCGATAATACGATCACTTCATCCGCATGGAGCGCGGCGGTCTTTTCCCCCAGCTTCAGCATATGGGATGCAAAATTTCCCCATTTGGAACGCTGCCAGTCCAGTCCATGAATCGTCGCCACTGTCGGGATTCCAAACAGTTTGGTCAGCCAAAGCATAATACACGGTCCTTCCGCATGGAAATGGACAATATCATAATGCCCGAACAATGACCGGATTGTTGCCAGAAAAGAATATACAATCGCATTTAATTTACTGCTGGAAAACGTCGGAATCGTAAAAATCCGGATTCCCTGAAAATATTTTCCATGTTTTTCATCAAACTCTTTGCCGGATACATGATAGCCGGAACGGTTATATGCGTCCACCCGGTTCCCGGAGCGAACCATTCGTGTAGACAGCTCCTCCACAACGATCTCCACACCGCCCTCTCTCGACGGAATGCGCTTATGTCCGATCATTGCGATCTTCATTCCTGTTTTCGGTCTTGAAGGTGTATGCACCAGCTCCTGATTTTTCTTTTTTAAAAGCTTATTTTCTTTCCAGACATAATGAATAAATGAAAAATTTGTATCCATATATCGTGGAATCAGGCGTTTCGGATCCTGCATCAGCCGAAACAGCCATTCCAGACAAAGCTCCTGCATCCAACCCGGCGCACGTCTTACCGTTCCCGCATGGAAATCAAAGCCTGCCCCTACGCCCAGCATGACGCCGTGCAGCATTCCGGCATGTGCAGCCATCCATTTTTCCTGTTTTGGAGCTCCCAATCCAATCCAGATAAAATCCGGTTTTGTATCATTGATCTGTTTTACAACCGCCTCGTCCTCTTCTTCTGTCAGCGGTCGAAACGGCGGGGAATACATCCCGACAATATTCAGCTTTGGATACTTTTCACGCAGTCTCTGTTCCAGCGCATGCAGCGTTTTTTCCGTACTGCCATAAAAATAGTGCCGGTATCCTTTTTTCTCGGAAAGCTCGAAAATTCTTGGCATCAGATCCGGTCCCGGAACACGTCCGGCCTCCTGATGTCCGCGCATCCGACATACAATAGACAGGGGTTTCCCATCCGGAAGATTCATTGCACTGCCGTTTTGCACTTTCCGATAATCTGCATCGCGAAATGCCATGACCGTCGTATGCACATTGGAAACACAGACATATTTTCCACGCAGTTCATCCAGATGCTGATCCATATAATCAACTGTTTCATCCATCGTAATGACATTGATGTTTGTTCCCAACAATTTACAGAATTTCAATTTTTCATTCATACTGTCCGCTCTTTTTCCGCCTTTTTGCTAAAATTTCCGCAATACCTGTTCCAAGCAGTGCTCCGGCTGCTCCGGTCAGGATTGCTGCTCCGATCATACCCCTCATCCATTCCACAGTTACAGTAACTCCAGAGAACCGAAACATCGGTATCTCTTCTCCCATATAATACAATACTTCCGAGCCGTTTTCCCGTTCTTTTGCAACTGCTTCCTCATCCAGATAATAGACTTCCTGCAGCGAATAATCACAGATCGACTTGGGCACAAGATACTCTTTGGGCATCTGTTCCGTCAGTCCAAAAGCAGTGCCTCCGATCACAGCACAAGCGCAGGTCAACGCAGCAATCAAATATTTCTTTTCTCCTGCTGCAGCCCCTATCCTTTTCAGCCCCAACAAAAGAGTTTCTGCCAGTTTCTCTGCCGGAACATTTTTCGGAAGACTCCGGTCGCCCAGCGTACAGATTCCAATCCATGCAATGTTCTGCCGCCGGATCGGATTTGCATCGTTTAGCAGATAACTTCCCACAAAAATTAAGGAAACATTTTTAAAAGAAGTATTGAACAAAAACGGCTCCGATATTCCGGCAATCAGAAATCCCAGCGTAATCGCCAGTTCTTTTCGCCGGTTCTCCTTTACCAGATTCCGGATGGTAAAGAAATAGGCGATCATCAACAGGACAAAAACAACCGCCCCGTAGGTCATCAATGCAAACACATAAGAATTGTCCATGTTCAGATCTTTATCCGCCAGCTGGAACTGCTGTCCGAACAGTGTAATCCTTTCCTGCGTCAGAAAATATTTGGAAAGGCGCAGTCTGGTATTCATCAGCCGGTTCATAAATTCATAGAACCGGTTTCCTTCCGGAATCAGCGGTGCCAACAGGGAAAATGCCAGTCCTGCCGGAAGCACGCACTGCACCAGCACTTTTTCCGGCTTTTTAAACTGACTGCGCAGTTCAAAATACAGCACCAGCATCAGATAAATTCCGGTCAACAGAAATCCTGTAAAGCTGACCGAATAGATAAAAATCAGTACGTTTCCGACAAGCGCGGCAATAATCCAGCCAAACAGTTTTTTGCCTTTTTGCTGCAACAAATAAAACAGAAACGCCAGCAAAATGACATAGGAAATATGGAATACATTCGGATGCGGATATCCCATACTCCACCGGAAGATAAAGGCTCCGAGCTTTTTATGTACCAGCAGAATGCCTTTGTCCCAGCCGATCAGAAACGCCAGAATCCGATAAAGGAACACGCTGCTCCAGACAACCGACCCGACCTGAAAGACCTTTTTTATCCGCACATCTTTCATACCGATCAACATCATTACGCAGGTCAGCATTCCCTTTTCCGCAGAGCAGCGCCAGCTCAGAACGCCGAGCACGCCGAACACCACTGTAGCCAGAAGCTGCCACGGCGTATATTTTGTCAGAATCAGTTTCAGCCCAAGACATCCCATTCCGATCAGCAGACAGAGCTGATACGGACGCATCCCGTCGTACCAGCCCATTCCCTTTGAAAACAGCATCACACCGAAGAAAATCAGGTATAAAAGCTCATTGACTGTCAATGCAGCTTCCTTTTTCTGTGTTTTTAACTCCATTCTATCTGTCACTGCCAAAACTCCGGCACTCCTTGTGTTTTAGTTTTCCATACAGGAAAATTTTCCAAAATGCAAAATTCCCCGTTATACGAGAAGTATACCACTTTTGAGGCAAGAGGACAATCTGTTCCTGCCCGCCCTGTTTTCAGGTACTATACGGTCTGGTGTCATAAGAATCTGTTTCAGGCGGTCTGATACGCATTACAAGCCCGGATTACCATTTCAACTTCCTCGTCCGTCATTTCCGGGAACAGCGGCAACGTCGCGCAATGGGATGCCAGATACTCCGCGTTTGGACAATCTCCAACCTGGTAACCAAGATGCTTATAAGCATTCTGCAAATGGCAGGGCACCGGGTAATGCCGGTTGCACTCAATTCCCTTCTCTGCCATATAAGCCAGAAAACGTTCCGGGTCATCCTCCACCTCCACCTCAAACATATGGAAGACCGGATTCGTATTTTCCGGATGATGCTGCAGGGTAATCACCGGATTTGTAATTTCCTTTGTGTACCGCCATCCAATCTCCCGCCTGCGGGCAGTCCATTCCGGCAGATATTTCAGGCTGACACTCAACACTGCTCCCTGGATGCCCTCCAGTCGATAATTATATCCGATCATGTCATGATAATAACGCACTGTACAACCTTGATTTTTCATCATTTCGATCGTATCGAAGTACTCTTTTCGATAGCAGGTTACACTTCCGCCTTCTCCAAACGCATACAGGTTTTTTCCAGGATAAAAGCTAAAGCATCCGAGATCTCCCATCGTTCCAACCATTTTCCCCTCATATAAAGCGTCATGTCCCTGCGCACAGTCTTCCACTACATACAGATGATGTCTGTCAGCTATTTCTTTTACCTTGTTAAATTCAAACGGTTGTCCATATAAATGTACACCAATAATCGCTTTCGTCTTCTCCGTGATCTTTTCTTCGATTTTATCCGGGTCGATTTCCCATGTGTCTGGAGTACAGTCCACAAATACCGGAGTTGCCCCCGTATAAGTCACACCCCAGGCGGTCGCAATATAGGTATTGGCAGGAACGATCACTTCGTCCCCTTCTCCGATTCCAAGTGCAACCATCGCACAATGCAGCGCAGAGGTTCCATTATTTACACCCGACGCATAGGGAACTCCACAATACTGTGCAAATTCTTTATCGAATTCATCCGCATACTTTCCTCCGGAAAATGCGGTATCCTCACACACTTTCTGAATGGCTTCCAGATACTCTGCCTTATGTTTCTGATAATCTCTCGTCAAATCAATTCTTTTGAGCATAGTTTTTTCTCTCCATCCTTCCGGTTTTGTATCGCAATCGTTTAATTTCTGAGTTTGTCTTCCTGACGAAATGTCTTTTTCAGATGGTGCATCTGAATCAGATAATTCTTGATCGTTTTCCACACTTTTACCGTCGTATTGTAGTCTTCCTGCCATTCGACCGGCATATCATAAATTTTCATTCCATCCCGTTCCGCGCGGAGTAAAAATTCAATCGTATAAAACCAGCCATTATCCTGACTGCTTTCCCTTACAAGCTGCTCTGCCGCTTCTTTTCTCAGAAAAGTGAACCCGCAGACTGCATCGGTCGCTTTCATATGAAACAGCGTTTTTAACAAAAATACAAGTCCCATGGACGTGATCTTCCGATACCATTTCCGTCCCTTTGTGTCAGATTCTTTGCTGAACCGACTTCCGTTTACATACTGTAAATCCGGATCGTTCTGAAACAGTTCGATCGTTTTCCCTAGATATTTTAAATCTGTGGAAAGATCAATATCCATGTACCCGACCAGATCACAGGTATTGATGGAAATGCCTTTTCGAAATGCAACGCCAACGCCGCGTTCCCCTACCCTGACATAGCTCACTTCCGGATATTTTGCTGCAAGGGCTTTGCCGATTTTTGGTGTTTCATCCTCCGAACCGTTATCCAGAATTGTCAGCTGGTATGGTATCGTTACATTTTCTTTTAAATAAGCCATAGAACGTTCGATCCCGTTTTCCAGTCTCAGCCGTTCATTCAATACCGGAAACAACAAATTGATACTCAGTACGTCCTGCTTCATCCTTTTACCACCTTTTCAATATCCATAATCAGATATCTCTGCTTTTTAAAAATCAAATTCAGCATTACAGACAAATATTTCAAAATAATCGTCAGTAAGGCAAATACACCAAAAAATCCCAACGCCATAAAGCTCATGGTAGAAATCCATCCTTCCACCACCGCATTATGAAAAATCAGGTCCTTTGCGACAAAAATTCCCATTCCGACAGACAACAATAAAAAGATGCCGCATATTACTGCTGAAACCGTTTCCATCGCATTTGTGAAGTAAATAAAGGAATCAAATGCCAGGGAAAGTCTCTCTCCCGCATATTGCTTTTCCCTCTTTCCTTTTTCTAAAGAACGGTAATTCATAACGGCAGTATTTAATCCGCAATTGGAATAAACTGCTTTTCGATATGGAATATACTGTCCGATGGATTTGATCCGGTTGATTGCACGCCTGGAAACAATCCGAAAAGTTTCCGGTCCGATTTTTCCTCTTCCTCTGCTCGTTTTATTATAGCAAAAATAAAAGATCCCGGACGTCATTCGGACATGATCCCTTGTCCCTGCCGATACAATATCATTGCCTTCCAGAAGCTTATCATAAACTTCCATAATCAGCTCCGACGGATAATCCACATAAGCTGTGTCGAACTCATAGATAAAATCTCCAATTGCAAGATCCCTGCCCGCATTCATCGCGCTTTCCAGGCCGTGAAAAAAGCTCATATGAATAATATTGACCATTTCTGAACAATGATTTTCTTCCAGGTATTCTTTTAAGACGCCAATGGTACCATCCGTACAGGCATCGTTTACACATACAATTTCAAAATTTGTAAAATTGTCCCGAAACACCGGCAACACCTTTTGAAAAAAAGGTACTACCTCATTTTGTGTATTGTGTAAATATAAAACCAATGAAACAAATTTTTTCTGTTTAACCCTGTTTTCCATTTTTCATCCCTATAAATATGTATCCAGATCATATACTGTATTGATTTTTCCAGACAACACACTGATAAACGTCGGTCTTTCACTCAGCACTTTGATTGCAGTCGGCCTGGAATCATCCACCTCTGACGATTTCAGGATCGGCTTCATCGAATATAATGACTGCTGATAGGTATATCCGTACTCTGCTTTCATGTATTTATTCGCCAGCTGCGACATATACATCCAGGCGGATTCCGGTTTATGGGGGCACTCAGAACAATTTCCCAGATGCCCGGGCGTGCAGGAACTTTCTCCGCTTTCCAATCCCTTTTGACAGGAAAATGTCGGCAGTTCCTCGTAAGAAGTGACATGCGGTGTAAACGTAACCGAGGTCAGAGAATGCAGTCCTGTGCATCCAAAGGGCATAATCGAAAAAAACGGACCATCCATCACAGTCAGACCGATTGGTTTTAACTTCTCTGCCGGTTTACAGAGAATAATTTCACACAGTTCATATTTTATTTTGAACTTTTCTGTCCCGACATTCTCCAGTTTTTGCAGGATCTGATTCACGGAAGCATAGGACGCGTTTAACACAAAAGAAGTTTCATATTCTGTTCCATCTTCCAGACGAATTACAAATGATTTTTCTGTCTTTGTGATCCGGTCAATTCTGGCACAGTACTGAATTTCGATATTTTTTTGCTTTTCCAGCTGTTCCTGATAATACGCCCCGAGGATTTTCGCATCGTAGGTATATTCTTCTGTCAGAAAGGCACCATCACACATTCCCGGATTGAAATATTTGGCCGCAGACACTTCTTCGCAACGGATCCCGGCAGCTTTACAAAATTCTACAAATTCCACCGCATTCGTCCAGGAAAACTTTTCCGAAGTCGCGTAAATTTGATCAAATTTATCATGAATACAGAAGGAAAAATCCTCCACAAATCTCCGGAAATATCCTGCGGATTTCATCGCAGTCGAAAGGCTTCTCGGATAATGATATCCCATATGTACCCGTGCCTGGTTGATATATGTTGCCCGCTGAAACGGCGCTTTGTCATATTCCAGAACGAGAACCGTTTCGTTACGTTTCCCGCACAGATTTGCAGCATAACATCCATACAATCCGGCACCAATTATAATTTTATCGAATTTTCTCATTTTTTAACCCTGCGTTCTGATTTCTGGTTCAGATATTCTCTCAGATTGTCGATTCCCTCTGTCGCAAGGAACACGAAAATCGGGACAAATGTATACAGATATCTTGCATGTGCCTCAAAAATCTGTAGATAAAGCATCAGCCCCAGCACCGACAGCACTGCAACCTGGCGTTTTTTGTCCAGAAGTCTTTTCGTAAATACAGAAAAAGGGACAAGAACCAGTACCATATACCACAAAATCTGCCGAAACAGCGCCTGATACCGGTACAGCGTATCTTCCGTGTTATCATAATACAGGGAACGGATCAGGGAACACAATACTGTTCCTCTTTCCGGGAAGATTTCTGTATAGAAAGTCTCTCCCAGTCCTCCCCATCCAAAGCATCCGTCAAAATAGTTTCTCGCTGATTTTTTTACAAAATGCTGCAGATATCCGCCTACGCCGAAATCTTTTAATCGTTTTCCGATTTCCTTTAATTCCGCCGCATGCTGCTCCTCTGCACTGGAAAAGCTCGTCGAATAATCAAAATCCGCCTGGCTGTAGCCGCCGTTTGTATCTTTATTCAATCCCAGCATCATGTGATGCCGCCAGCCAAGCACGGTATCCGTAACAACCGGGAAATGCAAGGAGTCTACTACGGCAGATACACCTCCTGCCGCAGCGCCGATGCCAAGTACTGCGGACAGACAGCAGGCAAGCACAGACTTTTTCCAGACAATCTGTTTTTTCAGCAGTTTCCCGATAAAATGAATTCCCTCTACCGCAGCGACTGCAATCATCACAATTGCCGCCATCGGCTTGATCTCAAAACCGATGTAACACAGGAAAAACATAAGAAACAGCAATGCACATTTTTTCTTTGCAGACTCTGTCTCTTTTAATTTCACATAAAGCCAGAAAAGAAAAACCGGGAAAATAATACCGGTAGAATCTGAATACGGAATCATAATCCACGCCGACAACCCACCCAGAATGAAATAAAATCCATATGCAATCCAGGCAATTTTCTGATCCGCAAAATGACGCACAGTCTTATAAAGACACGCCCCTGCACCTGTCACAAAAATACACTGAAATAAGGCAAGCAGCATCGTTCCATTTGCAATCGGTGTGCCTATTCCATCATTTAATTTCAACACTATAGAATAAATCCATACCAAAAGCAGATTATTGGGATAAACAGAAAAATAATATCCCATGCTGTTGATGCCATCCTGATCCCCCATCTCCACGAAATGAGCGCCATACCAGACTGCGCCCGGATCCCATGCCGTCCTGAAAACCGCGTTCCAGATCACGACAAACTGAAGTGCCAGCAATACAAGGGATGCACACCACAGACAGATATTTTCTTTTTTTATATTTTCCGGTTTATCCGATTTCGCTTTTTTCTTTTTCCATACGCACCAGACCAGAATTCCATCCAGCAACATCGCAAACAAAAAGACTGCCGCCCCCGGAATTCCACAATAGCTTTTCTTTACGTACACAAGTGCCATGACCCAAAGATACACAAAAGAGACACACAGCAACACTTTTAAAACACCGGACAGCCAGTCTTTCTTCACTTCCATAAATCTTCTCCCGCAATAATACAAACAATAGAATGCACGCTCTGCGAGCATTCTATTGTCATGAATAAAGCCTCCCTGTGGAAGCCTTATTTGTATCTTTTCTCTTTCTTATACCTTACATCCCAATTTCTTTCAAATATCTCCGCAGCGCATCCTGCCAGGTCGGAAGCGGTGTAAAGCCGTTTCTGACCAACTTACTCTTGTCCAGTCTGGAATTGAACGGGCGTTTTGCTTTGGACAGGCCATATTCTGCTGTTGTCACCGGCAGTACCGTCAGTCTGTCTTCGGAATACTCTGTATGACCCAGCTCCACTGCCTGTCGGAAAATTTCTTTTGTAAAATCATACCAGCTGATGTAGCCGCCCTCGTTGGTCACATGATAATACCCATATTTGTCGGTTTCGATCATGTCTACCAGCAGGCGTGCCAGATCATAGGTGTAGGTCGGTGTGCCGACCTGATCGGATACAACCTTCAGCGTATCGTGGGTCTTGCCGACATTTAACATGGTCTTGATGAAGTTCTTGCCGTTGATGCCGAATACCCATGCAATCCGGACGATAAAATACTTGTCCAGGGTCTCCGAAACTGCAAGCTCGCCTTCCAGCTTCGTCTGTCCGTAAACGTTTAAGGGCTGGTAGGTTTTGCAGTCCGGATCCCAGGGCTTAGTACCCTGTCCGTCAAATACGTAGTCGGTGGAAAGGTAGACCATCTTGCAGTCCAGCTTCTTACATACCTCTGCGATATTCTTCGTGCCGCCGGCATTGATGCTGCGAACCTTATCCACCTTATCGTCATCCTCTGCCAGATCCACTGCAGTCCATGCCGCGCAGTGTACTACAGCATCTGGCTTTATCTCCTGTAAAACAGTTTCTACTGCCGCTGCATCGGTGATATCTATCGATACATAAGGCATCTTTGTTACGGCACTGCCGTCTGCAATACCGCTGTATTCTGCTGCCAGATCCGAGCCAACACCCTCGTGGCCGCGTTTGGCAAGCTCATTCATCACATCATGTCCAAGCTGTCCGGCTACGCCGGTTACCAATACTTTCATTGTAAGTCCTCCGATTATTCTTGCTATCTATAACTATATCATTTTTTCTGAATCAGGCAACGCTTTTTGTAAAAAGCAATGCCAAAGCACGACACCTGATCATAACGATCTTCCAACGTTTTTGCATACATTCTGTCATCGATCTGCATCACAGCTTTTTCGCATTCCTGCTCCAGATCTGTCAGCCGTTTTGCATATTTTACTTCAAAAACAGCCGCTCGTCCATCGCGCAAATCCTTTACAACAATATCGCTGCGTCCTTCTCCGTATTCCTTATTCGATTCTACCATATAACCGGCACCGGCAAAAATACCAGCCAGAAAAGCATGATAGAAATCCTCCCTGTAATCATAATAACTGATCGTCTGACGCAGGAGCCGATTCATTTCAACCGACATCTGTTCTGTATCCCCATTCCAGACTGCTGCAAATAATTTTCGGCGATCGCAGGATGCCGCATAATCCTGAAACCATTTCTGAATCGTAGTTTCAAATATTTCCTGAATTTCTGCGTTTGGAATAATCAGCGCATATTCCCCATCCAGTACCCGGCTCTCTTTTCTGTCAATCGTTAAATATCCTGTCAGATACAATACGCTCCAGAGATTTTCTTCCGAAGAATGCAGATAATCATATGTCAAATCTTCCACTATTTTTTGCCTGATAAATCCGCCACTCATCAACGTTTCCAGCTTATCCGTAATGATATCGCTCTGGATCTCCACAAAAGACCGGATAATCGCATTATCGCTTGTATTTTTCCAAAAACTCACAGGGACATCACTGCCTGTTGTCTGCAATCGATTCCCATAATTCAAAACATCCCACGGGCAATAAACATCATAG
>OGYX01002374.1_pt1 | contig 12190 bp, 9 predicted proteins | sample 1576601 | NCBI WGS metagenome assembly OGYX01 (sample SAMEA3541561, study PRJEB24748) | human gut metagenome | biome: human gut; feature: human-associated habitat; material: faeces | place: China | collected 2012 | reverse complement strand
GTGACCGCGGTTGACGGTCGCGCGGCAGAGGGAGTAGTTGGGGTCTTCCTTGTTGAGCCAGTAGTACTCGTCGAGCACGCTCACACCCTCGGTCTCGATGGAGGGGATGGAGCGGAACAGGTCCCACATGACCTCGAAATGGTTGTCCATCTCGCGGCCGCCGCGCATCACGTAGCCGAGGTTTTCGAACTTGTAGCCGTCGCACGCGCCGCCGGGCAGATCACCTTTTTCGAGCACGTGCACGTGCTCACCCTTCATCTGGCCGTCACGCACGAGGTAGCAGGCGGCAGTCAGCGCGGCGAGGCCGCTGCCGACGATATAGGCGGACTTGTTGTCCACGCCTTCGGGCTTCTTGGGACGGGCGAACGCTTCATAGTTACCGCTGGAATAATACATAAATCATTTCTCCTTTCAAACTGTCTGTGAAACCGCTGATCCACGAAACACATTCAACCTTGGGAATCAACGGTATGTTTTCCTTTCGATGGTGAAAGCATACCGCGGTTTTGCGAAAAGAACAATCAGCAGAAACCGGGCGCTGGCTGCCAGACGGGGCCTGTCCGGTGGCCGGGATTTTTTTGACGATAGTGCAAATATCGTCTGAATTTGTCGGCGGTCAGTGTGCTTCATGGCGGCTCCCTCCTAAAGCCGCCGTGTCAGCGTATAGGCGTCACTCCTTTATTGAGGGCATAAGGAACGGCGGCCTTGATGTTACTCAAAACCGCCGCAGTACCCTGAAAATCCATTATGGGCGCATGAGGCTACCTGCCCTGCAACGGTTTTTTTCTTTCCCCGTTTAGCGGGGCAGGATAGCTTGGCTTATTTGGTTTAGGTTTGTTCCTGTTCGGCTGCCTCTTTCAGCCGTGAAAAGCTCTCATCGCTGATAATGTGTTCAATCCGGCAGGCATCGGCCTCCGCAGTTTTGGGGTCAACGCCTGCGGCGATAAGCTGCTCGGTAAAGAAGCAATGGCGTTCATAGATTTTTTCGGCAACCTCGCAGCCTACATCGGTCAGATGGAGAAAGTGATCTTCGTCCATTGTGAGAAAGCCGCCGTCCCGCAAGGTAGCTACTGCATGGCACACGCTGGGCTTTGACACCTCCATGTGCCGGGCCACATCTACGGAGCGTACCATACCGAGTTTCTTTTGGAGAACAAGGATGGTTTCCAGATAGTCCTCCCCGGACGCATGAAGTTTCATTAGTATCTCCTTATTGCAAGCTAAACACTTAACTTCCAATTTGCAGAAGCCGTCTGCAAATCGACCAGCCTGTGGTATAGCCCGTTTTCCTTCATCAGTTCCTCATGGGTTCCATTTTCGGCTACAACACCATCCGACAGTACAATGATGTTATCAGCAGCCTCGACCGTTCTCATTCTATGGGCGATAATAAGAACCGTCTTTCCTTTGACCAGCTTTGAAATTGCATTTTGAATTTCTGTTTCATTGTCTACATCAAGAGAGGCCGTAGCTTCATCCAGGAGAATAACCGGAGCATCTTTCAAAAGGGCGCGGGCAATAGAAAGGCGCTGGCACTCGCCGCCAGATAATGTAGAACCGTTTTCTCCGATCACCGTCTGATAGCCGTCCGGCAATTTTGAAATAAATTCATCACACTGAGCCGCTTTAGCTGCAGCAATCACTTCTTCGTCCGTAGCGTCTTTCTTGCCAACACGAATATTCTCCATGATGGTGTTGTTAAAAAGTACGACATCTTGAAAAACGATAGAGTAATTTTTCATCAGCATGGTTGAATTGAGTGGGGCAATATCGGTTCCGCCTAAAAGTATTCTTCCTCCATCCAGCGGATAGAATTTTGCCGCCAGCTTTGCAACGGTACTTTTGCCTCCACCAGATGGGCCGACTAATGCTGTGACTTGTCCCTGCTTTGCGGTAAACGAAACATCCCGCAGCACTGGTTTGCCTTTTTCGTAAGAAAACCGGACATGGTCGAAAGTAATATCGTATCCGTTTGTACGGATCTCTTTCTCTCCGGTTTCTTCCGGGTAATTTTCAATTTCTTTCAAGCGGTTCACTTGAAGCTGTACGGAAAACAGCTCTGCCATATTTGCCATTGCCCCGGAAAGCGGATCATACAGGCGGGAAGCAGCAATCAAAAACAGGATATAGGTAAACAGGGATGTATCTCCATTTACCACAAGACTGTTACCCACAACAATTACCGTTGCCAAACCGAGCCGCAGGAACATCTGTCCAGTTGTCAGCAGGCTTGCTGTCGTCATTTCAGAGGAAATCTGTGCCTTTTCCGCAGCATCCATCTTCGCATCCAGTTTGCGGAGATAATCTTCCTCCTGATTGCAGGCTTTTATATCCTGTACGGTTTCCAAACATTCCTGAATGCCTTCGGCCAGTTCTAATCTGGTGTTCATATGCTTTTTGCTAAGTTTTTCCTGACATTTCCGGGACAGGATTACGATTGCAAAGGAAATCGGAGCTACCCAGAGAAGCGCCAGCCCCATCTGCCAGTTGAAGATCAACAGACCAATACAAACAATACCAGTTGAGATAACAGCTCCAAAGAATTGCGGAACTGTATGGGAAAATGCGTGTTCAAAATTTGCACAGTCCCCCATAATGGTGCTTGTCAGATCAGCAAGATCGCGCTGATGGAAAAAGGTCAGCGGAAGAGTACGCAATTTTTCCGCAAGACCAATGCGCCGCCTTGCGCTTTCGTCATAGGTTCCGAGATATGTTGCAGTGTACTGGCAATAGTGGAATATAAAAACAACGGCTAAAATCACTATTCCAATCACCGTATAAACGATGGCGCTGATTTCCGGTGCATTCGTTCCCAAAACAGGCGCAAGAAGTTGATTGAGGACGATGGCCAGAAGAATAACCGGAAACATAAGACTGATATTTGCCAGTACGGAATAAATAATTCCTTTCAGCAGGTCTTTTGCACCCTGATCGCTTAACGCATACTTGTTCTTCAATGCTTTAATCATGCTGTTCGCCCTCCTTTCCGACCTTCCATGCAATCGATGTCTGGTAATCCTTCCACATGGAGGAATAAATTCCATTTAAGTTTAATAGTTCTTCGTGTGTTCCCCTTTCTGCAATCTGTCCATCCTTAAAGACCAGAATGAGATCTGCATCCTGTATCGTAGAAAGCCGGTGGGCTATCATCAGAACAGTTTTATTTTGGGTCAACCGCTCAAAGGCAAGCTGTATCTGATGTTCGTTCTCGGCGTCTGCAAATGCTGTGGCTTCGTCAAGCACGATAATAGGAGCATCTTTTAAGACTGCTCTTGCCAACGCAATCCTCTGGTTTTCGCCGCCTGAAAGATAAGTACCTCCTGTTCCAACGAGCGTATCAAGTCCATCCGGGAGCCGGTCAATAATATCTTTGCACTGTGCTTCATTGGCCGCTTTCATCACTTCTTCCCTGGTGGCATCTGGACGGGCCGCCTTAATATTATTAAGTAAGGTATCTTTGAACAGACGGGTATTCTGAAACACAAAAGCAACTCTTTTCATCAGTTCTCGTTTTTCAATATTGCGGACATCCACGCCGCCAATCGTAACGGAACCTGACTGAACATCATAAAATCGGGGGATGAGGCTTGCCGCCGTACTTTTACCACTGCCAGAAGCTCCAACAAGCGCAACCGTTTTCCCTGCTGGAACCACAAAGCTGATATGGTCTAAGGCTTTTTCTTGGGCACCTGGATAGGAAAAAGATACATCCGAAAACACAATCGAAGCGTCTGCCGGAATCATAGGATGCTCCGGCTCCTTTAATGGCTTTTCCTGCAAAATTTCGTCCACTCGGCTGACTGCGCTTTTTGCGGCCATAAGCTGCTCACTGGCAAACATGATACGGTTCATCATAGTTGCACAGACCGGGGTAAACAGACTATAAAACAGGAAATCCAGTACAACATTTTCATAAGCCGCCTGTCCGCTGATCCCAGATAGAATAAACATAACCACCGGAATGAGCAAAACAAATGTGCCGTTCAGCGTTACTGTAAATCCGGTAAGAGGAATACGACATTTCAAAGCATACCCGGAAGCAAATTTCTCATATTCTTCTATCGCTGCATGGAAATTTTTGAAGGAGTAAATTGTCTGCTGAAACACCTTTACAACAGGGATACCGCGAATGTATTCCACGGCCTCTTTGTTCATTGTTTCCAATGCGGTCATATACTTGCCCATAAACTGTGCATTATCTCCACCCATCATCTGTTTCAAAAAGATGACGCTGATCCCCATAGGTATCAGACAGCAAATTCCCAGCCGCCAGTCAAAGAGGAAAATCAAAACAATAACCGCAACCGGCATGACGGCTGCACCGGTCAAATCCGGGAGCTGATGGGCCAGGAACCCTTCTGTAAGTCCTGCATTATCATCAATGATTTTCCGCAGCCGTCCACTGGCATTTTGGCTGAAATAGCCCAACGGCAGTGTCACAATATGGTGAATTGCTGTTTTCCGCATATTGGTCGCTGTACGAAACGCCGCCAGGTGGGTACAGTTCAAAGCGATGAAATAAATTAAAATACTTGCTGCTGCAAACACGACTGCTATCCACGCATAACGAGTACTTTCCGTTGCAAGAGATATGTCCCCCGCAGCGAATGCCTGGATCAAATCACGGATAACAAGCCATATACAAACAAAAGGCAGCATAGACAAAATGGTACTAATCCCGGAGAGGACACAGCCCAAAATGGTCAGAGCATGGTAATTCCCTGCGTAACTGAACATTCTGGACAGCTCTCCATTTTTTTGCTTATCCATAAGCAAGGCTCCTTTCGCAATAATAGGTGGGTTAGCATTTTCTAACTCACCTATTATCATAAAATCATTCAGTTGTTTTTGCCACTCCATACAGGGCGCGCCTATCCAATCAGACACATAACTCACTGACACATGAGACAAGAATATAACCGGGGCAGACTTCCTTGCAAGGGAAATGTTTCTGCATGACCTTCATCAATGAAGTGAAGAACTCGATTACAAGTCATAGCGGCAAATTCATAGTCATGGGTAATGATTAAAATTGTCTTTCCTTTTTGAGCCAGTGCCTTCAAATGCTCGGATATTCGCACCATATTTTTGTAATCAAGACCGCTGGTGGGTTCATCTAAAATCAAAATGGGTGTATCTATCCAATCAGATACAGCAAGAGTGAGCCGTTGCTTCTGCCCGCCGGAAAGGGTAGCCGGGTGCCTTTCTTTCCACTCAAACAGACCATACATTTTCAGCAGATCATCCCTCTGCTCCTGCGTACTGCCTTTTCCGTTCAAGAACAATTCTTCCTCTACGCTGTCCCCAAACAACTGGCAATCTGTATTCTGCATAACAAAATAGGCAAAGTTCTTTCGTTTGCCTTTCGGAACATCTTTCCCGCTATATAAAATCTGTCCTGCTTTTTCTTTTTGCATTCCGCAAAGAATGTTTGACAAAGTGGTTTTTCCTATCCCATTATGGCCTACAATCGCAATCAGATCACCGGCATACGCCTGAAAAGATATATCATGGAAAACCGGATGTTTACGGTAGGAAAAGGCCAGCCCCTTTACTTCCAAAGTCACATCCGTTTCTTTTCTGGAAGGAATGCCTACTTCAATGTGGCGTAAATCCGCTGCCCTTATTCCGATATTTTGTCTTTTTGCCTCCGGCATGGAAAGTAATTCTTCAGGTGTCCATTCTTCTTTTATGCTCCCGTTTTCCATGTAGAGGAAGCGGTCTGCAAGGCCAGTAAGATAATAAAGCCTGTGTTCAGCAACAATGATTGTGTGACCTTCTGATTTCAGCTCACGCATCAGATTTTTCAGCGCCTCAACAGAATACATATCCAGATTGGCCGATGGTTCGTCAAACACATAAATTTCCGGATTAACAGCGTTGACGGAGGCCACCGCTATTTTCTGTTTTTCACCGCTGGACATGGGATAAATTTCTTTCCCGCGTAGCATATCTCCGTTAATGCGTTTGATAGCATTTGAAACCCGCCCATCCAATTCCTCATAAGGAACGCCGTAATTCTCACAACCGAATGCAATTTCATCCTCTGTAATGCTGGCAAAAAACTGGCTCCGGGGATCTTGAAAAATCGAGCCTACTTTTTTCCCGATTTCATACAGAGGATATTCAGATATGCTCCGCCCCAACAATGTGATGCGCCCTTTCATCGTCCCTTCGTAAAATTGTTCAGCCAATCCGTTTATCAGCCGTGTCAGTGTTGTCTTTCCGCAGCCACTCCCGCCAGTCAGTACAAGAAACTCGCCTTCTTTTACATCAAGGTCAATATGATGGATACTTTCTGTTTCCGCTCCCGGATATTCAAAAGATACATCTTCAAACTGGATAACGGATCGTCTTGTCTTAAAATTTTTCATTACGCTACCGTCCTTTCCAGCATAAAATAGAGCACTGTTACGCAAACAGCAATCACACACATAATCCAATCCCGTTTTTGAAATTCTATCTTTCTGCGGCAGGTATGTTTCCCCGGATTAGATATTCCTCTGCTTTCGGCAGAAGCGGCAAGTTCTTCTGCTATTCTGGATGAACGGAAAATAACAGGTGTAACAATATACTCCATTGCATCCAGAGGGTGTTTCCATGACAGTAATTTTCGCAGCCGAAGAGAAGCAAAAACATCAGAAAACTCACTGCGGACGGTGGGAAAGAAACGCAGCATAAAGGTCACAGGTAAAGCAATTCCATCAGGAGCGTGTATTTTCTTGAAAACGGCCACTACTTCTCCTGGCGGCATACCAATCACAGGCTGTGCCGCCATAACCATCATCAAAATACGCAACACCATGAATAGAAACATTTCCGGCATAAGAATAGTAATGCCCTGTCCGCCTGAAATCAGCCGCAGCACAATAAAAACACCGCAGACAATCAGATATTTTATAGTCTGCCTGCCAAAGCCCTGAATAATCAGATACACACTTAAAACTCCCAAAAGCGTGTATATCAAAATGTCGCTTGTGAGCACCGCCACAAGCGACATAGTGAGAACTATGACAAGCAATTTGGTCCGAAAATCAAATTTTATGTTCATAGCTTATTTAATCGCGCCACTCTTTCTGAAGTGCTTCACAATCAGTTTGTTACTAATCATACAGCCGAGGACGGCGAGAATAGCAGTAACAACCAGGCTCAAAATGACATACTTCGGATCGGTGTAATACTGGGTCTGTATCTGAACCTGCTGCTCGCTGACACCAGTAGCGAGGAACGCATCTCTGAAAAACCAGATTTCTGACATACCATGTGCAGCACGAACCAACGCCGTGATTACCCACGAAATAGACACACGCTTAATGTCATGGTAAGCATTCTTTCCGCACATGGAAAGCTCTGCAATGATACCGCCGCCCAAAAACCACGGGATCATAAACGGCCCCATCATCAGTCCGGCGACAATCGCCCACATGATATTGTAGACAAGGGCGGGGCCATGCTTGCCGACTTTCATGCACATGTAAACATAAAATGGCGCAAGGATAAGTGCTGCGCCAGCGGCATTGAAAATCATGGAGTAAAATAGAGAAGCGCCGGTCAGGGTTGAGTAAACCATAAATACCACGAACATGACCGCACAGAAAATACCAATGATAGCCGCATCTTTGACAGTATATTTGTTACCTGTCGATTTTTCATTTCCCATTTGGAAATCCTCCTTTGTCTTTCAGAAAGTTAGCACTATCTAACCAGCTACTCAAAAAATAGGCCAGCTTCAAGCGTTCTTTCTGCTTTTATCTGACAAAGGATAGTTTAATATAGCTCAGACTTCTTCGCCACTCCATACGGACCGTTTCTATCCAAACGGACACTCTTTCTGAACTCTGTTGGAGAACTGCCATACATTTCCTTGAAGGCAGAAGTAAATTTGTTCGGATTTTCATATCCGATTTTGCTTGCAATCTCCGTCACCGGTAACTCTGTCTCAAGCAGCAGCTTTTGAGCAACTTGAAGCCGATAGGTGCGAAGGTAGGAATAAACAGAGGTTCCGTAAACTCCCCGGAAACATTTTTTCAACGCAGTTGTAGAAATCTTAAATTTTTGAGAAAGCTGCTCAATCGTGTGGTGTGTCGTTAAATCTTCCGTGATATATGACGCTACGGCCTTAATCAATGCAACTTGATTTTGATTGTAATAATCCGTCTGCAAAACTTCTTCTGCTGTATTGAGATCGCTTAAAAAAAGGAGCAGTTCCAGCATTTTAATTTTCATGTATCCCGGTTTTCTTTTTTCCCGGACATGATAGAGCTCTGAAAAAATATGTTCAATAGACGGGTTCGCCCGCATAATGCAGCAGCGGTTTCCTTCGCATATATATTTTTGTATGTAGTGCAGATCAATATTTAGCAGTTCCATAATCCGCCGTACCTCCGGCAACAACTCATCCAAATTGATGATAATGGAAATGCCGTGATAGTGGTTCAGGGGAAAACACGAGTTTGACTTTCTCTTCATCATAGAACTGATAGACAAGTCACCTTCCGCCATATAGCAACAGCTATTTTCACCAAAACTACACTCAAATCGCCCGATTAAACAATGGTTGATCTCTATCATGTTTTTTGCGGTAGCCTGGTTTTGGTTGCAATATCCTATGTGCATATCGTTGTAGTAAAGCTCAATACCCGGAAAAACCTGATAAACAGTAATCCGTCCATATCCCGTTTCATTCGACAGCCTGAATATTTTACAGTCCTGACACAATTCGTCTTTGGCTTCTTCCGGGGAACCATATAGTTTCATTCCCTCAAATTTATCTGGCAATTCTGACTGTGATAAAATCTCAATCGCGCCAGAGAGTGTTTGTTTGTCATAGGCAAGCACTTCCTACGCCTCCCTTCGGTTTGATGTGGCTAACCATTTTCAGTATAGGCGCGATAACGAGTGATGTCAAATGTTTTTCTGGCAAAAAGAAACAGAGGAAAATCCTCTGTTTCCGGATAGTGTTAGGTATAAATCAATTCTTGAAAAATAACTTCCTCCGCTTGTGTTTTCAGCGTGTTCATCAGCCCCACCCAGCGCATGGGGTCACGGGCTTTCAGTTCCTCGGTGACGCCCGCCGCCTCCATCATGCGGGGCAGCATGGCGTCCATCCGCTCACACGTCGCCCGGTCAATCTCCAACAGGTGCGGGTACAGCTTTTCACTCAAAATCAAGCTGTTGTAAAGGCCGGGCCGGTGTTCCTTCAGGTAGCGTTGCCGCATACGGCCATACTTGCCGATGGGGGCCTCCGGCTGCTCGGAAAGTTTCAGGTCGGGGATGTAGTAATCTCCGCAGCGGGTGTAAGTCAATTCGTTCATGTTCGTCCTCCTTTGCACTGTGATGGTTAAACTGCGGTGCTAGCCGATAAGGCGGCCTTGCGCGGCTCCTGCCTGGGTAGCTGACCGGCAGGGATAAAAATGCCTTTTTCCATGTCCTCGGCCCGGATTGCAGCCTTTGCCGCCTCCACCTGGGCCTTGCGCTTGGCGTTGTAGCGTTCTTCCCATTCCTTCTGCTTGCCATTAGCCTTGCGGCGCAAGTAGTTCTGGTGAAGCCTGTCCTTGCGTTCCTCCTTCTTCCGCAGTTCTTCCTGTTCCTCCGGGGTCAGGGGAACCGGCTGCAAGGCGGGCGGGATATACCGGCCCACAAAATTGAAGTAGATTTCAACCTCCTGCGTGGTGTCCTGGCTGCCTTTGCGGGCGCGTTCATGGACAAGGATTTTCTCTACAAACTCGTTGAGCATGGTATTTGTCAGCGTGTCGAAATTCTCATACTTGTCAATCAGGGCAATAAACTTCTCCGCAGATTTCCGGCTCTGCTCATAGCCGGTAACGGCCTTTTCCAGTTCCGTGATTTCCGCATTGAGAGCGTCCTGCTCTTTGGCGTACTGTGCGTCTAGGGCCTCATACCGGACATCCGGCAGCTTGCCCAGGGCGTTGTCCTCATAGATTTTGCAAATCAGCCGTTCCAGTTCCCCAGCCCGCTTTTGGGCGGCGGCCAGCCGTTTCCGCTTCTTGGATATGTCAGCGGTCTGCTGGGCGGCCTGCGTTTCCTGGACGGTACGGATAAACTCGGCCCGGTCATTTTTGGAATACTCTGCGATGGCCCGGAGCATATCGGTTATCAGGGTCAGGACGGCCTCGGCCCGGATGCGGTGCTGTGTGGGGCAAAGGGAGCCGATAGGGTATTTGCTGTACTGGCTGCAAGTAAACTGTGGGTCACGCTTGCCGTTATTGACGCGATGGACATACATCTTGCCGCCGCAGTCGGCACAGTACATCAGGCCGGTCAGGGGATGGGCCTCGCCCCAGCCGTCCGGGTAGCGCCTGACATTTGCCCGGATACGCTGCACATTGTCAAAGGTTTCCTGGTCGATGATGGCCTCATGGGTATTCTCGAAAATCGTCCACTCGCTTTCGTCAACATAGTGGCTTTTCTTGTCCTTGAAGTGCTTGCGGGTCTTGAAATTGATGGTGTGGCCCAGGTATTCCCGCTTTTTCAGGATGTTCACAATGGTGGATGATCCCCAGCCGTAGGGGTCTTTGACCGGCTTCGTCCTGTTTACTCCTTCTTGAAAGCGTGCCAGATGGACAGCGGGGATTTCGACCTTTGCCTCGGACAGCAGCTTAGAAATCTGATAGGGGCCGTAGCCCTCCATCGTCAGGGAAAAGATACGGCGTACCACTTCGGCGGCTTCTTCGTCCACAAGCCAGTGTTCCCGTTTTTCGTCCCACAGGTAGCCATAAATGACGGTGCCGGTCAGGTGCTTGCCGCTCATGCCTTTGGACTTGAACACGGAGCGGATTTTCCGGCTGGTGTCGCGGGCGTAAAACTCGTTCATAATGTTGCGGAAGGGAGTAAAATCATCGTCGCCTTTCAGACTGTCCACACCGTCATTGATGGCGATCAGCCGGACGCTGCGCTGCCGCAAAATCTCCATGACCTGACCGACTTTCAGATAGTCGCGCCCCAGGCGGCTCATGTCCTTTATGACGATGGCCTCCACCCGTCCGGCCTCGACTTCCTCCATCATTGCCAGAAAACCGGGGCGGTCAAAACGGGTTCCCGATACGCCGTCATCGGTGAAGTGAGTGGGGTTCGGCAGCCCATTCCGGCGGGCATAGTCCTCTAACATCTTTTTCTGGTTGGAGATGGAATTGCTCTCGCCCTGTAATTCATCATCACGGCTCAAACGCTCATACAGAGGGGTGATTTTCTCGTTTCTCATGGCTGTACCTCCTGAAATGAAAATGCTCTAAGTGATTACTTCACTAACCATGACAAAAACCATGATTAAGAAGTCACTTAGAGCATACATCTCCGCTGGCCAATTTGTACTTTTTATACTGTTTGACCGCGAAGCAATCCGGCTTGCGCTTTTCAAGCCCGGCAAACATATAGTCCACCGCGTTCATAAAGTCCTCGTCATCCTCCTTGACCTCCATGCCGGAAATCATATCCACAAGGGTATTCATGTTCCGATCCTCGGCAGGCCCCTCGAAAATGATGTAGGCAATCAGGGCGCAGTACAAAAGCGTTTCCGATTTCGTCCAGAATGGATCGCCTTCCTTGCCTTCGCCCTTTGTGTTGGAAATCAGGGCATCCACGAATTTCAGAATATCGGCCTCGTTGCGGATATACGCCAGCGGGTTATAGTGCATGGATTTTGAAAAATCTATGCTGTTGAATACCTTGATTTTGTACCCGCGTTTTTGCAGGAAAGCCCCGACCTGTCCCAGCACACCACCTTTGGGATCGACCACCACATAAGAGGAATGGGCCTGTAAAAGCTGGGGCATAAGCCAGAAGCGGGTTTTGCCGGAGCCGGATGAGCCGATAATACAGCAATTCAGGTTTCGGGCATTTGCGGGGATTTTAGGGCGGGTGTTCATCGTGAGAAACTCCGCCCCGGTCAAAATCACGTTGTTTTCAAACTTCGGATCTACAAACGGTTTGATGTCTTTTTCCGTTCCCCAGCGGGCGCTGCCGTACTCGGCATCCCGGCGAAACTTCTCGGCGTTCTTACTTTTGAAATAGATCAGCAGGCGGAACGCCGCCGCACCCACAATGCCCACCAGCCAGTCAAAGGGAGCAAGGCCGGGGGCAAAGTCGGCAAAGGCCGGGCCAATCGTCTGGCCCAGCCCGATGAGCTTATGTGCAAAATCGTTACCCGCTGCCAGCCGGTAGGCCGTTCCCA
>OGYX01002366.1_pt1 | contig 12232 bp, 9 predicted proteins | sample 1576601 | NCBI WGS metagenome assembly OGYX01 (sample SAMEA3541561, study PRJEB24748) | human gut metagenome | biome: human gut; feature: human-associated habitat; material: faeces | place: China | collected 2012 | reverse complement strand
CTATGGAAGAAAAAGACCCACTCTCAGAAAGAATAAAGGAGATAATCCAACGTAACAATCATATTATCGTGACGGGATTGGTAGAGGCTGAGATTGAAAAATATTATTCTATTATGAATGTTCTGGTTTTAGCTACGTATAGAGAAGGATTTGGCACTTGTATTCTTGAAGCTTCAGCAATGGAAGTTCCTGTGTTGACTACTAGTCACACAGGAAGTAGAGATGCTATCATTGATAATGAAACAGGGTTGTATATTGAACTTTCTGTTGATTCGATCAAAAATACTCTTGAGAAGTTGATCAATAATACTGACCTCGCATTTAAGTTAGGGAAACAGGGGAGAAATTATGTCAGCCAGAATTTTGGACAACATTTGATATGGGACGAGATAGAAAGTCATATTTATTGTAGTTAGATTTAAAACAAAATTTATTTATGTTATATCTGTTGATTTTTGTAATTCTGCTTATAGCAGAACTCCTTTATTTCCGTATCGCCGATAAGTGTAACATCATCGACAAGCCTAACGAACGCAGTTCGCATAAGCAAGTGGTTCTGCGTGGTGGCGGTATCATATTCTTGATCGGAGTTTGGATTTGGAGTGCTTTCTTTGGGTTTCAATATCCGTGGTTTTTAATTGGGGTAACGTTGGTTGCTTTGGTTAGTTTTATAGATGATATTCGTTCTCTGCCGGATAGTGTGCGTTTGGTCGTGCAGTTTGTGGCGATGTTCTTGATGTTCTATCAGTTCGGCATTCTTAATTGGCAGAGTTGGTGGATGATCCTTTTGGCTCTTATCGTTTGTGTGGGGATTTCGAATGCTTATAATTTTATGGATGGGATTAATGGTATTACAGGGGGATATTCCATAGCGGTTTTATTGCCTCTAATATATCTTAACCATAAAATATTGTTTATTGATGCGAATTTTCTGTGGGTAACGCTACTGAGTTTGCTGGTCTTTTGTTTTTTCAATTTCCGTAAACGGGCGAAGTGTTTTGCAGGAGATGTGGGTTCGTTGAGCATCGCTTTTATTATTGTATTTGCACTTGGGAAATTAATCTTGCAGACCGGGGATTTTACTTATATCGCATTCCTTGCTTTGTATGGAGTGGATTCGGTATTAACGATCTGCCACCGCATCTTGTTGCATGAAAACCTGGGAAAAGCACATCGTAAACATGCCTATCAGTTGATGGCGAACGAATTAAGAATACCACATGTCGTTGTCTCTTCATTTTATATGATGTTACAATTGCTCGTCTCTTTTGGTTTGATTCTGTTACCGATGAATCATTGGCTATATCTGGTAATGATATTGGTTGTGTTGTGTGGGAGCTATTTACTTTTTATGAAACGATATTATCATTTGCATGAGTCTTATTTGAGATCATTAAATAATTAACATATAACTATAATATGAGTATTTTCAAAGACAAAACCCTCCTGATCACCGGAGGTACCGGTTCTTTCGGAAACGCTGTGCTTCGGCGTTTTTTGGATTCCGATATTAAGGAGATCCGTATCGTTAGCCGTGATGAGAAAAAACAAGATGATATGCGTCATCAGTTGCAGAATCCCAAAGTGAAGTTCTATATAGGGAATGTGCGTAATAAGACATCGGTGGATGTGGCGATGCGGGGTGTGGACTATGTGTTCTCGGCTGCGGCCTTGAAACAGGTTCCCAGTTGCGAGTTCTTTCCGATGGAAGCGACCCGTACGAATGTGGAAGGGACGGAGAACGTGCTGCTTTCGGCTATCGAGCATGGCGTGAAGAATGTGGTGGTCCTTTCTACGGATAAAGCCGCTTATCCGATCAATGCGATGGGGATCTCCAAGGCGTTGATGGAAAAGGTGGCGATCGCCAAAGGACGTGAGCTGGGCGAAGGGGCGCAGACGACGATCTGCTGCACGCGCTACGGCAATGTGATGGCGAGCCGGGGGTCTGTGATCCCTCTCTGGGTGGAACAGATGGAACAGGGTAAACCGATCACGATTACCGACCCGGAGATGACGCGCTTCATGATGACGCTGGATGATGCGGTCGACCTGGTGGTCTATGCCTTTACACATGGGCATAACGGTGACCTGTTTGTGCAGAAAGCACCGGCAGCCACTCTGTCTGTCCTGGCACAGGCGTTGAAAGAGACCTACGCGCAGATCGATCCGAAGTATCTGGATACGGAGGTGAAGGTGATCGGCACGCGTCATGGAGAGAAACTGTTTGAAACCCTTGTAACACGCGAGGAGATGGCGAAAGCGATCGATATGGGCGACTATTACCGTATCCCTTGCGATACGCGCGACTTGAACTACGACAAGTACTTTACCGAAGGAAGCGAATGCCTGTCCAAGATCGAGGACTATCATAGCCATAACACGACCCGTCTGGATGTCGAAGGAATGAAAAAACTGTTACTCCGCCTACGTTTTATTCAGGAAGACCTCGGATTGATCGAACGGGCAAAACCGAGAGAAATCAGAAGCGAATAAACCTGCCTTGTGCCAAGCCTCAAAACTTCAAACTTAAAATTTAAAAGAGATGAACATATTAGTAACCGGTGCCAAAGGCTTCATCGGTCGGAATCTTGTATCCCAACTTCATAATATCCAGTCGGGAAGGGCTCGCAATTATCCTGTTTCAGGGACTGAACTGAAAGTCTTCGAATATGATACGGACAGCGACCCGGCCGAATTGGACGTCTATTGCAAGAAGGCCGATTTTGTCTTTAACCTGGCCGGGGTGAACCGCCCGAAAGACCAGTCGGAGTTTATGAAGGGGAATTTCGGTTTCGCTTCTCTCTTGTTGGATACGCTGAAGAAACACGGCAATACCTGTCCGGTGATGATCTCGTCGTCTACGCAGGCGGCGCTGGATAATCCGTATGGCGAGTCGAAGCGGGCAGGAGAGAACCTCCTGTTCGAGTATGCCGGAGAGACTGGGGCGAAGGTCTTGGTCTATCGTTTTCCGAACGTGTTCGGGAAATGGTGCCGTCCGAACTATAACAGTGCGGTGGCGACATTCTGCAACAATATAGCGAACGACCTGCCTATCCAGGTGAATGATCCGAAGGTGGTGATGAACCTTGTCTATGTAGATGACGTGGTGGACGAGTTGATCGCCGCCTTGTCGGGGGGCGAACACCGCGAAGGGAACTATTGTGCTGTTCCGGTGGTTCATACCATAACCTTGGGTGGGATTGTCGACTTGCTTTATTCTTTCAAGGAGATGCCGGGTAACCTCGCGGTTCCCGATTTGGGTGATCCTTTCACGAAGAAGCTCTATTCGACCTATCTGTCTTATTTACCGAAAGAGAAGTTCATCTATCCGGTACAGATGAAGACGGACGACCGGGGGAGCTTCACTGAGATCATCCGCACGCCGGATAGAGGCCAGTTCTCGGTGAACATCTCCAAGCCGGGCGTAACCAAGGGACAGCATTGGCATCACACCAAGAATGAAAAATTTGTGGTGGTGAGCGGTCACGGTCTGATCCGGTTGCGTAAGATCGGGACGGACGAGGTGGTCGACTTCGAGGTCAGCGGCGAGAAGATCGAAGTGGTGGAGATGATCCCCGGATACACCCACAACATCATCAACCTTTCGGACACCGAAGAACTGGTGACTTTCATGTGGGCCAACGAACCGTTCGATCCGAACCATCCGGATACTTATTTTGAAGAAGTGTAAAAACAGGAAATCATGAGCAAACTAAAATTAATGACCATTATCGGTACGCGTCCGGAAATCATCCGGTTGGCTGCCGTGATAAAGCGTTGTGATCGATATTTCGATCAAATCCTGGTGCATACCGGGCAGAACTACGATTATACATTGAACCAGGTGTTTTTTGACGATCTGGGGCTTCGTGCTCCGAACTATTATCTGGATGCGGTAGGCAAGGACCTGGGAGAAACGATCGGCAATATCATCGCCAAGTCATACCAGTTGATGGTCGAGGTGAAGCCTGATGCGGTCCTGGTGCTTGGCGATACGAACTCCTGCCTTTCGGTGATCGGAGCGAAGCGCTTGCATATCCCGATCTTCCACATGGAAGCCGGTAACCGCTGCTTCGACGAATGTCTTCCGGAAGAGACCAATCGCCGTATCGTGGATGTGACGGCCGATGTCAACATGTGTTATTCCGAACATGCACGCCGGTATCTGAATGCCGCCGGAACACCGAGAGAGCGTACCTATGTCGTCGGCTCGCCGATGGCGGAGGTATTGCACGATAACCTGGAACAGATCAAGGCGAGCGACATCCTCAAACGTTTGGGGTTGGAGAAAGGCAAGTATATCCTGCTTTCCGCCCATCGTGAAGAGAATATCGATACGGAAGCCAATTTCTTCAACCTGATGAACGCGGTGAACGCTATGGCGGAGAAGTACGACATGCCGATCCTTTATTCCTGCCATCCCCGCTCCAAGAAGTTCATCGAACAGCGTGGTTTCCGGTTCGATCCTCGTGTGATTCAGCATCAGCCTTTAGGTTTCCATGATTACAACCATCTTCAGATGAATGCATTTGCCGTCGTATCCGATTCGGGCACGCTTCCGGAGGAAAGCAGTTTCTTCCTTTCCGTCGGCAATCCTATTCCGGCTGTGTGTATCCGTACCAGTACGGAACGTCCGGAAGCATTGGACAAAGGCAACTTCATCCTGGCCGGTATCACGACCGAACAGGTGTTGCAGGCGGTGGATGTGGCAGTCGAGATGAATCGGGACGGTGCTCTGGGAATCCCCGTTCCCAACTACGTGGACGAGAATGTCTCGGTGAAGGTCGTCAAGCTGATCCAGAGCTACACGGGTGTTGTGAACAAGATGGTTTGGAGAAAATATTGATAGAAAACAGGGGTTGTCCTTGAAAAATAGAACAGGATGGATATACAAACAATAGATAAGAATCTGCTTTCTGATCTTCATCGGAAAGCAGTTGCGAATGAGCGGAAGCGGATGAATTTTGATTTGCGTACTTCTGCTTTGGATCAGAGTCAGCGTATGCTGAATGCGTTGGAGCCGGGGCGCAAAACAAGGCCCGTCCGGCACGAACGGCCCGACGCGAAAAGCCTCATACGATGGGATCGATGACGCCTCCGCCTCCGCCACTCTTTCCGGCTCCGCAGGCTTTCTCCCCTCGACAACGATACTTCGAAAAATGCCAGCCGACACCTTGCTCCCGGCGACAACATCGACAGGCCGGTCCGCACAAGCGGATCGGTTTCCTTGCAAGAGGCAATCAAGGACGGTATTCCAGCATCGTTCCGGGACATTGGACATACCTTTACGGGGTCTTGGCCGGCTCCGTAAAATACAATGCCGGACTGCGATCCCGCACTTTCGGGAGCCGCAATCCGGCGCTGCGAATTTCAAAAGGCACTATGCCTGCGGCGTATCGTCGCCGCCTTTATTGCGATTACGGTTGCGATTTCGGTTACGACGACGCCCCCGGTCCCGGCTGCCGCGATTACCCTCGCCACGACCTTCTCCGTGGCGGGACTCCACATTCGCAGCCGCGACGACACCTTCTGCAGGTACCGGACCGGCACTCTTCGCACCGTCGCGTCCACGGCTCCGACCACGTCCCCCGCTGCGTCCGTTTCCGCCACGGCCCGACCCACTGCGTCCCCGGCGGCCGCCATGACCGGAAAAAGCGGCGGGGTTATATTCAGGGCCTGCACCTACGGCTTCCGGCAAGGACAATTTCGGAATCTCCCGCTCGATAAACTCCTCGATACGGTGGAATTTACCCTGCTCCTCCTCGTTCACGAACGTAACGGCCCGCCCCGTAGCGCTGGCCCGCGCCGTGCGGCCGATGCGATGGATATAATCTTCGGGATCGTGCGGCACGTCATAATTGATGACCATGCCGATATCCTCGATGTCGATACCGCGTGCGACGATGTCCGTCGCTACGAGAATCCTCACTTTATTATTCTTAAAATCGAGCATCACCTGCTCGCGCTTCTCCTGATCCAAGTCGGAATGCATGGGAGCCACGTCGAGCTTCATTCGCTTGAGCGTATGGGCCAGCTCCTTGACTTTTAGCTTCGACGAGGAGAAGATGATAGTCTTGGACTCCGAAGGCCGGGAGAACATCTCGCGGACGATCCCCAGCTTTTGGCCCTCGTAACAAATATAAGCACCCTGTTCGATCGCCTCGTTGGGCTTCGAAATGGCGATATTGACCTCGGCGGGATCGTTCAGAATCTGCTTGGCCATCTGCCGGATCTTGGGCGGCAGCGTCGCGGAGAACATCAGCGTCTGTCGCGATTTGGGCATATAGGAGACGATCTGCATAATGTCGTCGTAAAAACCCATATCGAGCATACGGTCGGCCTCGTCCAGAATCAGGTAGTCCACATGCGACAGATCCACCCGGCTGTTGGTCAGGTGCGAAATCAGGCGTCCGGGCGTGGCGATCACCACATCGGCACCCATTTGCAGGCCGCGCTTCTGCTGGTCCCAGCCGCGGCCGTCGCCGCCGCCGTAAATTACGGCGGTAGAAACGGGCATATAGTAGGAAAAGCCCTGGAACTGCATGTCGATCTGCTGTGCCAACTCGCGCGTGGGTACGATAATGACCGATTTCACGACGTTCTTCTCATTGCCTTCGAGCAGCAGCCGGTTCAGCAGCGGCAGCGTATAGGCAGCCGTCTTGCCCGTACCGGTCTGGGCGCAGGCGATAATATCGCGCCCGTCCAGAATGATCGGAATGGTCTGCTCCTGCACAGGAGTCATCTCCTGAAAATTCATGGCGTCGATGCCGTCCAGCACCTCGTCTTCCAGATCGAGTTCGTCAAATCTCATACTATGCGTTTTCTTTCTTTTCCAATTATTACACTTCAAACGGGCGGGTTCTTTCGACCAACTCTCCCTGCAACGTCGCCGACGAGGAGGCGGTCACCCGCACCCGCACGTAATCCCCGATCCGGCACTCGCCGCGATCGAAGACCACCACCTTATTCTGCGACGTACGTCCGAAAAGCTGCCGGTCGCTGCGCTTGGAAGTACCTTCCACCAGAATTTCGAACTCTTTGCCGACATCGCGGGCGTTGCTTTCGGCCGAAAGCGTATTCTGCAAGGCGATGATTTCGTTCAAACGGGCCGTCTTGACCGAATCCGGCACATCGTCGGGCATGTGACGTTGAGCGAACGTATCGGGCCGCTCGGAATACTTGAACATATAGGCGAATTCATACCCCACCTCCCGCATCAGCGAAAGCGTCTGCCGATGATCCTCGTCCGTTTCGCTGCAGAATCCGGCGATCAGATCGGTCGTAATCGCGCAATCGGGCATATAGCGGCGGATAGCGGCGATGCGGTCGAGGTACCATTCGCGCGTATATTTGCGGTTCATCTTCTCGAGCATCCGCGACGATCCCGACTGGGCGGGCAGGTGGATGCAGCGGCAGATGTTGGGTTTCGACGCCATCACTTCGAGCAGACGGTCGCTCATGTCCTTGGGATGCGACGTTGCGAACCGAACGCGCAACAGCGGCGAAATTTCGGACACAAGGCGCATCAGCTCCGGAAAATCGACCGCTCCATAACGATACGAATTGACGTTCTGTCCCAACAGCGTCACCTCCCGGTAACCGTTCTCGAACAGGCTGCGGGCTTCGTTCAGAATAGTCTGCGGATCGCGGCTGCGCTCCACGCCCCGCGTATAAGGCACCACGCAGTACGAACAATAGTTGTTGCACCCGCGCATGATGGCGATATAACTGCTCACGCCGTTGCGATCGAGCCGCACGGGAGCGATTTCGGCGTAGGTTTCCTCGCGGGAAAGCAGGACATTGACGCCCCGGCCGCCTTCGCCCGCTTCGCGCACCAGGCGGGGCAGGTCGCGGTACGCATCCGGACCGGCGACGATATCCACGGGGTTCTCCCCTTCGAGCAGCCGTTCCCGCAAACGTTCGGCCATACAACCGATAATACCGACGAGCAGTCCCGGCCGGCGGCGGCGCAGATGAGCCATCTCCCGCAAACGTCCCCAAATGCGCTGTTCGGCATTATCTCGGATCGAACAGGTATTGATCAGAACGACATCCGCCTCCTCGATCTTGTCGGTATAGACATAGCCCTCCTGCTGCATGATCGCAACGACGATTTCCGTATCGCCGACGTTCATCTGACAGCCGTATGTTTCGACAAAAAGTTTACGGCCCGCACCCTGCAGCGGACGCAAAGTATTTATCTTCTCGTTATTCATAGTTGCAAAACCGGACTCGCCCGGTAAAATTAGGACCGAAAAACGGGAATCGACGATCGCGGTTCCCGTTTCCCCGGTATTTCTGAAAATTACTGTGCCTGAATCGCACCCGCTTCCGGGAAAGGCTTGAAGCCCTCTCCGTAGGTATCGTAGGCATCCGTAACCACGAAGAATGCTTTCGGGTCGATCTCCTGTACCTTACGCTGTACCGCATGCACCTCCTTGCGATCGACCACCAGGAAAATCATATCCTTTTCCTCCTCGGAGTACATACCCCGTGCCTTGATAAAAGTAGCGCTGCGTTCCAGATCCTCCAGAATGAATGTCCGGAGTTTTTCGTTTTCATCGCTGATGATGAACAGCAACTTGTCGTACGACGCACCGTCGATCACCCGGGCTACGACCCGCGAACAGATGAAGATCGTAATGAGCGAATAGAGTGTCAGCACCCAGCCCGAACCCGAACTATCGCCCGTACCAAGACCGAAACCGATCACCACCAAGCCAGAAAGGATCACCACGCAATCCGCCAGGAAGATACCCGTGGAAAACTTGATGCCCGCATACTTCTGAAGCAACATGGCGATAATGTCCGTACCGCCCGTGGTAGCCTGTGTCCGCACGACCATACCCTGCCCCACGCCGATAACGACCGCACCGATGATACAGGTCAGCAACAGATCGTTCGACAAGTTGAGCGAACCGCCCAGCAATAGCGCCGGATCGAGATTGATACCGTCGGCCGTAAATGCCGCATCGGAATAGACCAACCGCGTCAGGATATTCATAAAACCGGGCGTGAACAGCGCAGCCACCACCGTCCGGGCGCCGAACTGTCCGCCGAAAACCAATACGGCGGTAATCATCAGCGGCACGTCGAACATATAGCCGAAAGTACCGACCTGGATCGACGGGAAAATATTATGCAATACGATGCCGGCGCCATAGACTCCGCCCGGAACGAAATTGTAAGGATTGATAAAAAAAACGAAACCGGATCCCATGATCGCACAACCGACAAACAACTGAATCCAGGAACGCCACCAGGCCCAAGACCCCATCGGCTCCAATAAAGCTTTCGTATTGATCATAAAATTAACTATTTTAGAGCGGTTAATAATTGATTTAATTTTGCAAATATACGAAAAACTCCCGGATTTCCCGTTCGCTTCGGACTATTTTCCCCAAAAGCCGCAGTATTTAAATTTTTTTCGTTTATATTTGCATATACAATCCTGACAAATAAAGGGCATGATACTGACTTACTATTGCATTATCACGATGATAATCATCGCCTACCTGCTCGGCTCGATCCCCAGCGCCGTATGGATAGGCAAAAAATATTACGGCATCGACATCCGGGAACACGGCAGCAAAAACGCCGGTACGACCAACATGCTGCGGGTGCTGGGACGCCGGGCAGCCCTGCCGGTCTTTCTGCTGGATTTCCTCAAGGGATTCGTCGCGGTCACATTGACCGAGATCCTCAAATACGACGCCTACATCAACGATATGTGGCTGATAAATATCAAGATCATCGCCGTATTCGCCGCCGTGCTCGGACACATCTTCCCCATTTTCGCGGGATTCCGGGGCGGCAAGGGCGTGGCAACGCTCGTGGGGGCGATCACGGGAATTTATCCGCCGGTCGTACTGCTCTGTTTCGCCGTATGGGTCGTGATCCTGATGATGACGCATTACGTTTCGCTCGCGTCTATCGTGGCCGGTTGTTGCTTTCCGATCTTCACGATCGTTTCGCCCAAGGTAAACCAATCGGTGCCGTTCATCGTCTTCTCATTCGTCACGGCCGTTCTGCTGCTCTACACCCATCGCAAGAATATCGTACGGCTGAAAAACGGCACGGAATCTAAAATATACATTTGGAAGCCCCATCGAAGAGAGGACAAAAAATAGTGCCCGAAAAAACGACCCGCTTTTTCGGCGGATCGTTTTTTTAATTATTTTTGTCGAAAATAAAGCATTGGCCCGGACACGATACCACCCTGCCGAATACAAAAAACTGTCTTGTTCCCGGCACAGGTAAAACTCGCCGAAACCGCTTCGACAAGGCAGTCACGCCAGGCAAAGGGGAACGTCTCCTGCCGGAGAGCAAGCTTTGTTTTTCCGATCAAATTACCTATCACCTGACACCGAAAACTCTATGTTACGCGAAAACCTGATCAATATTTACGAGGCCAGCTTCCGGGAGAACCACACGCTTCCGGCATTGACCGACTATTTCAAACAGGAGAGCTTCACCTACCTGGAAATGGGCGCCGAGATCGCCAAGCTGCACCTGCTCTTCGACGAGGCGGGTATTCGGCAGGGCGACCGGATCGCGCTGATCGGCCGCAACAATCCCCGCTGGTGCATCACCTACATCGCCACGATCACTTACGGCGCAGTCATCGTACCCATTCTGCAGGATTTCCATGCCAACGACGTGATCCACATCATCAACCATTCGGAAAGCCGACTGCTTTTCCTGGGCGACACGTTCTGGGACGCGATCGAAGCCGACCAGATCCGAAAGGTCGAAGCCGTCTTCTCGCTCACGGACCTGAACGCGATCTACGAGCGCCGGGATCCGAAGAAGCTGACGGAGTTTCAGAAAAACCGCGAAAATCACTTCCGCAAAGCCTATCCGAAGGGATTCGGACCGGAACATATCCGCTTCCACAAGATTCCCAACGACCGGATGATCCTGCTCAACTACACCTCGGGAACGACCGGCTATTCGAAAGGCGTCATGCTCTCGGTCAATAACCTGACGGGCAACGTGCTCTTCGCCAAAGGAGCCATAAACACCCAAACCGGCACGAACTATTTCCAGCGCGGCGGACGCACGCTATCGTTCCTGCCTCTGGCACATGCCTACGGCTGCGCATTCGACTTTCTCGCGCCGCTGGCCGTCGGAGGCCACATCACCCTGCTGGGCAAAATTCCCACTCCGAAAATCCTGATCGAAGCCATGCAGGTCGTGCGCCCCACGATCATCTGCTGCGTACCCCTGATTCTCGAGAAAGTCTATCGCAAACAAGTACTGCCGCTGCTCGAAAAGGGTCCGATGAGCATCGCTATGAAGATTCCGCTGCTGAATACCGCCTTGCGCTCGGTAATCCGCAAGAAGATGATGGAATCGTTCGGCGGAGAGGTGAACATCTTCATCGTGGGCGGTGCACCGATGAACATGGAAACCGAGGCTTTTCTGATGAGCATCAAATTCCCGATTACCATTGGATACGGCATGACCGAATGCGCCCCGCTCATCAGCTTCACTCCCGACAACGAATTCAAGGCCGGTTCCTGCGGGCGTTTCCTTTCGGAATTCCTTCAGGTGAAGATCGACTCGCCCGATCCCGAACACGTCGCGGGCGAAATCCTGGTGCACGGCGAGCACGTCATGATGGGTTACTACAAGAACGAGGAGGAAACCCGGAAGGTTCTGGACGAAAAAGGGTGGCTCCATACGGGCGACATCGCCACGATGGACCCGGACGGCACGCTTTACATCCGCGGCCGATCGAAAACCATGATACTCACGGGGAGCGGACAGAACATTTATCCCGAAGAGATCGAAGACAAACTCAACAACATGTACATGGTCCAGGAATCGCTGGTTCTGGAGCACAACGGTCGTTTGACGGCACTGGTCGTACCCGACTTCGAACAGGCGGAGCTCGAAGGGATCGATAAAGAGGAACTGCCCCGAATCATGGAAAACAACCTCAAGGAGCTCAACAAACTGTTGGCATCCTACGAACAGGTCGCAAGCATCACGGTCTATCCCACCGAATTTGAAAAGACGCCCAAACGCAGCATCAAGCGTTACCTATACAATACGGCTCTGCTGGAGAAATAGGCCGATTCGATGACGCACGAAAAATCGCTATCGAAGGGTTTTCCGCCGACAATCCGACAAGTTTCCCTTCGAAACAGCTTGCCGCCTTTTCAGGCGGCACACACGGCCCGCGGATGATCCGCTATGCCCGCGGCGGCGAGAACCCCGCACTGGC
>OGYX01002344.1_pt1 | contig 12281 bp, 8 predicted proteins | sample 1576601 | NCBI WGS metagenome assembly OGYX01 (sample SAMEA3541561, study PRJEB24748) | human gut metagenome | biome: human gut; feature: human-associated habitat; material: faeces | place: China | collected 2012 | reverse complement strand
CCGCGGCCAGAGACGTTCGCGAGCTGAGCACGCACTTCGGGTTCGACCGTGGAGGATTGTTTTTTGGGATGACGATAATTTAATTCATGTGGATCAAGTGAATGATGTTTCTTCAAAAAACCTATTCCTTGACAAGCCGAGGTCTGGAAACGGTTTGTTGCTGCACATAAAATGGATCGAATCCATAGGGGGATTCGTTAAATCATCTTCTGAAAAAGGGGCATGGCAGTTTCATGCGCGTTTTCCTGTCGTCATGTCAGAAGACTCGACAGAGCCAGTGTAGACTTGGAGGGCACTTGGGATATATCTTGGCGGAATACGTATTGAGAGCGTTTGCTGATGTAAAAGGACCAGGGCTGGTCATGGAGCTAGGTGCTTCCATTATGATGATGGACAACAGTATAGCGATTAGTTTCATTTTTCCTCCTCTTCGCAGCGCCAGTTTGTCATAGGTGGAATATCCTTGTAATTATTTGTCGTAGGGAGTCATCTTTAGATGACTTTGGCGACTCTTCCGTTTTTTGATGAGTGGTGCTGTATGTATACCGCGATGTAGTAGTGGCTGAGTACACCTTGCGGTTGTGAGGCGTTCTTATCCAATAGGGAATCAAACCGGTTGCATGGTTTAGTTTGTGCGCAAGAGACCTGCAATGTTGGCATATGTTTTACTACGTGTCGACGAGAGCTCATGGTGCTGCACGCCTAGCGCGGCGATAGCATCATCCACGCGTTCTGGCTGCAAACAGCCCACGAGATAGGTACGGTCACGCCCTTGGCCCAGTGCCATGCAAGCGCAACCTGAGTCATGGGCACTCCGTGGTGTTCGGCTACTTCAAGCACACGTTCGACGATGGGCATGCCTTGGTCTTGCGCCTGATCATACTTGTTGCGCATGATGCCGTCAGTGGTGCTTCGGGTGGAATTCGAATCTCATGCCGTGCGTTCATGGTTCCGGCAGGAGACCCTGGCGCGATGAGCAACGAATGGTTTGAACCGGTCGATGCGCAAGCGTACGAGTCCCTTGCCTGAACAGACGGGCGCATGCATGTGATTCAGCCGGGGTCAAGTCAGACTCGGCTGAATCTATTCGCCACTCACATGCGAAAGGCTTATCTCATGTCTGTCCTAAGGTGGGATGGGTGGGATCGAGAATAATCGCAACTTATCGTCAATTGCCTGTCGTTGGCGCCATCCGAACAAGCGCAGTTTATGCGTGCAGCCAAAGGCGTGCCGCAAGAATTCGTAGGCGATCCGGCACAGCGTGGCAACATGGCATGGACGGCCATCATCCCCGAAGAGCTCAAAGCTCAAGTCACCGCCATCATCGGCAATGTTGATCCGGGAACATGCCGACAGTGTCCCAAACTCGAATGGTTGCAAACCTGGAGTGCCGGAGTCGACAAATACCAGCGCCCCGGCATCCTACAGCCCGGATCCATGCTCAGGGTGGAATTCACTTTGATTGGTCGGCGCACCGGGATACAAGCCAGGCGAGGATCTGCTGTTCGCTGACGGGCTTGAAATCCCATGCGTCGAGTCCCACGTTCACACTTCGCGGATCAGTGCCGTCGGGAACGTCCTGATGCGTATGGCCGTAGAGCAGCCAGCCTTCGGTGGTAGGCGCCATATCGGCGAACTCGTTCCAGTTGCTCGGCCAGTCGCCGTGTTCTTCGGCCAATGCCGAGAGTCTGGGGAAGTGGCTCATGGCGATGCTTTGCTGCGTGGTCGCCACCGTTATTTTGCCGGATTCATCGAGAACGGGAAGTTCCATGTCGATTTCGCAGTAGTCGTCGATGGTCTCGAACACGTCTTCGTATAGCATGTCATTGAATCGGAGACGGAAGTTGCGGTCGTGGTTGCCGATGATCAGATGCAGATGTTGGCAGTTGATTCGGCGCAGGCATTCGAGTGTGTGCTCGACGGTGCAACGGTAGGAGAGGTCGCCGAGAATCCACAGTTCGTCGTCGTGCCCGACGATCTCGTTGATATTGTCGATGATGGTGTTCTCGTGGCGTGCGATGTCGCAGATCGCTTTGAACGATGTCTGATTGTCGTGCACATATCGTTTGATCCACGCGTGTGCGGCGGCGCGGGTCTGCGTCTGCCAGATGTCGAGGTACTCAGCACGTAGCCTGCCATTGTTCAGGAACCCGCGCAGCGCGGTGACCAGTGGGTGGCCGAAATGCGTGTCCGAAGTGAAATAGCGCATGTGATTCCTTACTATATGCGGTTGCTGGATGCCTTTATCAATGATAGAGCGCAACATCGCACGAATAGCCCTCCCCAAAATGCTTGTTGGCTTGTTTGTGGCACGTGTTGATGATGATCAGATGGAAGAGTCCCACGAAACGACGAAAGAAGCTCGGTGCTCACGGCGTGACTCTCCGGCTTATTTCTTGCCCCACCCGAACTTGGTCAGTTTGATCTCCGGGAGCTGTTTCAATCCGTCTGCTATTCCTTTGCCAAACTGCTGCACTCCGTCGGCTATCCCGGCGCCTGCGTCCTGAGCACCTTTCGCAATGGCGTCGCCCGCATCCTGCGCGATGTGCGCGGCCTGGTTTCCGGCGTCCTGCATTCCCTTGGCAACGGCGGCACCGGTGCCTTGAGCGCCCTTCGCTATCACATTGCCGACGTCTTGGACGGCGTGTGCGGTCTGCTGCCTGGCATTCTGCAAGGCCTTGCCGGTGTCGTCTACGGCCTTGCCCGCGGCTTCGATCCAGGTGGGACCGTCTTCGACATGCAGATGAATGTGCTCAAGTTGCAATGTGCTGGCGAATACATTGAGATCGCTGGTGATGCTTTCGATGTTGGCAATGGCATGAGGCGAACTGTATGGGTTCAGCAGCACCTTCCCGCCTACGATTCCAGCCTTCGTTTCCAGTTGCTTGCCCAATGCGTTGAGTGACTGCTCGATTTCCGCAAGACGCTTGTTCCTGGCAAGCACGATGCCCTTCTTGTGCGCTTCGAGCTGTTCCGGCTCCTCCTGGCATACGCGCGCGAGCTCGATGCAGGAGACCTGATCCTGCATCCTGACTGCAGAAGCGAGCATGCCCAACCACTGGTGGATCTCCTGTCGAATCTGCTGGGTCAGCGGGCGAACCTGCTTGGGATCCTGCTCGCGTTCCACCTTCTCGGTGAGGCCCTTGATTTTGGCAATCGCATATGCCTGGATGGTAGCGATGTCTTGCGGGCAGCCCGACACCTTGGACCATGTGGTTTCGCTGATCGACCCGACTTGCTGGTAGATGAGCATGGTTTCGTCAATCATGTGGGAGATTCCGGCGAGTTTGCTGACGGTCTGGTCCTTCTGGTCGCGTAGCAGGTCGTCGAGCTTCGCATCGATTTCCTTCAGATAATCGGTGATTTCGGAGACAGCCTGTTCCAGAGCCATCTGTGCCATGACGCCGCTGATGCCGGTGAGCATGGCGGGGTTGAGTTGCCCTGGCTGGGTGAATTGCAGATGTTTGATGATGCGCCCGTTCGGTTGCCGTACAGCACCGGCTTGGAACGGTCCTTTCTTGCAGTTCTTGCCGTATTTGGCGACCAGCTCAGCCGATTCCTTGGTGAGTTTTACCCAACGTCCGCTTTCGGCCATGGCATTGCCGGCCGCCTGTGCGCCTTTGCTGGCCGATGAAATGGTCTGCACGGCTTTGGCTTTGAATGCTTTGGAATCGAAGCCTTCGTCCTTGAGCCAGAGATCTATGGTACCGGCGTCGCCGAGGAAGACGATGCCTTGTTCGTCTTGGATGATGGTGACGCTTTTCGTGTCGTCTGGATTGTTGTTCCCGGTGCTGGCATCGGCATCACCGTCTCCGCCTTCGAATGGGATGAGTTCGTTGGAATCGTCGTCGATCATGGTTTTCCCTTCAAATCCACTTGGTAGCAGTATACGATCGGCAGACGCGTCGGTGCGCTTGGGAGTGGCGGGAGACAGGTATAAAAACGGTGGGGAAGTGGTCAGTCTTCGATTTGGGCATCGCCCGAGTCGAGAGCCTGGAAGATCTCGTTGAACAGGGCTTCGGTCTGCGTCTGGAGCTTTTCCAAGCGGTTCTTATGCTCGCTGCCGGTTGTGGATCTATTCATGGTGTCCATAAGACGAAGGCTTTGCAGGGTGCTCTTCCATCGTTCGACTGGTGCGTTTACGGGAAATCGGTCGGCGTATTGCTTCAGCGTCTCCTCGATGGTGTCAAGTTGCTTGGCGACTCTTGCGGATGGGCTAAGTGCGGCCGGCAGATGCATGCTCGCGGCGGCCTGTTTGAGTTTGCTGCCTACCTGTTGCTCGCTGACAAGCTGCGCCACCTTCTGCATGTTCTCCGGGTTGACCGCGATATCGACCGCCGTTTTGACGGCATAGGTCGCCGCCGATGCGACGATCCCCTTCAGAAACCCACCTTTGCGCGCCGCCGGTTACCCCTTTCAACGCTGAAACTCTTCTAGGAACAGTGTAGTTCAGAAAAGGCGGGTATTAGTTGATTTATGCATGCCTATGCGGCTTGGTAAAGAAGGAGCCCCCTAGATTTGAGCATTGTTAAGAAGCTTGGATGCTACTGTTGCTACCATAGCAGCAAAGAGATAGAAAAGAGGCCCACCGCATTTCAGGACGTAAACGTAGCCTTGGGTGGGCGCTGATATAAAGGACTGTACATTCTATGGCGATTGAACATGCCGCACGAATGACGAAGTATGTAATCGAGATGCTGGATGCGTGAAAGTGCGTGCAAGTGTGCAAGCCCGGCCGACTGATGTGCTGACTCAGCTTCTGGCATCTAACGGCTGCTTGCTCATGGCGGGATTATGACGTGATTATGACGGGATTCGGATTACGATGACGCGTTTATGACGCGATTGCGACGCGATTCGGTTTCTGATGACGCGATTGCAGCTTGCTTATTTCTGATTTCATGCCTCGGTGTGCGTTTTGCTGCCAAGGATTTTCAAGGGAGCATCGTTGATTTTCTTGGCAATTGAACACATGCCACATGAATGACGAAGTATGTAATCAAGACGCTGAGTGCGCACAAATGCGCGCAAATGCGTGAGTATGCTTTGATTGAGTTGTTAACTTGAATGCAAGCCCTATCTGCTGAGAACCCATCGCGCTCGCAAAGAAAACATGGCTCATGGTGAATGCGTATTGTCCGCATGTCACTCGTCAAAACGAGAAAAGCAATACTATAAACATTTAGCATAGTGTGCCTCATCAAAATGGGGAGAACATGGAAGTGGAACAGATCGGAGAAATTGGTAGGAAGTGTTGTAGAGGAAGTTGGATGATGATTGTTTGACATAGAACAGTGCAGAACAAGAAAATAGTTTGGGGATTTACGGAGAGGATGAACCATGCTGCTCTGTGTCATTGGTTTTATTGTATCGATGCAGATTGGAAGAAATGGTGATTTCTAATAAAAAGCTTTCAGCTGAAAAAATTAATGAAACACAAATAATAAAACTATTATCAAGTGATAATATAGAACAAGAGAATAAAGATAATTTACTGACAAGAATATTAAAGATAGAAGAAAAAATTTGGATAAAAAAAGAAAACAAAAATGGGTACAAAAAGAATTCTCGACGCGTCTTGCTTTGGGTTTTGTTGATATTTTCAATATGTCTTTTCTGCTCTGCCGTGTTTAATTTAAGAGTTAGTCCACTGAATTCTATATTTCGCCCATTAAACTCTATAATTTCCGTACTGAATAATTCTTTGGTGAGGTATGTATTAGCTTTTTCTCTGCTCGCTGTATTTGAAATAATTGCTTTGTTTGCTCCGGAAGATACATTTGAACATGTCGCATTATTCAATTTGTTCAGCATCGCTATGCGTTACATGGGTACAGCTCTTCTAATTATGCTTGCTCTTATGTTGCTAGTCACATATATATCGGGAAACCTTATTGGAGGATTAGTGCTTACTGCGGTTTACGCTACCGGTGTGGGAGCATTGCTTTTGATACAAAATGTTCCATGGCTTTATCCTCCAGTGATGCCATATTCAAAATATGTTAATCCCAAAAAAATCGAAATAATATCAATTTGGTTAGTGATTATATTTTTCTCCGCGTTATTGAAATATATAGCTAAGAGTAATGATAATTATTATTTTTTTTATAACTTTAATATGTTGTGTTATAAGCACATTGGCTAATTATGTATTTAGTAGTTGTTGGTCAGGAGTGAGTATTCAAGATATAATTAAAGGTTCAGATAAAATAATCTTAAATTTATCTTGTAATGTTGCAATAAATTTGAAAATATTGATAGGAGATTCAATTGATTTTGATCTTTTGTTATCTGAGGATAGTCATAGACTGTTGAACAAACATGTTCTTGCCTCTGATGAACTGCGTGTACTTCTTTTGCTATATACGGGACATATTGTTTCAGCAAATCCAATTTTTGAAAGTAAGTCAAGAAAAGTAGTTGTGCCATCTTCTTTGTTGCTGTCAGAGCACATTAATGAACTTCTATGCTCCATGTCAGATACAGCTTATGTGGATACTTCTAAAAAGATGATTTGCATCTTAAATAAAAAGCAAAAAGAATGTAAAGAGGACTTGTTGGAATTTTTGCTTGCCCTTAGAAAACATCTGAATGAAGAATACAGCAGATAAAAACTAAATATCTGTGATGTGTTATTAGAAGTAAAAGTGTCACTATATGTGTATGATTGCCCATCAATTGACGGGCAATCATACACATATGATATTGAGTTTTCCTATTGCAGTGCCTTTACTTCGTCGAGCAGGGTCTGATAGGTGGTGGCCTGCTCGTAACGGGTTCCATCTGCGAGATCGAGTTGGTTGAACAGTCGTTTCGCACAGGCTATCTTGCTGTTCTCGATTCCGCGCAGGTCGAACGATTCCAGGCTTCCCTTGGTCTCCGCCACAAAGAACAGGTGCTTGAGACCGCTGTCGTCGCGGAAGGCCACGGCCCAGTCGGGGGCGTAGTTGCCTACCGGGGTCGGAATCTGGAATCCACGCGGCAGTTTCGCATACACCGCGACTTCCGCCGCGTTATCGAGGTCCTTGGCGAAATCGCTTTCGATCCTGCCATCGGGGAACACCCAGTCCTGCACGCACTTGGACGCCTGATAGCCTTCGGCCTCATCACGATTGTTGCCGCCCTTGGTGAAGATGCTCGAATCGTATCCGCCTTCGATCCGGTCGTAGCAGATATGGTCAACGACCATGTTCGCCTTCTCCTGAACAATCAGACGGCCGACCCTCGCGATGAATTGCTCCGGATTGTCACGGAACATGAGGAACTTGTCCGGGCGGATGCCCTTGAGGATGTGCGCGGCGCAACGACGCGTGATGGTCGCGGCCTGCGCGATCTCGCCGAGCAGATCGTATCTCACGCCGTTCGAAGCGTCGACGTCCAGGTCGCCGGTATGGGAGTCGTTCCTGTGGAAGTGTGTGCGGTCTGCGAGCTCGTCGCGTGAGGCATTCTCCTTCTGGATACCGCGCGTGACCGTGTAGGACAGTTTCGATACGACCAGACGCTCGTCAATTGCCTTGACTGCGTTTTTGACGAGTTCGTCGTCGTTGAAGCTGACGGTATACGCATACTTGTGGTTGATACGCTTCCAGAGTTCCTGGAACTCCTTCTTCTGCCAGTTGGCATTGAGCGGATTGCCATGTACCTTACGCTTCAATGCGTTGCCGATCAGCACTTTGGTGGTGCCTTCCACCACGCTGTCCAGCACGAGACGGATTGCCGGGACCTTCTTTCGCAAGGGTTCTGGCAGAAGTTCCACCGCATCCTTGCCGAAACGCTCTTCCTTGTACTTGTCGGTCAGCTTGCCGTCGCGGTCGATGAGCCGGTCCACGGTCAGCGCGTACACGATGTCACGCGCCTCGTCCTTGCTGAACGACACGTCTCCCAAGCCCGCATACTTCGGACCGAGCTTGTCGGCCGGAACGCATGTCTTGGCGAAGAACGCATCGTTGATGACGATTGGCCGCTCTCGCAGGTCGGTCTCGATGTCCTTCTGCAGGCTTTCGGCGAACCTCTCATAGCTTTCCGACGCGATCACGGTCAGCAGGTTCACGTCCAGGAAGTCCGCGTCGTCGAGCACGTTGCGGTCCTGGCGCACGCCCTCGCGGTTCACGCACAGGCGCAGGCCGCGTCCGACCTCCTGGCGTTTGCCGACCTCGTTGTCCGAATGCTTCAACGTGCAGATCTGGAACACGTTCGGGTTGTCCCATCCCTCGCGCAGCGCGGAATGGCTGAAAATGAACCTCGTGGGCTCGTCGAAGCTCAACAATCGTTCCTTGTTCTTCAGGATCAGGTCGTACGCGCTGATGTCGTCGCTGTCTTCCGACCCGCGTTTGACTTTCGAGTCGATGGAATGACCGTGCTTGTCGATGCTGAAATATCCTTTGTGCACGTAACGGCCGTGCGTGGTGCGCAACCAGTCGAGATAGCCGGACCCGTCGTCGAGACGGTTCTCGATGAAATCATGCACGCAACGGTCGTACTCCTGCTCGAACATGTCCGCATACTCGCCGTTTAACGGCTCGCCGTCATCGTCGTACCGGCGGTATTTCGCAACCTCGTCGATGAAGAACAGGCTCAGGCACTTGATACCGCGCGCCCACAGGTGCTCCTCCTTGTGCAGGTGGGAGAGGATGGTCTCGCGGATCTGCACGCGGCGCATGTCTGCCTCGGATCCGTCGTTCATGATACGGCCCTTGCCGAGCGTCTCGCCGTTCATGAACCGCACGTAGCCGGGCCGGCCCGGCTCCAGGCCGTCGGGCACGATGCCGTCCGGAGCGATGCGCCAGCCGTCGCGGTACGCCTCTAGCCCGCCGGACGCGGTGTAGACGTCGTCGCCCTCGTCGAACAGTCCGGACGTGGTCACGACCTTACCGGCTGAGGACAGCTTCTTGTATTCGATACGGGCCTGCGGCGCCCTGTTTTTGCTGACGATGATGTCCTGCAGATACAGGTAGCCGTCGGTGCCGCGCATGTTGTTCAGCTCGAAGCCCTTGACCTCGATGCGCTTGACCAGACGCTGGTTGTACGCGTCCAACGCATCCAACGCATACACGAGGTCGTGCTTTATCTTGTGCGTGGCGGAATAGTTCAGCGTGAACAATGGTTTGAACAGGCGTATGCCCGCCTGCGTGGCCTTGCCGCCCATCTTCTGCGGCTCGTCCAGGATCATGATCGGATGGCTCGCACTGATCACGTCGATCGGGCGGCGCGAGCCGAAATCGTCACGTTCCGAGAAGATGATTCTCGCGTCCTTGCTACGCCCGTTCTCCTTCATGGACGTGTTGAACGCCTGCATGTTGATAATCATCACCTGGATATCCGAGGACTGGGTGAATTCGTCCAGTCTGGTCAGATTCGACGAATCGTAGATAAAGGAGTGCAGCTTCTTCCCGTATCCCTCGTTGCCGTCGCGGCCGGACGTGTAGAAGTAGTTGCCTGTCATACCAACGATTTGGCAACGCCTTCACGGATGGCGATGGACGGTACCACGATGATGAATTTCGACCAGCCGTACCGGCGGTTCAGCTCGAACATGGTCTTCGTGTACACGAACGTCTTGCCCGTGCCGGTCTCCATTTCCACGTCCAGTTCGACCGCGCCTGCCGGATCCGTGTACAGTTTCGGGGACTCCGTCAGATTCTGCCGGCGTTGGATATTCCGGACATTGGAAAGCAGCCGTTCGCCGGTTAGCAGTAGGTCGGCGTTGCGGTAGCCGGTGTCATCGCCTTCGTCATAGGAGTCGAATGTTGCTTGTTTCGGGCTGTTGTCCTCGAACAACGCGCCCTGAATGGGCTCAGGGTCTGGGAAGACAGGCTTATGGACGCCTACGTCGCGGATATAAGAGATGCCATCCTGAAGCGGTTGCCCGTCAAACACGTCGCATACCGCGTCGGCGGCCTCAGCCTGGTATTGATATTGCGAGAATTTGAATTGCATAATCAGCTGCCTCAGATGATGTAAGGCTTCGTGCTACCGGTCTTTGAATCGGCGGACTGTTTGAAGATCTCGACGAAGTTCGTGCGCGCCGCGCTATCCGGAAGACTACGCTCGGAGACCAACGCATAGGACGGGCGCGGACTGAACGCGGCCATCGCACGGATCAACGATTCGGGAATGTCCGCTTCGAAGCACGCGAGCAGCCGTCCATCATCCACACTGTACACGGTATGCCCATCGAATTCACCGCCGGACGAAGTGTTGACTCTGACATCATATGGCAGTTGGAATTTCGGCAACGCCTCGAACAGCAGATCAAGGTCCGAACGGTCGGACTTCCTGATGTCCACATCAAAGTCAAGATCAGCCTGGGAGTATGAGCCGACGTTCTTGCGCCTGTCCTCGTAGTTCGAATCATCCACGCGAAGCACACGGAAGCCGATGTCCGGCATCTTCTTGGGAGTGCCATCAAGCGTCAGCTGCGCGTTCTCGGTTTCTATCTCAGACTTGATCTTCTCGCCGGCACGGCGGATGCGTTCCTCCGCTATCGTGCAAATACTATGGTCGTAATGTATCTGATCGCATAAATTAATTGCATTCTTTATAACAGCTTGAGCGCTTTTTTTGGTGACACGCTTGAGAGAATCGTCTAGGTCTTCTTGAATTTGAACAAGAATAAATCTACGATTACCTCCATCTATCATATTCTGCAGAAAAGTGGCATGAGCAGTGGTTCCAGAGCCTGAGAAGAAATCCATTATAATAGAATCCTTCTCAGTTCCTACCCAGGATAATATTCTCGCAATGATTTCCTCATCTTTGGGATTATCAAAAACTTTTTCGCCCAATAAATCTTTCAGTCTCTTTGATGCTGCGCGTCCATCTTTATATATGACGCTATATGGCACTTCAAATTCTGTTTTGGAGAGATAACGCTTGAAACAAGGTACCTTTGTCTCATCTTGTCCAAATTCGACAAGACCTTCAGCTATAACTTCCTTCATTCGTTCAGGCGTGCTGAATAACCAGCCGCGAGAAGGGACAGTAACAGGTTTCTTCGTTATAGGGTGCAACACTTCATAGCGTGGGCCGCCGCCGCCCGGCCAGGAAATATTGTCCGCATAATATAGCCCGTTTTTATCGGCAGACGAATAGTGGCTTTGCCGTTTTGCGGGATCAGAGTCGTCAAGTTTTTTGTACCAGCTTTTCATCTCCTTCTCTATGCGGTCATATTTATCACCATACTTTGCAGACAAAGAATTATATTTGTCATAAATTTCTTTAAGCCCATTTTTTCTTTCTCTCCAAATTATCTTATTCTCTTTGAGATATTGAACTGATTTTGCGTAACATAATATGTATTCATGGGATAGAGAAATGTATTTTGAATCGTTTTTCCTGCCTCCCGCCCATACAATCTGCGCAATAAAATTGTCATGCCCGAAAATTTCGTCGGCTATCTTTTTTAAAGAATCTGCTTCGTTCTCATCAATGCTAATAAAAATCGCACCATCTGCTGTTAAAAAATCCCTAGCCAATAAAAGTCTAGGATAAATCATTTCGCACCAAGCGGAGTGGAATCTACCGTTGGACTCTTTGTTTTGAACAAGCTGACTGCCTGCATCGTTATATGCTCCGCTGACGACTCTATCCTCTTCTTCTGTCTGCTTATATGAATCCATATAAATTAAATCGCCATCAGTGTTGTACGGCGGGTCGATGTAGATGAGCTTGACCTTGCCGGCGTAGTTCTCGCGCAGGATCTTCAATGCGTCGAGGTTGTCGCCCTCGATATAGAGGTTCTTCGTGGTGTCCCAATTCTTGCTGCGTTCCTTGACTGGCCGCAGGGTCTTGGCGATGGGCTCGCGAGCGAGTCGCTTCGCCTCGCGTTTACCAGGCCAGGTGAACTGGTAGCGTTCTCGATTACCTTCCGCTACGTCACCGAGGCGCTCTTTCAGCGCGTCGAAATCCACTGCTCGTTCTGTCGCGCCTGTCTGTGGATTCGTGATTTCGGTGGCCACTTCAGGGAACAGGGCGAGCAGCTTGTCCACATTCTCTTTGGTCAGATCCGGTGTGATGCCGTGGATTTTCTCGATGTCACTCACAGTGTTTCTCCTTGTTGTTCCTGTTCGAGCTCGTGCCGCTTGGTCTGCAGCTCGTCCCATAGCCTGTTCCGCTGGCCTATCTGGATGGCCCTGGCGTGGCGTCGTTCCAGCTGGTCTATTTCCTTGGTAAGTCTCATTATGCGCGTGCGGGACACGATGCGTCGGTCGACGCGCGTCGGATCCGGCGTGTGCCGGGCTTTGAGGCGGACGCGAAGAAGCTTCATTTTACCGAACGCCAGG
>OGYX01002343.1_pt1 | contig 12282 bp, 10 predicted proteins | sample 1576601 | NCBI WGS metagenome assembly OGYX01 (sample SAMEA3541561, study PRJEB24748) | human gut metagenome | biome: human gut; feature: human-associated habitat; material: faeces | place: China | collected 2012 | reverse complement strand
CTGATGATGAATATTATGTCATTAATATTGATCTTCGCGGAATCCTGCGATACGCAGAACAGTCCTGTAACCATTTTATTGCATTCAAACTGCTGGCACTGATCCGTGACGAGGTATTTCAGTCACTTCGGAAACTGACGCCGGCAAAACTGGAAGGAAAAGACAAGGGAAATCTGATCACGGTGATCACATCTGATATTGAACTGCTCGAAGTCTTTTATGCACATACCATCTCACCGACGGCGATCGCAGTACTCTATACGATTCTTTTGTGTCTGTTTATCGGACAGTTTCATGTGATACTTGGAATTCTCGCACTGCTTGCTTATCTGGCGGTCGGAGTTTTGATACCGCTCGCTGTTTCCAAGGCAGGCGGGGATGACGGCATGCGATTTCGGACAAAATCCGGGGAACTTGGAAGTTTTGTCCTGGATTCGCTACGTGGTCTTTCGGAAATACTGCAGTATGGTCAGGGACAGGAACGCATGCGGCAGATGAACCATCGGACGGATGAGCTTTCCAAAGAAGAAGAACGTATGAAACGTACCACCGGAAGAAATATGGCGATTACCGGTATGACAATCCTGGTTTCGGACCTTTTAATGCTTTTTGTCTCTTCGATGCTTTATCAGAGAGGGGATCTTGAATTTGATGGCGTACTGATCAGTACGGTAGCTCTGATGAGTTCTTTTGGACCGGTCACGGCACTTGCAAATCTTGGCAGTACCCTGCAGAATACGTTTGCAGCCGGAAACCGTGTACTGGATATTCTGGAAGAAGAGCCGATGGTAAAGGAGATCACCGGCCAGAAAGAAATCACATTTCACGAGGCAAAGGCAGAGCATGTGACCTTTTCCTATGGACAGGAGACCATTCTCAAAGATGTTTCCGCAGATATTAAAGAAAACAGTGTGGTTGGAATCAGCGGGAAAAGCGGCAGCGGAAAATCTACGCTTTTGAAACTTCTGATGCGTTTCTGGGATGTGCAGGAGGGAAGTGTCTCCATATCCGGAACCGGCGTGAATCAGATCAATACTTCAAATCTGCGTAATATGGAAAGTTTTGTGACACAGGAAACATGTCTGTTCCATGACAGTATCGCGGCAAATCTTCGAATCGCAAAACTGGATGCCACACAGGGAGAACTGGAAGCAGCATGCAAAAAGGCTTCGATCCATGAATTTATCAAAAAACTGCCAAAAGGCTATGAAACACAGGTCGGAGAGCTTGGGGATACTCTTTCCGGTGGAGAACGCCAGAGACTGGGGCTTGCAAGAGCGTTTCTGCATGATGCACCGTTTATGCTTCTGGATGAGCCGACCAGCAATCTGGACAGTTTGAATGAAGCGGTGATCTTAAAATCCCTGGAAGAGGAGCGAAACGGAAAGACTGTTGTGCTGGTATCTCACCGGGAATCTACCATGCAGATCGCAGATGTTGTGTATTCTATTGAAAGAGGAAGGATGAGCTGACAGATGAATATTCCACACAGTGAAGAAGAAAAAGAGGAGGACTTTCTGGAATATCTTTACATGGGATGGAAATCCGGAACTGAAATCCGGCCACATCAGGTGAAAATGCACCTGGAACTTACGGATGCGGAGCTGAAGTGTCTGGAAAGCGGACTTATGGAGAGCGGTTATCTGCGGAAACGAGCGGAAAACAGCGGCTATCGACTCACCGAACTTGGAAAAGTACAGGGCGAAGACTGTCTTTTGCGTCACCACAATCTGACCCAGTTTTTGCAGATGACCTGCGGGCTTGAAGAAGAAGAGGCAGAAGAGAATGCCTGCCGTATGGAACATGTGATCAGCGGAAACGTACTTCAGGGTGTACAGGAATTCTTAAAATACGGAGAAACGTATGACCGCGTAGTGCGGGATGTTGATCTGCGATACCTGTATCCAGAAGGAACGTATTCTTTCTGCATGAGCCTTTATCGCATGGAAGAGCGCTTTCCTCGCCGTCTGGCTGAAGAGTCAGAATGGTTTCTGGAAATGGCGGAACTGATCGTCAGTGACAAAGAAAGTTTCTTTATTCTTCATGGAAAAGAGATTGAGAAAGACTGTCGGCTGTGGTATCTGGACGGTGAAAAATGGAGGATGGCAAAACGGGAACAGAATGATTTCCGGCTTCCGCAAAGTGCACTGACCTGCACCGTAAGTGCTGCCTCTCCGCTTACGGAGTGTGATGGAGTCCTTGGTATTACAGAAGGGATTCAGAAACCAGAAGAAGCACAGTGCCGGGAGCTGAATATTCACATATGGTAAAGAGGTGGAGCAAATATGGAAAAAGGTGAAAATCTGAATCGCAGAAATCTGCCTACCTTGCAGCAGCTCCGTTATCTGACAGAGCTGGAAAAAGAAGACAACACACGCGGCATGATCGCGAGGATCGCAGAAAAATGCCAGGTCAGTACTGCACCGGTCAGCCGTTATCTGAAAAGTTGCTGCGAAAAAGGACTTCTTACAGAAGATTATCGGTTTACAAAAGAAGGGCAGGCATGGATTGAGAATTATAAGCGTATTTTAAAAGAACTGCCGTCCTATTTTCGGAGCATCGGCATCCCGGAAGCACAGCTGGAAGCAAACGTTCGGGATATGGTTGAAAACATCAGCTGTTATACGATCTCAACGATGCTGACAAATTATAAGCGGATGCAGAGCAGCCATGTGCGGGAGAAAAGAGAACGTCTGACAGAACAGTTCCTTCGTGAAATGCTGCCGGAAAAAATCGAATGTCCGGTTTATTTTATGCTGTACCGCAACAAAGAAGGAAAGATGGCACTGTCCATGGCAGACCAGGGATTTGAAAAGCCAGCGACGCTCAAACATAATCGCCGCGGCAGCTGGCTGATTTTAAAAAGAAAAGAAATGCAAGGTTTTTCGCGTATTAACAGAGAAAAAATGAGCGGACATCTCGATACGCTCAAATACGACCAGGAGGGCACGCTGATCCAGGCAGAATGTCGGGATGACATGATCCGGATCCCCCTGCGAGCATTCCAGTTTCACAGACGGCAGGGCGGCGAAGTGCGGGGAGCCTTGTCTGTCACCATGACATGCAGCGTCGGAAGGAGCCATATGCCGGAGAGCACAGCCGTTCTCGTATTCTGGATGTAGGTGTGGGAGTGTAAAGCACGGAGCAATCCGTGTAATCCGTGTGATTTATACGATAGCAAAACAGTACAAAGGCAATTAAAAACTGAAAAAAGTTTCCAGACAGAAAAAGACAAAAAGTTCCGAAAACGGCAAGAATCCGACTCCGTGCTTCTTGAGCATGAAAACAAAAAGAATGCTTGACATGGGAATCCAAATGTGTTACCTAATTATAACGAAAAGTAGTCTGAACTAACTTATATACATACACAGGAACACATTCAACATGCCTGGGACGAAATCTTTTGTCCCGCAGGAAAGGAGAATTTCCATGAGAAAGAAGGAATGGTTTTATAAAGCCGCGGCATGTATCGCATCTGCGGCACTGACACTGACTGCACTGCCGGTAATTTCTGCATCTGCGGCAACCTCCGTCAAGGGAACTTCACATGTCACCCAGTTTGGTGAATATAACATTGAAGTGACAGTTGGCGTGGAAGATCAGAAGATCCGCAGCCTTTCGGTAGAAGGAAAGAATTATGCCGGAAACTATGTGAGCGATAACAAAATGCGTCTGGAGATGGCGGCTGAGGTACTGGAAGATGCCTATCTTGGCAAATCCACAGCAGATGCAAAAGAGATCAGTGCCGTGGATGTTGTTTCCGGGGCAACATATTCTTCGAAAGCGATCCGGGATGCCATTTTAGATGCACTGGGTCTGGAGCCGGAACAGGAAGAGAATGTCCTTCCGACCGAAAAATTAAAAGAAGGCACTTACACGGTTATGATTTCTTATTACACCGATAAGATCAAACACAGCCTGATCGAAGATGAGACAAGACAGGCAACGATCCAGGTCGATACGAATGGCAATATGACCCTGGGCACTGATATCATAAGCGGAAGCGAGAAAGAGCCACTTTATATCTATCAGTTTGACGGATATTATGCTAACAACGATATGACAAAAAGCTTGAAAACAGATGCAGATATAACCACAGAAACCATGTCCTATAAAGATGACAGTGAGACAAAAGAGATCAACGTTGTATCAAAAGTCAGCTTTCCGCTGGAAAACGGCTTTGCAGATACTTACAGCAGCAGAGCGAGCATTTATGTGCCGACGATGAAACGTCTGACCGGAACGTATCAGGGAATCACCTTTGATCAGGGAAAATTCAGTGCCGACTGTTTTACCAAAGTGTACTGGAATACCTTAAAGGTACAGGATGAAGCGATCGAGGACGGCGTTTATGATGTGCCGGTTGCACTGATGAGTGCTTCCAATCCGGATAAAGCATCGATGGCAGGTGCGGCGATCGCTCCGACTGCGAGAGTGACCGTAAAAGGCGGAAAGGTTCAGTATAAGCTGAATTTCCACAGCATGGACATCAACATGGCAGGAAGTACCGAAAAAGGACATCTGGAAAAATTCTGGGTTTACGAAGGGGACGACAAATCCAGTCGGGCATAAGCTATGCCTGGGGATTATTATACCGAAGAAGGTGTTTCTTATCCTGGAAGTTTTTCTTTTGAACGTGCAAAAGCAGGAGAAAAAAATATTTATGCCAGAGTTTCCGTAGATGCTATGGCAGGATTTGACCAGGATGTGCTGGTGACCTTTGACTGGGCAAAACGCAAAGCGGTAAACGATGACAATCCGGGTGGAAACGGAAATAATAATAATAATAATAATGGCGGAAACAATAACGCAAACAATGGAAATGGCAATCAGCAGAACCCGGCAAATGGAAACAGCAGTACCGGAAATCAGAACAACAGTAGCATGAAAGCTCCGGCAGCAGTGAAAAACCTGAAAAAGAAAAAAAGAAAGAAGAAGACATTGACCTTAAGCTGGAAAAAAGCAACGGATGCCAACGGCTATGAAGTTTACCAGGCCACAAAAGCCAAAGGCAAATACAAAAAGATCAAAACCATTTCCAAAGCAAAGACAACAAAGCTTACCGTGAAAAAACTGAAAGCCAAAAAGACGTACTATTTTAAAGTGCGAGCTTATAAGAAAAACGGCAAACAGAAACTTTTCGGAACGTATTCAAAAGTACTGAGAGTAAAAATGTAAGAAAGAGAGCAGGATTCAGAACGGAGGGATCAAAGTGGAAAGAAATGTGACAGGAAGAAAAAGAAAATGCCAGGTATGTCTGCTTGCAGGAGTCGTTTTTTCTGCCGGTCTGATCTCGCCGATGTTCTCTGCAAAAACAATGCAGGTGTATGCAGCCGAAACGGAAGGTGTGCAGGCAGAGACGGTCGCAGACGGTACCTATACGATAAATGGCGTATTGCGTCATGCCGTGCAGGATCAGGATTCGATGGGTAACACTGCCATTTCCAAACCGATGACCTTGCAGGTGTCCGGCGGAAACTGTCAGCTTGTCCTAGATCTGGTTCCGCTTACGATCCGACTTGGGAAAAAGGATTTTAATGGCTATCTGGCAGAAACATTATATTATCCGGATGTGGACGGAAGAGTTCCGACGGAAAGTGATGCGGCATCCGCATCTGAAATCCTTGAGCAGTATGATGGAGTTTATGACAGTTACAACGATCCTGAAAACGGCCTGGATGAAAATGTAAAAGGTATGATCTATCCGAAAAAAATCGCAATTCCGGTCACAGCAGGAGATGGTGAAATCTGGACGCAGGTCTATGTGCCGGTGATGGAAGCCGTCAGTGCAGGAAGCGGTGAGCAGTACGCAAGGCTTCAGCTGGACTGGAGCAGTCTGACACTGGTTTCAAATCCAACGGAGCCTTCTACGGAAACACCGTCTACCGGGCAGCCATCCACGGAACAGCCGGGAAATAACGGAAATCAGAAGCCGTCTTCTGAAAAAGCGGACAAGTCCGGCTTACATACCCTGCTGTTATCGGCGACCAGTTTATCCGGAAGAGAGAATGTATATACAAAAGAGAGTCTGGAAGCACTGAAAAAAGCGATCGCTGTGGCACAGAATGTTTATGATAATGAAAATGCGACAAAGCTTCAGATCACAAAACAGCAAAATGCACTATCCCAGGCGATCATCAATCTGGATCAGAAAAAAACGACTTCTTCCACGGAAGATAACAGCGGCGAGAGTCTGGATATCAAAACGCTCTCGGACGGAGTCTATTATCTTCCGGGCAAAATGATGAAAACCGATAAGCAGTCCTTATCCATGGCAAACGAAGCTCTGGATCATACCGTGAAACTGACGGTAAAAAAGAAAAAATATACGCTGACACTGAGCTTTAACGGTCTGACGATCAATGGTCAGAAAGGTTATCTCGGATGGCTGAAATATTATAAGGTCGGTTATCAGACAGATGCTTACGGCGGACCGGTCGGAAGCCCGAAAGCGGTAGATGTCACCAAAAAACAGAATGGCACCGATTATCCGAAAGAAATTTCTTTTACTATGATCGCGGAGGCAAAAAAAGACGGCTATGTTCCGCTCCAGGTATTTGTTCCGGTCATGGATGCCATCTCCGCCGGAAGCGGTACCCAGAATGTTTATCTGAAGCTGGATCTTGAAAACATCACACTGGATAAAAAAAGTGTAAAAGAAACAGAGGATAACGGCAATTCCGGCAGCCGCACTGATACTGGAAGCGGCACACAGGGAAGCCATACAAATGGAACCACCGGAAATAAAACTGCAGCATCAGGAAACGGTTCCGCAGGAAGTCCACTTGGAAACCAGTCACTTCCGGTAAGCAGCCAGACAAAAGGAACATCCGTACTTCCGTCATCGAATGCTTCAAAAAAGACAAAAGATGCCGCCAAAAGCAGCAGAGAGCAAAAAGAGAGTGAAGCAGCCAAAGAAGATGCAGTGCTGAAAAACAAGATTGAAGATGCAGCCGGACAGGCAGCATCGGTAAGTGCAGAAAGTCAACAGCAGGAAGACAGCGAAAATGGTGACACGGTGACAACAGGACAGGGAAGATCGGGAGCACAAAGCAAAAAAGGAAATCCGGTTGCAGCCGCACTTCCGTCGCTTGGAGCACTTCTGGCGGCAGGAGCCGGTGTTCTTTATAAGATCAGAAGCCGCAGATGGGTGTTATAGGAGAACATTATGCAGACAGGTATCAGAAAGAAAAAACGGGGTAAATATATCACAGGACTGCTTTTCCTTTGCGGATTGCTGCTTTTGGGCAAAAAGCAGGTCTTTGCAGAAAGCGGGAGCATTTATACCTGTTCCATAACGACCAGTTATACACATCCGGTGACCGGGGTGATCGAGGATTCGGGCGGAGAAGCCTCTGCTGCGACCGGTCAGGGCATGGCAGAAAGTGCCGTTGGCACACAGGGGATTTTGGAAGTGACCGATTCCGGAAAATACTACCTGACGGTTCGCTTCAGTCTGATGGATTATGCCTCCAGACATGACATATCGGTTCAGAATGTCGGTGACAGCACATGGAACAGCACATCGGTGACAACAACGGCGACAGGAGCAGACGGAAGCGGAAGCACCGAAGATGCCTGCATCGAAGTACCGTCGGAGAGCTGTATTGTGCGTTGCTCGATGTATGTAGAGCCGATGGGAAGAAACGTGATCTTTTATTTTTATCCGGGAGATTATCAGTCCGGTAATCAGACAGATTTCAAGGCGATAAATGTCACGGAAACATCGAACGTATCGGACGGAGCTCAGGAAAATAAATCAGAACAAAGCGACACAGACAAGTTGGATGAAAGCAGCCGGGAAACTATGAAATCAGAGGAAAATGATTCTGCAAAAACTTCTGATTCTGCGGATGCCAAAAGCAGCGACAATGCAGTACAGACATCAGAAACGGTAAATACAGAGAGTGAAAACAAAGCAGCCGCTCCACAAGCGGATACGGAAGTGCAAGGACTTGCCCTGTCAACCGCTTCCGAAATCTCAGACACGGAACAGGCGGAACGTTCTGAGGAAGATAACTCTGCTATGACGCCCGGAAAATGGATCCTGGTGCTGACCGTTTCCATGACACTTTCCGGTCTGATCCTGATGGCAGCCGGAACCGGAATTTTTCTTTTTCTGCAAAAGCATGGGGAGCTGTGGAAAGGAGACGAGGACGATGAGTAAGCGGATATGTCTTCTGTTCCTGTCGGCATTTGCAGTGTGTCTGTTCCTGAGCGGATGTGTCGATCAGCATCCGGAAAAAAGTACAGAAGCATATACAGCACAGGGAAACGGGCAGACGGGAGCTGTGGAAGCTGCGAGAGAAAAGGTGATCGCTCTTGGAAGAGCACCACGTATTGTGGCAACCTCACCGGCAGCGGCACAGATCTGTGAAAAACTGGAGCTAAACCTGGTCGGTGTCTGCAGCAGCAGTACTGCAGAGATCCCGGATCGCTATCGGGATCTTCCAACCATCGGAACGGCGATGAGCCCGGATATGGAGATTCTGGCATCGTTAAGTCCCGACTGGATTTTAAGTCCGAGTTCTCTGCAAAGTGATCTTCAGTCAAAGTACGAGACTTTGGACAGTGACTGGGCATTTTTAAATCTTCGCAGCGTTCCCGGCATGTATCAGTCGATTGAAGAGCTGGGCGTAATTTTTGACCGGGAAGAGCAGGCGAAAGAACTGACTGATGCGTATCAGGAATTTTATCAGAATTTCCAGAAAGAAATTGCCGGAAAAGAACATCCGAAAGTACTGATCCTGATGGGATTGCCAGGAAGCTATGTGATCGCTACCGAAAGGTCGTATATCGGAAGTCTGGCAGCCCTTGCCGGGGCAGAAAACGTTTATAAAGATCAGGGACAGGAATTTCTGACAGTCAATACAGAAGATATGAAGACTAAAGAACCGGACATCATTCTGCGTGCAGCACATGCACTTCCGGATCAGGTAGCAGAAATGTTTGCAGAAGATTTCAAGACCAATGATATCTGGAAACATTTTCAGGCCGTGAAAGACGGAAAAGTCTATGATCTTCCGTATGAGCAGTTTGGAATGAGTGCAACGTTTGCTTATCAGGATGCCCTGGAAACGTTAAAAAAACTGCTTTATACCGAATCGTAATAAAAGCAGAACTGGAAGGAGAAAACGTTATGAATCAAGATATGGTGCGGAAACAGAAAAAGTACAGGCGAACCTGGATTTCGTTTGCTGTGATCCTGTTTTTGCTGCTGCTCGTATTTTTTTCGGCAATCAATACAGGGAGTCTTTCCGTAAGTTTCGGTCAGCTGCTTCGCGGTCTGTTTGTAGAATATGATGAGAATGTGGCGGCGGTCTATGATCTGCGTTTTCCGCGTATTCTGATCTCCATGCTTGCCGGGGCGGCGATCGCAGTGTCCGGTGTGCTTTTTCAGGCGGTTTTAAAAAATCCGCTGGCAGACCCGGGAATTATCGGAATTTCAAGCGGAGCTGGATTTGCGGCAGTCTGTGTGAGCACCTTTTTTCCGACACTTTACTTTTTTACACCGTTTGCAGCCTTTTTTGGCGGGGTGGCAGCATTCTTTCTGGTCTATTGTCTGTCCTGGAAACAGGGACTCAGCCCGCTTCGCATCATTCTGACCGGTGTGGCAGTCGATGCCCTTTTCACCGGACTTTCCAGTATCTTCAGTACGATGACAGGCGGTCAGAGGACCGGTGTGGCATCGATCGTAGAAGCACATATCACGCAGAAGACCTGGTCAGATGTCGGAACGTTATTTCCCTATGTACTGGCAGGACTGTTTCTGGCGATTCTGTTTGTAGGGGAATGCAATCTGCTGTCTCTGGAAGACAAAACGGCAAGAGGACTTGGAATCAATGTAAACCGCACCAGGATTGTGATCTCCCTGACGGCAGTTTTACTTGCCAGCGTTTCAACCGCAGTTGCAGGTGCCGTAAGCTTTTTGGGACTGATCGTCCCGCATATCGGCAGACTGCTGGTTGGAAGTGACCATAAGGTGCTGATCCCGTTTTCCACACTTGCAGGGGCTTTTACGTTTCTGCTGGCAGATACGATCGGCAGGACGATCGCCGCTCCGTATGAAGTGAGTGCAGCGGTGATCATGAGCGTAGTTGGTGGTCCGTTCTTTATTCTTCTGCTTCGGAGGTCGAAAAAATATGGAAACTAATGCGATGGAAGTGAAAAACTTAAGCTTTTCCTACGGAAGCAACCAGATTCTCTCGGATATTTCCCTGACGATACCACGCGGGAAGATCACGACAATCATGGGTGCGAACGGCTGTGGGAAATCTACCCTGTTTTCTCTTATGACCAAGAATCTGACACCGGGAAAAGGGAAAATCCTGCTGGAAGAAAAGAGCATAAAAAAATATTCGCTCAGCGAATTTGCAAGAAAAGTGTCGATCGTACACCAGCATAATTCCGCAGCAGAAGATATCACGATCGAACGCCTCGTATCGTATGGAAGAACCCCTTATCAGAAAATGCTGGGCGGAAAAAGTGAAGAAGACGAGCGGCTGATCGAACAGGCACTTCAGGTGACCGGACTTCTGGACCTGCGTGACCGTGAGATCGGAAGGCTTTCAGGCGGACAGCGACAGAGAGTCTGGATCGCCATGGCACTGGCACAGAATACCGAACTTCTGTTCCTGGATGAGCCGACCACTTATCTGGATATCCGCTATCAGCTGGAGATCCTGGAACTGGTCAAAAAACTGAATAAAGAATTCGACATCACGATCGTTATGGTTCTGCATGACATCAACCAGACCATTTATTTTTCTGACAAGATCATCGGTCTGCAGGGCGGTCATGTGGCGATCGAAGGTGCTCCAGATCAGGTGATCACAGAAGAAAGCATTCAGAAACTGTATGGCGTACATCTGATGGTAACACGTGTGAACGGAAGTCCTGTGGTAGCCATTCAGGATTACCGGCTTCCGCCAAGAGAAAAATAACTTCTGTGATGAACAAGAAAGGATAAAGAGATGAAGAAAAACCCGATGAATATAATCTGGATGCTGCTTGGATTTCTGTGCCTGGCATTTGGAACGATCGGTATCGTTCTGCCGATCCTGCCGACCGTGCCGCTTTATATGGCAACCGTATTCTGCTTTGCAAAGAGCTCGGAAAAGTTACATACCTGGTTTCTGTCAACCGGTCTTTACAAAAAACATCTGGACAGCTTTGTGCAGGAAAGAGCCATGACGCTTGGAACAAAACTGAAAATTATCGGGATGGTGACCGTTGTGATGGCAATCGGTTTTCTCTGCATGAAAAATGTGCCGATCGGAAGAATCTGTATCGCAGTGGTATGGGTATGCCATATTTTGTATTTTTTTCTGCGTGTAAAAACAGTGGATGAAAAACAGAAATTTTCATTGACAAGAACGCAAAAAAGTATTACTATTGGTTGCATAGGAAAAACCGATGAGAAAGAAGAGTAGATCTTCCATAAAGGCACAGAGAGCTGCAGACGGTGGGATTGTAGTACGGCGTGGATGATTGAATGGACTTTCGAGGGCAGCCCAAAATCCAGACAGGAGAGTAGGCGTTGTCGGGAACCGAACCCGTTATCAATCAGGAATGTATAACTATGTACATGCAAAGTGGACAGAAGTCAATTTGAGTGGTACCGCGTTGATGAATATCAGCGTCTCAGGCAGAAAAGCTTGAGACGTTTTTTTAGTTATCAGAAAATTGTAACTGTTTCACGGCAGAAGAAGGAGGACTTTTATGAAGAAAAAAGTATTAGCAGGTATTATGACAACAGCGATGATTATGGCAATGATGACAGGATGCGGCAGTTCAGACACTGCAAAAGATACACAGGCATCAACCGGAAGTGAAACATCCGCAGACAGCAGTGCGGCAGATACGGCAGAAGATAATTATACCATCGGTATTTCTCAGTTTGCAGAACACGGGTCTCTTGACAACTGCCGTGAAGGATTTCTGGAAGGTTTAAAAAGTGCCGGAATCGAAGAAGGTGTCAATCTGACAGTAGAATACCAGAACTCACAGGCAGATACCGGAACAGCAAGTACGATCGCTGATAATTTTGTATCCAAAAATGTGGATCTGATCTGTGCAATTGCAACTCCGAGTGCCATGAGTGCCTATAACAGCTGTCTGGACAGTGAGATCCCGGTAGTATATACCGCAGTTTCTGATCCGGTCGGTGCAGGACTTGCAGATGAAGAGGGCAATTCCGTAGGAAATATCACCGGAACCTCTGACAAACTTCCGGTTGAAGAACAGCTGAAAATGATCCGTGATCTGATGCCGGATGCAAAG
>OGYX01002336.1_pt1 | contig 12304 bp, 10 predicted proteins | sample 1576601 | NCBI WGS metagenome assembly OGYX01 (sample SAMEA3541561, study PRJEB24748) | human gut metagenome | biome: human gut; feature: human-associated habitat; material: faeces | place: China | collected 2012 | reverse complement strand
CCGGAAGTGGAATGTGTCGCCCTGTGTGATGTAGATGATGAATGGCTGCAGAAGAGAGCCGGTGACGTAGAGAAGAAAACCGGGAAGAAAGTCCCTAACCTTTATAAAGACTGGCGTAAAGTCATTGACAACAAAGATGTGGATCTGGTCATCATCGGTACGCCCGATCATTGGCATTGTCTCCCGACAATCGAGGCTTGCCAGGCAGGAAAGGATGTTTATGTCGAAAAGCCGCTTTCGAATACCATCGAAGAATGTGATCTGATGGTAAAGGCAGCCCGTAAATATAATCGCATTGTACAAGTCGGTCAGTGGCAACGTAGTGATCCGCACTGGGATGAAGCCGCCAATTTCCTGAAGAAAGGAGGAATAGGTCGTATCAGAACCGTTAAAGTATGGGCTTACCAAGACGGGAAACCAACTTTACCGGTAAAACCGGATTGTCCGCCTCCTGCCGGAGTAGATTATGATATGTGGTTAGGTCCGGCACCCAAGCGTCCGTTCAATCCGTATCGTTTCCATTATAACTTCCGCTTTTTCTGGGATTACGCCGGCGGATTGATGTCTGATTGGGGTGTACATTTGCTGGACTATGCTTTGGAAGGTATGCATGCAGACCTGCCCAGTCATGTATATGGCAGTGGAGGAAAATTCGCTTATCCGGATGATGCAATGGAAACGCCCGATACCCTGATGGCAACTTATACCTATAAAGATTTCAATATCATTTGGGATCATGCCTGCGGCATTAACCATGGCTTATACGACCGCCGTGAAGGACTGGCTTTCTTTGGCGAGAACGGAACATTAGTTCTTGACCGCGCCGGTTGGGAAGTAATCCCGGTTGTAGCCAATAAAGAAGCCCGCATGGAAGCCATTCCATTCAAGAAAGGTGAAGGGAAAGGTTTGTATAACCATGTAGGTAATATGTTGTCCTGCATCAAAAGCAGGGAATTACCCAACGCAGATATTGCAATCGGTGCCCGCGTAGCCAAGATGGCTCACTTGGCCAACATCTCTTGCCGGCTTGGCAGAGAAGTAAGATGGGATGATGAGAAACATCTCTTCATCAATGACGAAGAAGCTACAGCCCTATCGAAGGCTTATTACAGAGTTCCTTGGAAATTACCAGAATTGTAAAACAAAAATAATCACATATATGGAATACTGGCAAAAAGACATCGAAACGATGGGACGCGATCAGTTGCAGGAACTTCAACTGACGCGTCTGAAAGAGACCGTAAAACATGCGGCCAACTCTCCTTTCTACAAGGAAGTATTTGAGAAGAACGGAATCACACCCGATTCTATCCAGACACTGGATGATTTACGGAAGATTCCATTTACTACCAAAAATGATTTACGCAGCCATTATCCGTTTGGAATGGCAGCCATACCTATTCAAAAGTGTGTTCGTATCCATTCTTCAAGTGGTACGACCGGAAACCCGACAGTAGTGCTTCACTCTGCCAAGGATTTGGATCAATGGGCAAACCAGGTAGCTCGCTGTATGTATATGGTCGGACTACGGGATACTGATGTTTTCCAGAACACATCCGGTTATGGTATGTTTACAGGAGGATTAGGATTCCAGTACGGAGCTGAACGTTTAGGAGCCTTGACCGTTCCGGCTGCAGCAGGAAATACCAAACGGCAGATCAAGTTCATTACCGACTTTGGTACGACTTGCCTCCATATCATTCCCAGTTACGCTACTCGTCTGGCGGAAGTGATGTACGAGATGGGAATTGATCCACGCCGCGACACCAAACTGCATACCGTATGTATCGGAGCCGAACCGCACTCGGAAGAACAACGGAAACGTATCGAGCAATTGCTGGGTGTAAAGGCTTACAACTGTTTCGGTATGTCGGAAATGAACGGTCCGGGAGTAGCATTCGAATGTCCGGAACAAAACGGTCTTCACATTTGGGAAGATTATGTTATTCCTGAAATCATTAATCCGAACACCTTGGAACCCGTTCCGGAAGGTGAGATCGGCGAATTGGTTTTAACTACGATTAATCGGGAAGCCATGCCGTTACTCCGCTATCGGACACGAGACCTGACCCGATTCATTCCGGGTGAATGTCCATGCGGTAGAACGCATCGTCGTCTGGCCCGCTTCGTCGGCAGAAGTGATGATATGATTATTCTGAAGGGTGTCAACATCTTCCCGATCCAGATTGAGAAGATCTTGATGAACTTCAAAGAACTGGGAAGTAATTATCTGATAACAATCGAGACAGTCGGCTATAACGACGAGATGTTGATCGAAGTAGAATTGAGCGACCTGTTCACGGATGATTACAGTGCATTGCAGCGCTTGGCTAAGGAAGTAACCCGTCAGTTAAAAGATGAATTACTGTTGACACCACGCGTTAAGCTTGTAGGAAAAGGCTCATTACCTTCTGCCGAAGGTGGAAAAGCTGTCCGCGTAAAAGATTTGAGAAAGCTATGTTAAATTGTTCATTCGTATCAATCCTAAATACTATCCGTTATGACAGTCAATCAAATATCAATTTTCTTGGAAAACAAGTACGGCAAGTTGTCTGAAATACTGATGCTACTCGCCGAAGCCAAGATCCGGATCATTGCAGCTACTGTAGCTGATACCTCCGAATATGGTATTCTTCGTATCATCGTAAATGATCCGCAGCGGGCGTTCAAGATTCTAAAGGAGAATAACGTCAGTGCCAATCTGACGGACGTACTGGCCATTGTCACTCACTCCGAAGCTGCCGGATTTGCCCAAACGCTTCAGGCATTTACAAAAGCAGGGCTGAGCATTGAATATATGTACTGCTTCTCTAACAAAGACAAATCCATTCTGATCCTGCGAACCAACAACCGCGAGGCAGCACGCGAAGTAATCCGCCGGCAGAATATGGAATATATTAGTGAAAGTGATCTATTGAAGATGGATTAATACCAACAAAAAAGGGAGCCCAAAGCTCCCTTTTTATCTTTAATAACAAATACTCAATGATTAGAAACAATAAGCGGCACGCAAAGCGATAAACGCCTGATCCAAATCCTTGATGATATTGTATTTTGCTTCCAGTCCTAATGAAAATTCAGGAGTTGCATATACTTCTCCACCCAAACCGATATTTGCACCGAAACGGGTAACGCCATCATGTGGGCCATCCCAATCCCAGAACGACATGCTGACACCAGCTAACGGATAGAATCCGAACATACTACTCAGTTTAAACACATAGTGAGCATTCACGTCAATCATCCAGGCACTCACGCCATGATTCTTTACCAGATAGGTCAAACCCGGATTCAATCGCACTTCGTCGGTCAGACAATACCGGTAATCCAATCCTAAGGTGGCTTGTTCGCTATCGAATGCATACCCTAAATTAAAGCCGAATGAAGAACGGCCCTTATCTGCCTGAGCAAATACGGTTAAACTCAGGCAAATCATACTTAATACAAGAAATAACTTTTTCATATCGCAGTTATTTTAATGAATAATAGGCCCTAATATACGACTTTTATTTCACTTTCAAGCGTTCGCCGGCCGATTTTACGATAGCACGATAAAAATCTTCGCTATATCCCGGTGAATCAGGTGCTGCACCCAGACCATAACCATTGTCAAGGAACTTACCGTCTTTCTCCTTACGAGCCACACCGTCTGAATATTTCACGATCAGAAATTCTCCCAATTTCTTCCAGCGGTCAACGGATTCATCGGCTGTTGTAGTGCTGTACCAGGTCAGGAACTTCGCCGCTTCTTTCGGATCTTTCTGATAGAGTTCGGAAGCAGCTTTGTCGATGGTGGGTTGCATGTCCAGATAGCCGTTTTCCAGCTCAGACTGTACTTTACGAAGGTCACCAATCATCTGGTTATAACGTCCGTACACCATATTAGCCACCCAGTTACGAATCCAGAAAGCAGATGTCCATGAGAATTGCATCATGCTGCCGTTTCCCTGGCGATAACATTCGGGCACGTCGGTTGATGAACAATAGATCGGGGTGAAAACAGTCGTATTGGCATCATCGACAGCAAACCACAGTACTCCACCAATGGCATCAGGAAGCCAACTACGCAATTGCGGAACGATGACGAATCCACTCTGCTGTGTTGAAATCGGACGTTCGTTTGTATAAGTTTCGCCATCCACTTTGTAGGTAAGCGGACGGAAACGGTACGGTGCCTTGTACGGACCAGCTCCGGGATCGTTCGTCATGTCGAGTTCGGTACCTTCGTAGTGATCGCGCATCATATCACGCACATCGGCAACCGACAATTTCCGGTCGGGCTTGATATAAAGTGGCATCGGCTCGGCATTCACATCGCCTTTGGCAAAACCGAGGTACTTGCCCATATCCTTGTTATACTTGTTGAAGAAAGACCACACACGGGCTTCGCAGATACGAAGAGCACTGAAATCGTACGGACAATAAGCTTTTGCAAAGCTGAAATCCTCATCCTTTCCGCTGAAGTAGCCTTTCTCGCGGGCAAACGATACTACATCGGGCGAATACATACAGTTCTCTTTGTCGTCGAACGGTATTTGCTGGATACGCGACTGGTTCGCATGGGCCGCCACACAGTCGTCGGGGATGCGGATGGCCACCCAAACAGCGCCTTTATTCCCAGTCCCCTTGCCCACCATCTCCATGATCCAAGCTTCATTTTTATCAGCAATCGAGAACGACTCGCCACCGCTGTAATAGCCATACTTGGCGACCAGGTCGGTCATCACCCGGATGGCTTCGCGCGCAGACTTCGAACGCTGCAGGGCTACGTAGATCAGGCTTCCATAGTCCATGATACCGGTCGTATCAACCAGTTCAGGCCGTCCGCCAAAGGTACTTTCCGTGATTGCCACCTGGTGCTCATTCATATTCCCCACAACCGAGTAAGTCTGACGCACTTGCGGAATCTGTCCCAACGGTTTTCCCGTATCCCATTCAGTGATGTCGAGCATAGCTCCTTCGGGCCAGACAGCAGCCGGCCAGTGATACAACTCTCCGTAAAGGGTGTAAGAGTCGGCAGCATAACTAATCATCACCGAGCCATCGACAGAAGCCTTTTTCCCCACCAGGAGACCCGTACATGCCATCACTTCGGCGGTCGAAGCCAGGCCGAAGCAGGCAGCTAATGTAATCCAAAACTTTTTCATATATTCTTGTTTTATGTATTTCTTTTTCCACACAAAAGTAGATCATTCTTTGTTTTCTTGCAAGTGGGCAAGGCACAATGTCCCTGCGGTCCCGCCTCAAAGCCCGTTTGAAAGTCCGCCAAGCCCGTCAAAAGGGATAAAAAAGGCAACTTATCCAGTCTTCCAACTCTTTTCTGAAGAATTTTCTATTGATCAAAAAGGATGAAAAATCTATTCCTTGCATCTATTTTAAACCTTTACAGTGATGCAATGTTTATTTTGGAGGTCTATTTTAAACCTTTACAACGATGAAATGTTTATTTTGGAGGTCTGTTTTAAACCTTTACAACGATGAAATGTTTATTTTGGAGGTCTGTTTTAAACCTTTATAGTGATGAAATATTTATTTTGGAGGTCTATTTTAAACCTTTACAGCGATGAAATGTTTATTTTAGAGGTCTTTTTGATTATCTTTACCCGGTAGTAACCAGAAAAAATGACGATGGAAACAAAACAGACAAACAAGATAGGCCACATCGAGGTGGACGATGTGTATGTGACCGTCCTGACAGGCCGGTTGGAGACGAACGAAGAGGGATGGCAAAAGATCGTACCTACCGACCGGAGCCAACGGATGACAGGTTCGATGATCATCAATGCGGTGGTGAAAATCTTGATGGAGACCTCGATCCGCCGGACAGAGCAGATGGCCGCCCTTCTGGAAGTGGATGCCCTGGAGCTGACCCATGCCGTCCATCTGCTGACGGGCCTCAGCCTGCAGGAGTTCATCCTCCAATATCGCCGCCGGCAGGCCGTCGAATACGTACAATGCACATCGCTTTCACTCGACGAGATTGCATCCCGCTGCGGCTTTCAATCAACCAATACGTTTGCGAAGCAATTCCGCATCCACACGGGGATGTCGCCCAGGAAATACCGGGCCATCCACCAGCCGAAGGACTTCCGGCAACGCTATCGGTGGGATTGACACAGGCGCACGGATTGCCCAAGGGCGTTGGCAGGGTAGTAAAACAAAAACTTCGATCGATTTAGACTTATTTATTAAACGGTCAAATCTAAAGGCAAATCACTAATATCTTTCAGTCTTTTACCTTGAATCAGGATATTTAATAGTTCTATAGAATCTTCAGCTTGAATGTTTTCTACAGATTTGACAAGTTCATAAAGAGCAAAATGGTAAACACAATCTATATCACCTGTTCCTAAAGCTAATGATGCAAGACGCGCAGGCATAGGTTCACCTGTAACAACAACAATATGTGGCAAACGCCCTTTCCTATTTCTAATTAAACCAAGTGCTTCAGTTCGGCTATTTTGCGCACGGTCACTCCTCATTGTCCATTTGGCAGAAATGGAAGCATGAAGTATAGGTAATCCACCATTTTCTTTACGCATATCTGTTAAATGACAAACAGAGTCATCTACAATAAGAGCATTTGAATTTATCACATCATCCCTTTCCGGTTCTCGGTATATAACAATATCAGGAGCTACCATATAATCATTTCCCATGCTTGCAGCAAGTCGAGCATCATTTCGTGTCAACTGAGACAAATACTCCAAATGTTCATATTGGGAAAAACTACTTGTTTTAATAGCACTTCTATTCCCTAATTTTGCAATATGCCATTTTCCTGGGCGAAGATTTTGCAAATAAGGGAACGTACTTGCAAGAAAATCCATATTAAATTGTTCAAATTTAGCCCCAGAAGTTTGTCCTACAGCCTTTTCATGCATCTCGGCCATTAACAGTTCTGCAATACCATGTGCTATGTTAATCGAAAGTTTAGACGAACTATCTGCATTACTTGGCACACCTCTTTTATCTACTGTTAGTACCCCATTAGACAGCAAAGCTTGATGATATTTCTTTCTGGCTTCTGTTATAAGAGCATTCATAATCCAATACTTTCTTTATTTGTAATCCAACATTAAATGCTACTGGAGGTGGAAAAGCATTCCCTATCATCCGACAAGCTATCGTTTTCCTTTTCCCGAAATCCCAATCATCGGGAAAGCCTTGAATCCTTGCTAACATTTTAGGCGTAAGGCGAGGCATTCCTCGGAAATCAGCATCCGGGGCTTCATTTGCCACACCTTTTCCATCTACCCCCATTTCTGCCCATGCTTTTTTGGCTCTTGTCGGACCCAAGTCGGGACCTCCATGTTTTTTACTTCCCCCAACAAGTGTAGGAGCTATTCGGTCAGCCTTCTGTTTCCATTTTTCCGCTTCTTCCCAACCATTGGCAGCCATCAATTCATATAATGTCTCTCCAACAGATTTAGTTTTTTCAGGGATTCCCATAGGAAAACAAAATATACCAGACAGTTCTTTTTGAATACCAACAATAACTACCCGTGGACGAAGTTGCGGTACTCCATAATCGGACGCATTCAACAGCTGAATATATGAACGATAACCTAAATCATTTAGTGCTTGAAGAATCTGGCACCGATATATATCGAATTTTGAATCTAACAAACCTCTCACATTCTCTATCATCACAGCACGAGGATTTATTTCTTTTACAAGCCTGAGCATCTGTGGAAAAAGATCCCGTTCATCATTAGCGCCCAACTGTTTACCAGCTATGCTGAATGGAGGACAAGGAACACCTCCAGACAATAAATCTATTTGTCCTCGATATGGTTTACCGTCAAAATGATGTACATCCATGCAAAATACATTCCAATGCGGCCTGTTCCTTTTTAAACATTCACAATAGTCTTTTTCATATTCTACTAATGCAACATGAGAAAAGCCTGCTTTTTCCAACCCTAAAGCCTGGCCTCCTGCACCTGCACATATTTCGATTGATTTATACATATTCACAAGAGTATTAATTAGACTGGACAAAAATACAATAATATCTAATCTACAACAAAATCTAAAAGGAGCAAAATGAAATATATCATATTTATAAGAGTTTCGCTACCTTTGCAACATGAAAATGTATAGACCTGAGGCATGGTTGCCTACAACAAAAAAAGAGGTAGAAGCGCGTGGCTGGGATTACCTGGATGTGATCCTGTTCAGCGGTGACGCGTATGTGGATCATCCGTCGTTTGGTGCCGCCGTCATCGGACGGACACTGGAAGCAATGGGACTACGGGTGGCGATCGTCCCGCAACCCGATTGGCGGGGTGATTTCCGCGACTTCAAGAAGCTGGGAGCGCCCCGTCTGTTCTTCGGCGTTTCGGCCGGGGCAATGGATTCGATGATCAACCACTATACCGCCAACAAGCGGTTGCGCAGCGATGATGCTTACACGCCCGACCGTCGTGCCGGTATGCGGCCCGATTATCCCAGCATTGTTTACACCAAGATACTGAAGGAACTCTACCCCGACGTGCCAGTCGTATTGGGCGGTATCGAAGCCTCCATGCGCCGCCTGACGCACTACGATTACTGGCAAGACCAGTTGCTGCCGGGCATCCTCATCGACAGTCCGGCAGACTTGCTGATCTATGGCATGGGAGAAAAACCGATACAGGAGCTGGTGCGTCGCCTACAGACAGGAACACCCTTTCACGAGATTCATGACATTCCACAGACTGTCTATCTCTCTGCCAAGGTTCAACCAGAAGCAGATGATATCCTTCTCTTTTCCCACGAAGAATGTCTGAAAGACAAACTCAAGCAGGCCAAAAACTTCCGTCATATTGAAGAAGAATCGAATAAGCAGCATGCCCAGCGCATCCTGCAGCAATGCGGTGGGCAGACCCTTGTCGTCAATCCACCCTTCCCTCCCATGACGGAAGCCGAGATCGACGCCAGCTTCGACTTGCCCTATACCCGCCTGCCCCATCCGAAGTACAAGGGCAAAGTGATCCCAGCCTTCGAGATGATCAAGTTTTCGGTCAATATCCATCGCGGATGCTTTGGAGGTTGTGCCTTTTGTACCATCTCCGCCCATCAGGGGAAATTCATCGCCTCCCGAAGTAAAGAATCCATCCTGAAAGAAGTCAAGGCGATCACCGAGATGCCGGACTTCAAAGGCTATTTGAGTGATTTGGGCGGACCCTCGGCCAATATGTACCGCATGAAAGGACTGAATCCGGAGATCTGCGCCAAATGCAAGAAGCCGTCGTGCATCTCGCCCGTAGTCTGTAAGAACCTGAATGCAGACCACACTCCACTTCTGGAACTATATAAAGAAGTAGATAAGATTCCGGGAATCAAGAAATCTTTCATCGGAAGCGGAGTGCGCTACGACCTGCTTCTCCATCGTTATGATAATGATGCCCTCAACCAGTCGGCACATAAGTATGTAGAGGAGTTGATAGCCCGTCACGTTTCGGGTCGCTTGAAAGTCGCCCCCGAACATACACAAGACGAAGTACTGAAACAGATGCGCAAGCCCTCATTCAAGCTCTTCGAACAATTCAAGAAGATCTTTGACCGGGTGAACAAGCAGCACGGACTGAACCAGCAACTCATCCCATACTTCATTTCCAGTCATCCGGGCTGCACTGAACTCGATATGGCAGAGTTGGCTGTTATCACGAAAGGCCTCCACTTCCAGTTGGAACAAGTACAGGACTTCACTCCTACACCCATGACTTTGGCTACCGAGATGTATTACACAGGCTATCATCCTTATACCCTGGAGAAAGTCTATACGGCACGGACTAAAGAGCAGAAGTTAGCTCAGCGTCAATTCTTCTTCTGGTACAAACCGGAATACCGGCAACAGATCATGAAGGAATTACAGAAGATGAAACGGCGAGACCTGATCGATAAGCTCTTCAGAAGAAATAAATAAAAGACATTTGAAAACGAGTCAACAACAATAAAAACAGACAATATATGGAAATCAAAGCAAGATTCGACCATTTCAACATCAATGTATTGGACTTACAACGTAGTATCGCTTTTTATGAGAAAGCATTAGGACTGAAAGAACACCATCGTAAAGAAGCTTCGGATGGTTCCTTTATCTTAGTCTATCTGGCAGACGACCAAGGAAACTTCCTTTTAGAACTGACTTGGCTACGAGACCGTCAGGAAGCCTATGAATTGGGCGACAACGAAAGCCACTTATGTTTCCGAGTAGCCGGAGATTACGATGCAGTCCGTGCTTATCATAAAGAGATGGGATGTGTATGCTTCGAGAATGAAGCCATGGGGCTTTACTTCATCAACGACCCAGATGACTATTGGATTGAAGTTCTCCCGATGAAATAAAGAATCATACAAAAACGAAGAAGTCCGTTGGTTGTTCGTTCCAACGGACTTTTTTATTCCTATTCTACTTCATCCGGCCAAGGCACTGCTTTCCCCGTCGCTTTGAAAGCCGGACGCTGTGCATCAACCGACCGCAGATACGTTCCCAAATCAGCCGACAAACGTTTCACTATATCCGGATGCGAAGCCGCCACATCATGCTTCTCGCTGATGTCTTCCGGAATGTTATACAGTTCTTTCTTTCCTGTCTCATAGAAATAAATCAATTTCCAATCTCCTTGACGAATAGTACAAGTAGCCGCGATGCCTGGTCCATGTTCACCTGCCCAAATATTCGGGAAATTCCAATACAAGCTACGTCCTTCCGAAGGATCACCCATCTGCTTCAACAACGGTACAAAGCTGACGCCATCAATCGGCTGCGGTGTCTGATAGTCTGTAATACCTGCCATCTCCAAGATCGTCGGGTAATAATCTTCAATCATCAGGTACTTATCGCATCGAGTTCCAGGCTTCACCACCTTCGGCCAAGCCACAATCATCGGTTCACGAATTCCTCCTTCATAAGCAGAACCTTTCCCCGCTGTCAACGGATAGTTTTGGGTAAACAAAGGCTCGTCCCGCCAACCAGATCCACTGGCATAGCCTCCATTATCACCCATAAACAGAATGATCGTGTTATCAGCCTCGCCATTCTTCTCTAACCAATCCATGATGTCACCCAGGCTTTTGTCCATTCCTTCAATCAAAGAAGCATAAGCCGCTTCTTTATCCGACAACCCTTTTTGCTTATACTTTTCATAGTAACGCATATCCTTGTCAATCGGGATATGGATTGCATAATGCGACATATACAAATAGAACGGCTGATTTTAAGCCTTCGCTTTATCAAGGGCCTTCAACGCCTCTTGAGTCAAGGCTTCCGTAGCGAAAGTTCCGGTCTGCCAATAATGTTCCAATCCTGGTATTGCCATCAATGAAGTAGGATTCCCTTTCTCGTCATGACCGTAATTCCGTTCACTCAGATAAGTAGCCAAACCACCGGCTGCATGTCCACAGATATTCGTTTCAAAACCAAAGTGACAAGGATTTTCTCCCGGTGTGTCAATAGCTCCCCAGTGCGCTTTTCCACAATGAATCGTATGATAACCATTCTCCCTCAACAACTCAACGAAAGAGGTCCCGACAAAAGTATGTTCTGTCCCTGGCACCTGCGCAATCCCATTAATATTCCATACGGGAAGATTCAATACCTCTGTTTCTCCATCCGTACTCTTGTCCTTCTCCAAAGTCCAGTTAGTGACCCGATGCCGGGCAGCGTTACAACCTGTCATCAAACTACACCGAGTAGGCGAACTAATGCTACAAGCATAAGCCTGCGTAAACATCATCCCCTGTCGGGCCAGCCGCTCCATATTCGGAGTTTCATACCGTTCGTTGTACATTGTCTTCTGATTCCAAAACGGAAGTGACGTATCCTGCCAGCCCATGTCATCCACCAAGAAAAGAATGATATTCGGTTTCTTTTCTTGCTCTTGGGCCATTCCATTCACTATTGGCAGCATCGCCAACGAAAATAAAAGAGTCTTCTTCATCGTCATTTATCTTTTGCATTAACTAGTGGACAAAAATAGTGAATTATTTTTATCCGCTGGCCAACATTCTTCCCATAGGAAGAAATTTCTTGCACGTATGAATAAAACCCCGTATCTTTGTAGTCGAGTGCTTGATAAACCTCGTTAAAAACAAGAATATATGCAAAGAACAACTGTTAGTGTGCCCTTCATGTTATTGGGCATTCTTTTTAATGTCTGCCTAGTTGCAGCTAATCTTTTAGAGACAAAAGTAATTCAATTCGCAGGAGTTACAGCGACTGCCGGTCTGATTGTCTTTCCCGTTTCTTATATTATCAACGATTGCATTGCAGAAGTCTGGGGATTTAAGAAAGCCCGCTTGATTATTTGGAGTG
>OGYX01002332.1_pt1 | contig 12319 bp, 10 predicted proteins | sample 1576601 | NCBI WGS metagenome assembly OGYX01 (sample SAMEA3541561, study PRJEB24748) | human gut metagenome | biome: human gut; feature: human-associated habitat; material: faeces | place: China | collected 2012 | reverse complement strand
TGTTTTCTGCAAGCAACACAAGGAAGAAGGCAATGCAGGTCAGCACGCCTGCTACCGTCAGGTTAACCTCATCCGTACGCAGGCTCATGCCTGCCAGCGAGGTGCTGTTGGTGTGCAGTACGTTAGACAGCACGGCCAGCATTACCACAGGCTCAACGAAGGCTGCCACATAAACCTCACGGCTGCCGCCCATGCCGCCGAAGGCGGTGGCTGCATCCATTGAGGAAACTGCCATAAAGAAGCGTCCCAAGGCCAGCAGATATACAAATACAAAAACGTCACCGAAGCCGGCCTGACCGCCTAAGAAGCCCGGCAGCATGCAAGCTGCCGCAAAGGTCGTCAGAAAATATACGCAAGGTGCCAGACGGAAGGTGATGCTGATATAAGGAGTAAGCATAGTAGGCTTGCCCCACCATTTGCGGATATCGTAATATTCCTGCCAGATGCTGCTGCCGATACGGTTCTGCATCCAGGCCTTTACCTTTTTAACAATGCCGGTAACCAGCGGAGCGCACAAAAGCAGCAAAACTGCCTGCGCCATACCGAGGGCCAGCTGTAACAATTCATTCTCTAAAATCATTTATAAAGCGCCCCCCATACCAGTACCAACATCATTGCCACCATAACATAGGCAACATATAAACGCACACTGCCCTGCTGCAGACGGCGCAGGAAATTAGAAATACTTACAAAATGCTTCTGCAGCGGCTGATAAAGCTTTTCCGTAATCATATCGGGAATTTCCAGCTTATAGGAAAGCTGACGTCCGAAGTAAGCATGCTCCTTGCGCATGTAGGTTACCTGACGCTTGGGCTTCAGCAGATAATCAAACGCACGGCGCACCGGCTTACTGAAGCCGGTTGCGGAATACTGCTGACGCTGCGTCGGATAGGTACCGCAGTTCCAGGTAACGTCCTCCACAACAAAGCAGTCCTTAACAGCCAGCCACAGCACTACGCCCAGCACCAGCAACAAAGCCAAGAGCAGCAGCGGCTTGTAGCAAACAGCAGTACCGACACCGGCCCACGCCAGATTTATGCCGAAGGCATCAAGTGCAACAGGCATGCCCAACGCCAACAGAGCAGCGCGAACGACCGGCAGCGGATAAAGACCGCAAGCAACAACTAAAACAGATGCAACGCCCATAGCAGCGAGCATAAATTTATCGGATTCGTGCGCATGCTCCACGATTTCACTGCGAGCACGGCCCAGGAAGGTGATGCCGAAGAAGCGTACAAAGCAGCCGAGAGCCAGTGCTCCGGTAAAGCCCAGCAGAATAAAGGATACCGCAGTCCACAGGCGGATATCCTGACCGGCGCAGCTTGTACCCAGGCTGATAAAGCTCTGCAGCACCAGCCATTCACCGGTAAAGCCGTTCGTCAACGGAATAGCGGCGAGTGCCAGCGAGCCGACGAAAGCAAAGACAGCGGTATACGGCATTTTGCATGCGAGGCCACCGAACAGCTCCAGGTTTTTGCTGCCGGTGCCATGCATAATGCTGCCGGCACACATAAACATCAGCACCTTCATAATGCTGTGGTTAAAGGCATGCACCAAAGCTGCCGCAAAGCCCAGCATATAAAAGCTGCTGCCGGAAGCCTTCATCAGCATACCACAGCCGAAGGCAGCAAAAATTACGCCCATATTTTCCACAGAGGAGTAAGCAAGCACGCGCTTAATATCCGTTTCCATCTGAGCATAGAGTACGCCCAAAAATGCGGATACTACGCCTGCCAGCAGTACAACAACACACCACCAGTAATTCCAGGCAGGCAAAAAGCTGAACATAAAACGACCGAAGCCATAAAGCGCAATCTTCAGCATAACACCGCTCATCAGCGCGGAAACGTGACTGGGTGCTGCCGGATGCGCCTTAGGCAGCCACACATGCAACGGCACCAGACCGGCCTTCAAGGCAAAGCCGGCAAAGGCACAGATAAAAACAAGATGCTGCCAGCTGCCATCCAGCGTATTCTTGGCCATAGCAGCAAAGCTGAAGCCCTCGCTGGCAGAGCCTGTCAGCAAAAAGGCAATCATAATCGCCGCCGTGCCGACACTGGTCATAACCAGATACTGATAAGCAGCATTCCAGGTAGCACGCTTTTCGGATTCATGGTTAACCAGCATAAAGGAGGCTACAGCCATAATCTCCCAGAAAAGCAGGAAGCTGAAGGCATCGCCGGCCAACAGCACCAGTACCATAGACATGATGAACAAGCACCACGTGCCGCCCAAAAGACGCAGACGGCTGCCCTCATAGCTACGCGCATAACCGAGCGCGTACAGGCTGGTAACAACACCGGCAATACCGGTCAAAAGCAGAAAGACTGCGCTCCAGCCATCGCAGCCTAAAGAATACGAGCCCCAGGTCAGGGGTGCGGGGCTCACGCCGCCGAAAAGCAGCAGGCCTGCCGCATAAGCGCAGACAGCGCTGCCAAAAAGGGCAGCGCTGTTAGCAAGCCAGTGTGCAGCACGCTGCATGCCGTGGGGAAGCAGCATGGTTAATACGCCGATGCCATAGAAGCCCACAGCCACTAAAAACATTTCCATTTCATCACCTACACATAAAAATTTCAACTTCTTCACAAAAATGACATGTATCGTTAATTATAACACATTTGTTGACTGCGTAAAAGCAAATTACTGTTAAGAATACAAAAAAATACACCGGGCCTGCAGAAAATCCACAGGTCCGGTGGTTTTATAATAAGGCTTCGGCATCAAATAAGCTTCCGGCAGATTATATTTTTGCTTTTACTTATCTGCCCGCAGCGCCAGCTGCTTCTGCAGCCTTTTGCGCAGCAGCTCAATAAAGCTGGCAGGCTCCTGCACCTGCAACAACGGTCCGAAGGACAGAATACGGATAACAATCTCTATTGCATCACTTTTGTCGTATGTCAGATGCAACTTATAATGCTTTTCATCAAGACGCTCCGTCGTCTTTTCCAGATGTGAAAAATGCAGCATCGCCCTCTCCAATGCATTGCGTTCATCCGTCAGTAAGGCAGTAAGCTTATAGCGTTCCGGTGCTTTCTGCTCACATATCTCTGCATTTGCCGTCTCTAACAGGTAACAATCTTTGATACGCGCAACATTCACATAATGCTGAGAGCTGCCACACACCGCTTTTAAGCGAAACTTATCATCCTTCGCTGAATATTCTATTTGCAGCGGCCGATATTTCTTCTTCACATGCTCATTTCTACCACTGAAAAAGCTGATTTCCACCCAGCGTTTCTCTGTTATAGCCTGCAGCAGCAGACGGAAATGCTTTTTATACTGCGGATCATCATAATGATCACCATCATTATAACGATCAAAATATACAAATTGCTCCTGAGTAAACAGCGGCTCCACATCCTCAAGACCAGTACAATCTACATCAAAAAGCTGCATCCGCTTGTCTGAAAGCAATGCTTTCAGCCATCGTCGTTGCAGAATTGTCAGAGGCATTGACGGAGTATACTGCAACGGTGTAGTCATATCGTTTTGGAGTAACGGCCATTCGCAATCTTTTAATGATTTAGGTATTGTCAGATAGCTGTCACCAAAGGCTTGCTCCTGCACAATCCGATTTAGTTTTTCTACTGTCAGCTCACCAGCTTGCGCCTGCTGCAGAATGCTGCTTACAACATTAAAATACGTACCATATATTTCGTTAAAAAAGATATCACTGCTTTTCATCCGCTTCTGCCTCCTGGTAATAAGATGCCATTTGCTCTAAATCATCAAAGAACAGCTTCTGAACAGCCTTGTTGCTGCAGCTAAAGGATGTAATACGCCCGATGAAGGTGCGTATCCAAGGCAGCAGCTCACGTGCGTCATAAACAGCAATACTGAAGCGATAATGCGCGGCATCAAGCTGCTGCACCGTGCCGCTACGCTTTTCACGCTCCAGACGATGCACAATAAACTGCTCGTCAGCTGCCACCTCTACCGTAAAGCTGATTCTCTCCAGCTCGCCAGCGCCAAACAAGCTTACACCCCAGATATGTGGTGCTGCTTCCTGTGCCAGCTGCAGAAAATGTCCATAATTATTTTCCCTATCTTTTACTTTAATACACTTAATACGGTTCAAGCGATTAAAAAGCAGCTTGTTTTCACCATAGCTGTAGCTTAAAAGGTATTGCCTTCCTGTCCTGGTGCTGCAGTAAATCTTCAAGGGACAGACAGTTTGCTGACCATTTTCCCATCTGTAGAGTGTAACAGACTTCTTATCATTAATCGCCTCCACCAGCTCGTACAGCAGCTGACTGTCCATTGTGTATAAGATAAAATGATGCTTAAAATTAAAAACATCACATACCTCAGTAAACTTATCCAGGATATAGGAGCCTACCTCTCCTAAAGGCGCCATCTCAGAAAAAAAGGCACAGGCAAGCTGCCAGCTGTGCCAATTAACCTTATCCTGCTGCAGCCGGTACAAATTTCGACGCCCTTGCTTCACTATTTGCAGTAACCCCAATTCAACATAATCATTAAGCTTATTGCGCACTGTTTTAGCATCCGGCTGATGCATCTTGTTACTGAAACAGTTAAAACAGCGGTCGCTAAGCAAATTCTCCATCTCTGCTACAGAATAAGCCTGTCCGTCCGCCAGAATATCCAACAGATAAAAATGCAAGGTAATATCTATATCGGTAAAGCTTTTAGCCTTCCAGCTTTTATACAAAGGATTGTGACTTATATCTCTGCTATCAAGCGAAATCTTATAGGCTGTGCCAGCTACATCAGGATTAGTATCCATATATTCGTCTAACCAGCTTTGTATGCGCCGACGCTCATCATCATAACTACGTTGACTTTTATCATTAAAATCCTGCCGTGTTTCAAAGCCGTATACATAAAAACGCCGCATCATATTCCTAATGTCACCATATTTTTTAGAAAGCTCATTATAAGCCATCTGCTCCCCTGCTCCCTTCCAAGATAATATACTATTAGTATACCACAGACAGGCAACTATTTTTTCTTACAAAAAAACAGCGCAACGGATTTTTTATCCGTTACGCCGTCAATTAATTTTTATTCTACTGTCACGCTCTTCGCCAGGTTACGCGGCTTATCAACATCACAGCCACGCGTCAGCGCTGCATAATAGGCCAGCAGCTGCAAGGGCAGCACTGCCATCAGCGGTGCCAGATATTTATCTGTACGCGGGATGTAAATTACATGATCCGCATATTTCTCCAAAGAAGTATCGCCCTCAAATCCGATAGCAATAACTACAGCCTCACGCGCCTTAACCTCCTGCAGGTTGCTGACGGTTTTATCATATACGTCCATTTGCGTAGCCAGCACAATTACCGGCACGCCAGAAACGATCAGTGCCAAGGTGCCATGCTTCAGCTCGCCGGCAGCATAGGCTTCAGCATAAATGTAGGAAATCTCCTTCAGCTTCAGCGCACCCTCCAGCGCTACGGCATAATCAAGGCTGCGTCCCAGGAAGAAGGCATCCTCACTGCTGCCGTACTCACGCGCAAACACTTTAATCTGGTCCACGTTTTCCAGCATCTTGTGAATTTGCTCAGGCACAAAGGTCAGCCCCTGCACCAGCTCCTGCTCACGCTCGGCACTCATGCTGCCGCGTAGACGGCCGACATAAATTGCCAGCATCAGCATTGCCAGAAGCTGGGTAGTGTACGCCTTGGTAGATGCCACGGCAATTTCCGGACCGGCATAGGTATAAACAACCTGATCAGCCTCACGCGCAATAGAGCTGCCGACAACGTTGGTAACCGCCAGAGTGCGGGAGCCAAGACGCTTAGCCTCGCGCAGCGCTGCCAGTGTATCGCTGGTTTCACCGCTCTGGCTGATAACAATCGTCAGGCTGTTGCCGTCAACAAGCGGATCGCGGTAACGGAACTCGCTGGCAATATCCACCTCAACCGGCACACGCGCCAGCTGCTCCAAATAATATTTACCGACAATGCCTGCATGATATGCTGTACCGCAGGCCACGATAAAGATTTTATTGATGTCGCGCAGCTCCTCTGCCGTCCAGTTCAGCTCAGGGAAGCCGATAGTTTTTGCCTCCGCATCAAGACGGCTGGTCATGGTATCGCGCAGAGCTTTAGGCTGCTCATAGATTTCCTTCAGCATGAAATGCTCAAAGCCGCCCTTTTCCGCTGCTTCGGCGTTCCAGTTAACCTCAAACACCTTCTTGCTGATGGGAGTGCCGTTGATATCCTGCACCCATACCACATCTGCTGTTACCGTAGCAATCTCGCCATCGCTCATAATAAAGGTACGACGCGTATGGTTGATAATCGCCGGGATATCAGAGGCGATAAAGTTTTCACCCTCGCCCAGACCGATAATCAGCGGATTATCCTTTTTGGTACAGATGATTTTATCAGGCTCATATTCACACATAAACACCAGGCTGTAAGAGCCTTTGATAAGCTTCAGTACCTTTTTGACGGTCTCTTCGAAATCACCGTCATATTGGTCCGCCATCAGATGAGCTACAACCTCGCTGTCAGTTTCGGACAGGAACTCATGTCCCTTGGCAATCAGCTCTTCCTTCAGGCCAAGATAATTTTCAATAATACCGTTGTGGACAACGACAAACTTACCGCTGCTGTCCGTATGGGGATGCGCGTTGCGATCCGACGGACGGCCATGTGTTGCCCAGCGTGTGTGACCGATACCTACATTGCCCACAGGCATATTGCCTGCCAATTTCTGACGCAGTGCGTCAAGACGGCCTACGCACTTTTCCACACGAATGCTGTTGTTTTCATAAACAGCAATGCCGGCAGAATCATAACCGCGATACTCCAGCTTGCTCATACCGTCAAGCAGAAAGGGAGCAGCTTCGTGATTACCGATATAACCTACAATTCCGCACATAATAATGCCTCCTTAAGTTTTCTTTGCCCTTTCTGCCACCGTGCTTTTCTCTCCCCCGTTACCGGAGGGCTTTGTACACGGTTTGCGGCCTGCAGCCGGCCGTGAGGCATCCGCTGACTGATCGATAACCTCATTCCTCGTCCACCGCCTGAGCGGTACATGCGCTTACATCCTTCACTGTCTGCTTTTGGCAGCAAAGACAAGGCTCTGCTGATTTATGAGCAAACAGACAATGAGCCGCGCAGGCAGGCAGTCCCACGCGGCACATCCTCAGACTAATTTAATTTTACAATATGAAGACTGGCAGGTCAAGAAAACATTCCTTGAACTTTTAAGGCCTGATGCTTGCCTGCAGGCGCTTCATATAGTATAATCCCATCTTAGATAATTGAATTTTGTTTTTATATTCGTAAGTCCTAGATGTGATAATGGTTTGAGCAGCTAAAAACAGCTTTTTTATGTGGAACGTTTGAGTAATAGTATAAGACGTGAGGGATTTGTGAATTTAATCAGAACGGTTGTCAAACGCTTTACTTTGTGCTATCATAGAAATGGAAAAGGTGCCGCCGATAGACGGTTATCCTTGAACATTTAGTTATAAAAAATAACCGCTTGTTTTGCAGACTGGGCGGTTATTTTTTTACGTGAATTTGACCTAGCGCATAACCTAGAGCGAATCCTAGAGCTACTGAAGTCAGACATAAGCCGAGAACAGAGATAAGATTATCTAAAGTCATCATTGGTCTCACCCCCTCTTGCCATTAGATTTGCAGTAATACAGAATCTTGCTGCCAGAGGGACAACCGCCTACCGTTATGGAAGCACAATAAAAATATTTTAGCACAAAAAGCGAACACATACAACGAACAAGTTGTGAAAGTTTCTCTGCTCAAAAAAGCAGGGCACATAGCGTACAAACGCCCAACTATTACTGTTTGGTAGTAGTTGGGCGTTCTCTTTTTTTGATAGCTGTTGTTGTATACTTATTTTATCAGGAGTACAAATATACTCCACCTGTTTTTTCCAGAATAAGGGTTTCGATGTCATAAACGTCGTAATATCGCTTACTTATGCAATAGCTGACAATTTTGTCGGCGATGATGTCGTCAGATAAAGAGTAGCCTGCGATATTGAGCATTTCTTCTGTCTCTTTGTTATTCAGTTCCAAAGCTAGGCATAAGCAGAGAATCGTACTTTTGCTAGGCTTGTAGCCGGTATCCTTCATGCTGCGGATTTTGGAAAAAACAGTTTTAGAGACGTGCGCTTTTTTATAGAGTTTGTTTTCTGCGATATCTTTTTCTTCGCAGTATTTGATGATGGAAGGATAAAGGTCGCAGGAAGTGTTGGGAAAACTTTTGACGATGTTTTTGATGGCGTTTAGTGATAACAATGGCGGCTCATACATGCCGACGCAGACTGAACCATGACAAGAAGTAGCATAGGCTGTAATGACATAGCTGGATATTATTTCCTGATAGTGTGCTCTTAAATTCTCTATTACGCGTTTGTCGTTCGTCATAGTGCGGACCTCCCGAAAGTTTCTTGTAAAGAAACCCAAAATTGCTGCTTATAGTGTAACATATAAGCAAAGAAAGATAAAGTGAGAAGAAAATAACAGTGTTAAAAAGTAACTGTACATTTCGCGGCGATAAAAAAAGACATTTGCTTGACGGGGGGCAGAGAGATATAATAAAATCGTATTAACAGCTCGTGATTTTTAATAGAAACGGAGTTGAAAGCATGGCTGAAAATAAAACAACGCAGAAAACAGTCGAAGGTGTAATGTTAGGTAAAACTATAAGTGAAAGTGTTGAAGAGGTTAACGCTAAATACAAAAAGCCTGATACCTATACTGGCAACAGAAAATTATTTGATGACGCTAAAGCTAAGATTGATATTAAAAAATTAGCATTTGCCAATGGAAAAGTTAAAGATCCTTACACTGGAAAAACTTTGTGTTTAAAAAAAGTTGATGCTAAAATTAAATTTGGTAAAAACTGGTCTAAACATCTGGCTGAAGCCGACCATAAATGTTCATTAAAAAAAGTATTTGAGGAAAATAAGGAAAATCCTTGGAATACTAATGAAGATATTAGAAACGTAGCTAATGATAAGGATAATTTAGAAGTTGTTTCTCGTAAGTTCAATAATGCTAAGCGCGATAAAACTAACGAAGAATTGATGAATGACAAAAAATATCTTCGCGATAAGGATTTGAAGATTAGTAAGCAGAATAGAGATGAGGCAATAGATAAGGAAAAACTCGCTAAGGAAAAAATTGATAAAAAGCTGTCTGATAAAGCTTTTGATAATTGTACTAAAGAGTTTCATAAAGCTGGATTGAAAACAGCTGAAGCTGTTGGTGGGGCTACTTTAACAGTATCTGGTATTAGCAATATTATAGCTGTTATTAAAGGCGAAAAAACACCTGCTGAGGCTCTCAAAAATGTTGCGAAGGATACTGTTTTAGCTACTGTTAAGGGTTATGCAATTGGTGGTGGAACGACAATAGTTACTCATCAGCTAGAATCAATGCTAATGAAAAGCTCATCTCCATTTTTGGCTGGATTAAATAAAGCTAATTTACCTATTGCTGTTATAACTGCTGTTAAGGTTACAGCTGATATTATGGTTAAGTATGCTAAAGGTGAAATAAGTACTTCTGAATGTATTTTACAGCTTGGAGAACGAGGAACTAATATAATGGTTGCCAATTATACGGCTGTTGTTGGACAGATGTTAATCCCCATACCATTTGTTGGTGCAGCAGTTGGAGCGATGGTTGGCTCAGTTTTGACAAGCGCTTATTATAAAGAATTACGCTCAGCTGCAGAAGCTGCTAATTTAGCAAAGGAGGAATATGAAAGAATAAAAAGAGAAACAGATGCTGCGATTAAATTGCTAAACCAAGAAAGAGAAGAGTTTGAAAAAGTTACCCAAAAGCTGTTCAAGGAAAGAGCAGAAGCTATTAATGCTGGCTTTAAAGATATTACCAAGGCTACAATGGATAACGATTTTGAACTCATGGCAAAAGGTTTAGATCGAATTTCTAATTCCTTCGGACGCAGTATTGGCTTTAAAACTTTTGACGAATTTGATGACATGATGAAAAATAAAGATGTAGCGTTTGAATTGTAAGGAGGAATTTTTATGCCGTTACCATTAATCCCTGTCGCAATAGCTTTGGCTGGTATTTTCGGAGGAGCTGTTAAAAAAGCTTGTAATGCAAGCGATATGATGGATGAAGCGAAAAAAATAGCTGGAGATGCAGAGCATAGAGTGAAAATATTTGAAGAAGTTTTAAATGAGCGGAAAGCTATTACTGAAGAAAATTTGACTTCTTTAGGACAATTAAAATTAAATATTCTTTCTGGCAATATCCATACTTTCGTTGATAAATTTTCTAAGATGAAGAATGTCAATTTTAAGGACAGTATTGGTATAGATGAATTAAGAAACTTTAATCCTAATAATCAGGAGTTTATTCAATTAAAAACAGCCTCTTTAAATGCTGTTGAAATAGCCGGTGGCTTAGGCGTCGCTACTGTAGGTGGTGTTTTAGCTGCTTTGGGCGCTTATGGAGGGGTAGGCTATTTGGCAACTGCTTCTACCGGGGCGGCGATTGGTGGCTTGACTGGCGCAGCTGCTACTAATGCTACTTTAGCTTGGCTTGGCGGTGGAACATTAGCTTCTGGTGGTTTAGGAATTGCTGGTGGTACAGCGGTATTAGGAGGCTTGGTGGCAGCTCCGGCAGTGTTAATTGCTGCCTGGTGGTGGGAATGTAAGGCAGAAGAAGCTTTGAATAAAGCTAAAACCTATAAATGTAAAGCAGATGAATGGATTGCTAATGCCGATAAAATAAATGCATATTTAAAAGCAGTTACTGAGCGTGCTGAGCAGATAGAAAAATTATTAGCAGATTTTGATAGAATGTTAGCAGAACAATTAGAGATTATGTTGAGAAATTTGCGCCAAAATCAATCGTATGATTGGAATGACTACAGTGTTGCTGACCAAAAACAAATTGCTATAACGGCTCTTTTAACTAAAGCTATCAAGCAAGTTATTGATACACCGCTTCTGTATGAGGATGGAACTTTAGCTGATGAAAGCTCTTTCGTAGAAAAATATCGTAATGCGGGTTATAATGGAGTTGATACTAAAGCTAAAGTAGAAAAATTGCTTAGCAGTTTTCCTGATAAACCAGCTCTTAACAAAGAATTAGTTGGGCGGACTTTATTGTTAAAGAAAGATATTGTGTGCTACGAAAAGGATAATTCTAGCAGTTTTACTATTAAAGCTGGAGAATTTGTAAAAGTAACTGATATAGTAGGAAATAGGTATCGTGTTTATTACCAAGCAGGACATTTATTTGGTTATCTTAGGGCAATAAATGTCCAATCTAATAACGAATAATAAGTGATTGCAGGAGAATTAGTCATGAGTAAGAATGAAAGAATTACTAAGATTTTACAGAATATAAGCGCTGTTGATGATTGGAGATTGCTGGCTGCTATCTGCGGCTATCCTAATGATGCTCAATTTGAAGAATCAACGCCTTTTTCTAAGGCAGAGGTTTTGGAAAAGATAATCAAAGATAATTATAAAAGTATAGTTAGCAATATGATTGGCAAATGTGAGTATTGTGATATTTTGAGGGATGTAGCCAAAAGATTAGAAGTTCATAATCTGCTTAAAGAATTTCATAGTGAAGTTGATTATGAAATTCTTGAAAAGCAAGTAATCGGCAAGTATATAGAGCGGTTAAAGTTGTGTACTATAGAATCTAAAGGATATAAGATATGGCTTCAATTAGAAAAAGATGCTTTAATTAATGTGAAAAAAGCATATGAAAGAGATCTTCTGTCAGAATATGAGTATTACGAAATAACATCGCCGACATACGATTTTGTTGAAAAAATGATGACAGGTCGTATGGATGGATTTGTTATGTATTTGCTCATTTGCGGGTTGATTGATTTTAAGAATATGCTGGATGCTTGTAGAAAATTAAGATATTTAGACATTAATCATTGGTTCGTCACAACAATAGCTGCTCCATCTATTTTTATAAATCCTATAGATGATATACGTAAATTAAAAGACAAGAACGATGCTAGATGGGAAGTAGCTATTGAAACAGTAGTATTTTTGTCTATTTTAGCTTTAAAACAAAAATATGCTGAAACACTGGCGGAACTGTGAGGTGGCTTCTCATGCCAAACAACAAAATTTTAATCATGATTGGCGGTATGGCGTTCTTACTCCCTGCGGCACCTTTCCTCGCATTAGCAGGTATCGGACTGATTGTTGTCGGCTGTATAATTTATTCCGTAATCAAGAGTTTTGATGAGTAGAATATTTACTCAAACTTCCCACGTTGCCCTTCAAAATTAACTGTTAAAAATAACCGCTAGTGTAGGAGTGATATGTACCCCCAATACTGGACACCCAGTATTGGGGG
>OGYX01002329.1_pt1 | contig 12332 bp, 10 predicted proteins | sample 1576601 | NCBI WGS metagenome assembly OGYX01 (sample SAMEA3541561, study PRJEB24748) | human gut metagenome | biome: human gut; feature: human-associated habitat; material: faeces | place: China | collected 2012 | reverse complement strand
CGACGTGACCTGCATCATCGGCGCGTCCGGCAGCGGCAAATCCACGCTGCTGCGCTGCATCAATCTGTTGGAGACGCCCACGAACGGCAAGGTGCTGTTCCACGGCAGCGACATCACGGCCAAGGGGAGCGACCCCTGCGCCTACCGCGCCAAGGTGGGCATGGTGTTCCAGAGCTTCAACCTTTTCAATAACATGACCGTGCTGGACAACTGCACCGCGGGCCTGCGCTACGTGCTGCACCAGGACAAAGAGACCGCCAAAAAGACCGCACTCGAGAATCTGGAGAAGGTCGGCATGGCCCCCTACATCCACGCCAAGCCGCGCCAGCTTTCCGGCGGCCAGAAGCAGCGCGTTGCCATTGCCCGCGCCCTGGCGATGCAGCCCGAGGTGCTGCTGTTTGACGAGCCGACGTCCGCCCTTGACCCGCAGATGGTCGGTGAAGTGTTGGCCGTCATGCGCCAGCTGGCCAAAGAGGGCCTGACGATGATCGTCGTCACCCACGAGATGGCCTTTGCCCGCGACGTTTCGAGCCATGTCGTCTACATGGCCGACGGCGTCATCTGCGAGGAAGGCACACCCGCCGACATTTTTGAGCACCCGCAGAATGCAAAGACCGTGGAGTTCCTGAGCCGGTTCCGGCAGGCGTAAATTGGTATAAATACGAAAGGTCGTGCTGACGATGGATCGTCGGCACGACCTTTTTGTTTGTGATATTGGGATACGGCCCGGGAGGGAGGAATCCCTCCCCTACGATGCAAAAGATACGGGGCAGTACTTGCAAGGCCGCGGGCCGGGCATGCCCGGCCCCTGCGGCGTGTTTTTACCCCAGCGGCACGTCGATCTCATCCTCGATGGCAAAGCTGTAGATCGTCAGCTTTGTCACCGGTACGGCCAGCCGCTGGGCAAATGCGCGGCGGTAGAGCCTTAACTGCGCGGCGTACTCGTCAATGTAATACTGGGCATCGCGGCTGCGGTCCGTCTTGTAGTCAAGGATCTCCGCGTGCTCGTCAAAGACCAGCACCAGATCGGCAATGCCCTGCACCAGCACCTCCGCCGCGGCGGCACTCCCCTGCCCTGCGGCGGGCGTGACCTCGGCGGCGGGCAGAGCCGTGATGAACGGTTCCTCCCGCAAAATCTGCTTTGCCAGCCGGATGCGCCGCCAGACCGCACTTACAAAGAAGGGCCGCACGGCGTCCAAATCGAGCTTGTCCGCCAGCGCAGGGTCAAGCAGCTGCAAGTCGGTCTGCCGTCTGACCTCGGCGTCCAGATCGGGCGCGGGGCCGTCAAACGGCACGCTCTGCATAAAGGCGTGGATGGCTGTGCCGCGCTCGGCCCCGGTCATGCCGGTTTTCTGCAAGAACGCGGGGCGCTCCAGCGCTACGGGCCGCGCCGCATGGGCCACGGCGCTGACGCTGACCTTGGCGGGCACCTTTTCCAGCGCCGCGCGCGGACTGCGCCAGGCAAAGCTGGCCTTCAGCATTTCCACCACTGCCGGGTCCGCCGCGGGGACGGGCGGTGCGGGCGACTGTTCGGTCTCCTCCGGCAGGGGCAGCACGCGGATGGCCAGCGGTGCGCGGTGGAGCTTGTAATGCGGCAGAAAGCTCGTGTACTCCCACAGTGCGCTGCTGTCCGGGTGGAGCAGCGCCGCGGTCAAGATCCAGCCCGCCCAGCTCGTCATGCTGCGCATGGCCTCGGGGCCGGTGGCCTCGGCGGCAGCGCAGAGCGCCGGGAGCTTGAGGGAGGACGCCGTCTTTTTCAGCGGCACCGTGATAATTAAAGCGTCCTGTGCACGGGTCAGCGCCACATACAAAACGCGCATTTCCTCGCTCAATGTCTCGGTGCGGATGGCCTGTGCCAGCGCCGCGTAAGGCAGCGTTTTGAACCGCTTGGCCGCACGGGGCGCGCGCAACATGACGCCGACGCCCAACCGGCTGTGGGTCAGCACCGGGCGGATGGCGTCGCTCTGGTTGAATTTGTGGTCGGTGTCGGCCACGAACACCACGGGAAATTCCAGCCCCTTGGAGCGGTGCACCGTCATGATCGAGACACACCCGGGCCGGGTCTGGCCGCCTGCGCTCTGGCTCAAACCGCCGTTGGCCGCAGCGGCGTCCATGGCGCGGATGAGCGACGGCAGCCGAGGTCTCGCCGCCATATTCCAGCGGCAACATGGCACCTAATGTCAAATCATGAGACACCTCGTGCATGGCGCTCACCGGATCGGCGAGCATGATTGGCTCCAACGCTTCGTCTATGTTCAATCCCGCCTCTTCGGCATGCTCAAGCAGCCACAGCAGCATGCTGGTGGTGCCGAGTTTCAGCGCCTGCGGCACATCCATACGATTGGCGTCCCCGACAATCACATGCAATCGACGGTATGCATCCGTGCTGTGCGATTCGTCTCGAGTATTGATGATCGGCCTGTCGAATGTGGTCTGCAAACCGACTTTCATATGAAAATAGTCGGCGCGCTGGCTGAGCTGGTATCCGGCGGTTTCGCTTCGTTCGCCGATACCGACGCGACCTGATCCGGTAAAAATCTGTCTCGCTACAAAATGTGCCGTCATGAGTTTCGCAACTTGGTCAAACGGCACCGAACGCAGCATCATATAATTTTCGTGGGTGCCCCAGCTTGCACCTTTGCCGTCGACATTATTACGGTGCAGCGCGATTGCGATACCGGTCTGTTCGCTGGCTTTGCGCGCGCACTCACGCATGATGAGATCGCCGGCATGGTCGTAGAGCACGGCATCGAAGGGATCATCGGTTTCGGGCGCGGAATATTCAGGATGCGCATGATCCACATACACACGGCCGCCATTGACTGCAATCACATTGGTGATGTTGAGCTGCGGCGCGTCCGTCAACAGATCAGGATGCGCGGACGCACGTTCCAGCCTGGTGCCGCGGGCGTCGTTGACCGGATCCTCCTGCCGATAGTCCCAGCGAATATGCTTGGTTTGTTCGTTCGCCGCGGCACCGACCACATCGAACGATAGCTTCACCGGATTGTAATGCTCCATTCCGAGAGCGGAAACCGCGTATTCCGTTTCCGTGCCCATGATTCGACGAACGCTCATTGATACGACTTCCCTTCGTCTGATTTCGCGTTGCCTGCCAGCATTATTCGACTGGTCGTATACGGGTGATGCGCCCTGCTTCCAAACCATTGATACGGCTCCACTGTTCCGGATTGGCATCCAACACCGCATCGCGGGTTTCAAGAAACTCCTCGTCGACGGCCTTCGCCAACAGATCGACGCCAATCGCCGCCGGCTGTCCGCTTTCGATGGAGATTTTCACAGCACGGGTTTTGGCACGATCCACAATGTTTTTCAGCACCGCACCCGACACCACATCCGCCAGATAGATCGGATGCCATTGCCCATGCTCATCGCACACGTCGCACAGATACCGATGCTCGTCCGTCGAATAGATATCGCTGACCAGCACCCCAATCAAAGCCTTCGCATCCACCCCTGGCACCAACGGCAAATCGTCGGTCAGATAATGGCGGATGATCTGCGCCGCCTGAGCCGCTTTCGGACGCTCCACACGAATCTTCACATCCAAACGACCAGGACGCAACACCGCCGGATCAATCATGTCGATACGGTTCGAAGCGCCGATGACCATAACATTGCCAAGCGTTTCCACGCCATCAAGTTCAGCCAAAAACTGCGGCACAATAGTGGTTTCCACATCCGACGACACGCCGGATCCACGAGTGCGCAGCAGCGAGTCCATCTCGTCAATGAACACGATCACCGGTTTGCCATCCGCCGCACGCTCACGCGCGCGCTTGAAAATCATGCGGATCAGGCGTTCCGACTCGCCCACGAACTTGTTGAGCAGTTCCGGCCCCTTCACCGACAGGAACACGCCACGACCACCGGCAGCGCCTTCGGCGAGCGCATTGGCCACAGCCTTGGCGATCAGCGTCTTTCCATTGCCTGGAGGCCCATACAGCAGCACGCCTTTCGGCGGCTTCAAATCATAACGTTCGAACAGTTCGCGATGCAGGAACGGCATTTGCACGGCATCGCGAATACGTTCGATCTGCTCATCCAAACCGCCGATATCAGCGAACGTGACATCCGGCACTTCCTCAAGCACCAAGTCGGCATCATCCTGCGCGGGAACCAACGTAAGCGCGAATCTCATGGACGAATCGACCGTAACACGGTCGGACACATTGATCGAAGTTTTCGACAGCGCTCCCGAACGGCGGACCAACGCAACGTTTCCACCGCCATCCGCGACCAGCAATCGCCCATCATCAATGACCTGCTTCACCGTGCGCACTGCGCCCACAGCATCAGTGCCGGCTTGCGAAACCACCACCATATTCTCGTTGAGCAGCACCGTGCGCCCAGCCTCAAGCCTGGATGCCTGCACATTCGCCGCAACCGGCACGATCATGCGACGGCTTCCGGAAATCACCTCGGCGCTGGCATGCTGTACCCCCTGTTCGTCCGTGCGAGAGGAATGCACGCGAACCATGGTGGCGAAGGTCATGGGCGGTCCCGCCAACTGGTTCAGCTGGGCCTTGGCCTTGGTGAGCTCCTGGGTGGCACGGCTCAACGCCTTGGCCAACGCATGATTCTTGGCCATCAACTGGTCGTTGACCTCACCCAACGACGCCAACGTCTCATCACGTTGATCCATTTCATCAGCCTCGCTTTCCACCGAATGCGTTTCGAGCCGTTCCGTCATTTCGTCATGTCATGGCGCATTCGCATTCAACATGCTCAACCCTTAAGAATACCCATTGTCCTCATGATTTCCGACAATCAAAACCATGCTTGAACAAGAATCGCCAAACATTGCGCCCACTCCCACCCTTTCCCAGCCTGGACTGCTGGTGATGGATGTGGATTCCACGCTGATCGATGAGGAAGTCATCGACGAGCTGGGCGCCGCCGCTGGAATTGGCGAGCAGATCGCGTCGATTACCGCACGTGCGATGAATGGCGAACTTGATTTTCGCGAGGCGTTGCAGGCTCGTGTTGCGCTGCTTAAGGATCTGCCGACTTCGGTGTTCGATGATGTGTATCGTCGCGTGCATTTCACACAGGGGGCGCTTGATTTGATTGACGCTTTGCATGCGCATGGTTGGAAGGTCGGCGTGGTTTCCGGCGGTTTCCATGAAGTCGTGGACCGTCTTGCCGCCGACGCGCATCTTGATTTTTGGATTGCGAATCGTTTGGAAGCCGCTGATGGTTGTTTAACCGGCCATGTGCTTGGCGATATCGTTACGAAAGATGTGAAATTGCAGTCACTGCGTGATTGGGCTTCACGCATGGGCATCAGCATGGGTCAGACTGTTGCGGTTGGCGATGGAGCCAATGATCTGCCGATGATTCATGCTGCCGGGCTTGGCGTGGCGTTCTGCGCCAAGCCTGCGGTTCAGGCGGATGCTCCGCATCGTGTGAACGAACGTGATTTGACCCGAATTCTTGATTTTCTTCGTTGATTCGCATTCTTCGATGATGCGAATCCCGATAGATCCGAGTCGCGATATAGCAAAATCCGATATTGCAGGATAACGATATTGCCGTGTGAAATGATGATGTTCACACGGCAATATCGTTATGATCCGTTTATTCGACACTACTTGCAGTAGGCTCCGTCGAGATGCGCGCCACGCGCCCAATCGGCGGCACGCATGGCTTTTTTGCCTTGGGCTTTGACTTCCAGCAATTCCAAAGGATCTGAGGAAGTACCCACCCACACGTTCTTTTTTCCAGCCACGATCCGCCCTGGTTCTAGCGAAACGGGTGTGTTGGGATTGCTCATATCGGCGCCCTGCGCACGCAACACATGCAACGTGACCGGTTCTGCTTCGGCATTGGCGTGCAGTTCGCACCATGCGCCCGGATTGGGCGTGCAGGCTCGAATCTGACGATCCACCGCGAATACAGGAATGTCGAAACGAATATGCGCGTCTTCAACCGTGATCTTCTGAGCCACCTCATATGCGCCGGCAGGCTGTTCCACAGGCGCGATCTGATCGTCGGCCATGGCCTGCAGCGAGGCGGCAAGCAAACGGGAACCATCCTCGGCAAGACGGTTCAGCAGCTCACCCGCCGTTTCATGCGCTCCGATTTCCACAGTGGACTGCGCCAGAATCGGACCGGCATCCATGGCTCGCACGATGCGGAACACCGTGGCTCCGGTCACCTTCTCGCCCGCCCAAATGGAACGCTGCACGGGAGCCGCGCCACGCCACTGCGGAAGCAGCGAGAAGTGCAGGTTGTACCATCCCATCGGCAGCGCGTCGAGCACATCCTGCTTCAGGATTTTGCCATACGCCACCACTGCCGCGGCCTGGGCACCGGTCGCAGCAAGTTCGGAAATGAACGTTTCCTCGCTCGGATCGGATTCAATCACCGGCAAACCAAGATCAAGAGCGGCCTGCTTCACGGGATTCGGTACCAGTTTGCGTCCACGCCCGGTAGGAGCATCCGGTCGGGTGAGCACTGCGACCACTTCGAAACGCTCGGTATCTTCAGCCAGCATTTTCAACGACGGCACCGCAACATCCGGAGTACCGGCAAACAGCACTTTCAGCACGAAAAGTCCTCCTTATCAAATCCTCATCACATCGTTATCATCGTGGGAATCATTCCGGCCGCATCAACAGCATGTAAGGCAGCGGAACGCAACACACTATGCCTGATGCACCGCGGGAATCTTCACACCCGCATCAATCAGCAGCGCACGCAACGCACGTGAATCCTTGAATCGAACGCCACGAATGCCCGCATTGTTCGCACCTACGATATTCATGGCCTTATCGTCCACGAACACCGCGCCGGAAGCGTCAATGCCGAACTGTTGCAACGCGAACTCGTAAATATCCTTATTCGGCTTACGCAGGGAGACATATCCGGAAACCACACGATCGTCGAGGCTGCGCAGAATATCGAAATTGTCGAGCGCGATCGGGAACAGATCCTTCTGCCAGTTGCTCAATCCCCACACATGCACGCCGGCCGCTTTCAAATCGTTGATGAGCACGCGGGCGCCCGGCACCACGCCGGTCAACGAGTCGACGAAATTGTCGAGATAGTACTGCAGCATGTCGGCCCATTTGTCTCCATAACGTTCACGCATCAGGGCGACGCCGTCATCATTCGACATGCCGCAGTCCAGTTCATCGTTGATGTCGTAGAAGCCGGAAATATCGTTGTCAAGGAACTGTTCAACAAGCTCGTCGCTATAGCGGGGCGTCATCACGGCCACCGGATCCCAGTAGACGAGCACGTTGCCGAAATCGAAAATCACATCGGTGATCGGCTTGCCCGCATTCACCGCAGCTTCGCCGTCAGCCATGAGCACGTCGTACTCCATATCAGGCTCTCCAGGCCAACCCTTCATATGATCCTCCATTCACTGCTGTGCGGCCTCATGCCGAACTGCCAACCTGTCTAGTTTTTCACGGCGAGGGGACGTGCGTCAGATTCGCTCCTTCGGATCAAGCTGAAAACGCAGTTCTCCCGGTTCGCGCGCGGCCACATGGCGGGCACTGGCGGAACGCAAACGCAACGCCAACTCACCTCGGCGACTTTGCGGCACACGCACCACCGCCTTGACACGATCCGCAGTGCCTTCCAATTCGCGCGAATCAATGGTCCGAGGCTGCGGAATAGGTACCGGCCCCAATACGGACGGCAGCATGCCTTCGGTGGTTTCGATGGCGGACAGGTCACCCCCACCCAACGCGCCGATACGTTCCAGCGTGACCTTCACCGCGTCACGACGTCCCCATACGCATGCGGCGGCAAACACAGGCGGCAATGCGGTTTGTTCACGTTCCCGCAATTCGGTTTGCGCCAGCAACGTTGAATTCCAAAGCATCAACGATTGAGCGAGCGTGGGATCGGTTTCGCCGATCAACAGGGCCTGACCTCCCCTGATTCGCGGCGCGCACAGCGAAACCGCGCGCATCCACGACGTCAACGTGTCTACGCCCGCGTCAATGCCGAAGGCGTACAAGCTGGTCCATGCGTCGAGAATGGCCACGGCCCGGTATTCGCATTCCGAGGGGTTCCTCCCACGTACACGGGGTTCTGCGCCGGGAGTGGCGATGACCAACTGCGGCGCAAACCCGATATCGGGAACAATGCCGCGTGGCTGGCTCGGCGTTGAAAGCACAATGGGCACGCCACGAAACAGTCGGCTCAGCTCCTGCGCAGTTCCGGCGGCACCCACACGAACCACGCGCATACGTTCGTTATGGCATGCCGGGCAAGCCCATTGCACAGTGGCGACACCGCACCAACGACAACGCACCGACCCATCCCGTAACCGTTCCAATGGACCCGTGCAGTACGAGCAGCGAGCCTGACGGTGGCATTTCGCGCAGCTCAATGCTTCACCGATGCCATCCTGCGGAATGCTCAACAGCACCGGACCGCTTTCCAACGCCTTCGACAGCACTCGCACCGCAGTGTGCGGCACACGCGCTCCGATGGTCGAATCCGCAAGTCTTGCCAATTCGTCACGGTTCAGCCAACGAATCCAAGGACTCGCTTCCTTGGTTACGGCAGGGAATGCGTGAATCGGCGTACTGAAACCGCTGACCTGGGTGGCACCGACATGCGCCGCATCGGTTTCCCACTGGCTTTGCACACTGCGCGCATTGGCCATCGCGACGAACACGCCATTATGCGCTTTTGCACGTAACCGCAACACTCCGCGGGCGTTGGCGTAAGGCATCATGCCATCGGCATCCTGATAGCACACGTCATCGAGAATGAGGAACAACGCATTGCCATCCACCGGCGCATACATCGCCGCCCGTGTGCCGATCACGCACCGCACCTGCCCTCCACTGATGGCCAGATACGCACGATACCGTTCAGCAGGCGCCATCTGCGCGTTCAGAATGGCGAAATCGCCGCCGTACGCACCGTTGGATGATTGGGTTGGCGCGAAACAGCGCAAGCCGATCGACTGCAACGTTTCGGCCATGTCCTCAATCTCACGCATGGTCGGCAACACCAGTACCGCCGGTTTGCCCTGCAATAAGGCCGCGGCCACCATCCAGGCCACGCACTGCCTCCAATGATGGGATCCCGGCAATGGGTCAAGCACGAACGCTTGGAAACGTTGCCCTTCCAATGCCGTACGAAGCAGGTCGATATTACCGTATTGCCGCTGCAGCTGCTCGTACGATTCCCGCTCGATCTTGGCAAGCGATTCGATACGTCCGTTTTTTTCAATACCCGTTCGATTGCCGATACGTTGTTCCTGTTCGACGCGAGCCACGCGCGGAGGCACCGCCAAACGCAGGATATTGGCTCGCGTTCCGCCGAATGCGTCCGCGATAAGTGTGGCATCGTTACGCATGGATTCCGACACAAGCACACGATCGATGACCACCCGTTCGATGAACCGCAATGACGATTCAGGGGTTTCGCTGGTATCGGTCCGTTTCCAAATGATGCCGTTGACCCGTTGCCCGCCGAAGCGGACACGCACCATTACGCCGGGCTGGGCGGCTTCGGAATACTTCTCCTCAACGTAATAGTCGAAGGTTTGCCCCAAATGGATGGCCTGAATATCCAGCACCACTTGGGCTATGGGATGCTCCGCAGCCGGCGTTTTAACCGCGGGCGCACGCTTGCGCCGCTTGCGCGGGGCGAGCCCGTCAAGCGCCAGCTGCTCGGCATCCTCAGTACTCATGATTCAAGGGTAACTCAGCCTTCGATGGCGGCTTTCAGCTCGTCGACCTTATTGGTGGTCTCCCAGGTAAAATCAGCATCGTTGCGTCCGAAATGACCGTAAGCAGCGGTCTTGGAATAGATCGGACGCTTCAGATCAAGCTCGTCGATAATGGCGGCCGGTCGAAGGTCGAACACCTTACGCACAGCCTGCTGGATCTGCTCGCGAGTCACACCATTTTCAGTGCCGTACGTTTCCACATTGATGGACACCGGATCGGCCACGCCGATGGCATACGCCACCTGCACCTCAACCTTGTGGGCCAGACCCGCCGCCACAATGTTCTTGGCCACCCAACGCGCCGCATAGGCAGCGGAACGATCCACCTTGCTCGGATCCTTGCCGGAGAACGCGCCACCGCCATGATGAGCCGCACCGCCATACGTGTCGACGATGATCTTGCGACCGGTCAGACCGGCATCGGCAGCCGGACCGCCCAACACAAACGAACCGGTCGGATTGACAAGCACGCGATATTCATCATGCGCCACACGATCGGCAAGCACATCATCAAGCACAGGACGAATCACATGTTCCGTCAACTGCTCCTTAAGCCACGCCTGATCGACTTGAGGATCATGCTGCGTGGACACCAACACCGTGTCAAGACGAACGGGAGCATCATGCTCATCATATTCAATGGTCACCTGGGTTTTGCCATCGGGACGCAGATGAGGCACTTCGCCATTCTTACGAACCTCAGTAAGACGGTAAGCCAAGCGATGAGCCAAATAAATCGGCAATGGCATCAGCACATCGGTCTCGTCGCACGCATAGCCGAACATCACGCCCTGATCGCCGGCGCCCTGAGCCTCATAACGCTGCTCGCGAGATGCCTTCGACTCCGCTTCGCCACTCAAACGAGCCACACCCTGGTTAATCTCAGAGCTCTGCTCGGTCAACGAAACGGTCACGCCGCATGAATCCGCATCAAGACCAACGCGAGAACTGGTATAGCCGATATTGCGCACCACAGAACGCACAATGCTCTGAATATCGGAATAGCCTTCACTCGTCACTTCGCCGAACACGAAGAACTGGCCAACCGTGGCGCATGTCTCCACGGCCACGTGGGACTGCGGATCCTGAGCAAGCATATCGTCAAGAATCGCGTCGGAAATCTGATCGCAGACCTTGTCCGGATGCCCCTCCGTCACTGACTCAGCGGAAATCAACTTCAATTCAGCCATCTGGCTGCTCCTTTCACGAACGCCCCACACGTTCGCCCTTCTGATTGCTACGAAAAAAACGCCCCGTCCTTCGCATACGCAATCAATAGCTTCACTATGGACTATTCAAAGCGCACCGCTCAGGTATCGGGGCGAATGAAAACTTGGAATCCGGTTCTTATCGCAAGAACCGTTACATCAGTTGCCTTCGGTCAGATCGTCTTCGCCGAGGGTCTCTTCAAGCAGACCATCATTGATCTCACGGAAAGCGATGGATAGCGGCTTTTCCTGATTCTGATACTCCACCAGCGGACCGACGTTCTGCAGCAGGCCCTCGTTGAGCTGGGTGAAATAGGAATTGATCTGGCGAGCACGCTTGGCTGCGAAAATAGCAAGAGCGTACTTGGAGTCCGCATGCTCCATCAAGTCATCGATCGGCGGTTCCGCAAGACCGGTCGGGGTTGGCTGAGTGCCGAATGCCATATTGATTATCTCCCAATCATCAGATAAGCCAAAAGCTTCTTTTCCAAAGTCTTAAGTATAGGGCCGCCACTGGACCTGATTCAAGCCCTTTCTCTCATGTTTTCGGCAAGCGCAAGCATCTTCGGCAATGCTCGCGAATATAACGCTTCTGGGAATTCCACATAGTGACTCTTGACAAAACCGTGTCCCGCTTAACCACCACAATAGAGAACATGGAAATGCGATCTGCAAAACTGATGAATGGACGAGTATTCGCGGGCGCACGCGCCCTCTACCGTGCCGCTGGCGTGGACGGTAAGGATTTCGGCAAGCCGATCATCGCCATTGCCAATTCCTTCGATGAGTTCCTGCCCGGCCACGTGCACCTGAACAAGGTTGGTCGACTGATCTCCGAGGCCATCAAGGAAGCTGGCGGCATTCCGCGTGAGTTCAACACGATGGCCGTTGACGACGGCATCGCCATGGGCCACACCGGCATGCTGTACTCCCTGCCGAGCCGTGACATCATCGCCGACACCGTGGAATATCAGGTGAACGCGCACTGTGCCGACGCCCTGATCTGCATCCCGAACTGTGACAAGGTCGTGCCGGGCATGCTGATGGCCGCTCTGCGTCTGAACATCCCGACCGTCTTCGTCTCCGGCGGTCCGATGGAGGCCGGCACCACGGTACTTCCCGACGGAACCGTGAAGAAGAACACCGATCTGATCGACGTGATGTATGCCTCCGCCGACGACAATCTGAACGAAGAGGATCTGCTCGCCTATGAGAAGACCGTCTGCCCGACCTGTGGTTCCTGCGCCGGCATGTTCACCGCGAATTCGATGAACTGCCTGACCGAGGCCATCGGTCTGGCCCTGCCAGGCAATGGCACCATTCTGGCTTCACACTCCTACCGCAAGGATTTGTTCAAGCGCGCCGCCGAACAGATCGTCAAAATCGCCAAGCAG
>OGYX01002327.1_pt1 | contig 12337 bp, 6 predicted proteins | sample 1576601 | NCBI WGS metagenome assembly OGYX01 (sample SAMEA3541561, study PRJEB24748) | human gut metagenome | biome: human gut; feature: human-associated habitat; material: faeces | place: China | collected 2012 | reverse complement strand
TCTGGATCCGGCGTTGGGGTCGGTGTTGGGTTCGGGTTTGGGTCCGGCGTTGGAGTCGGCGTTGGATCCGGGTTTGGATCCGGCGTTGGGGTCGGCGTTGGATCCGGGTCTGGATCTGGTTTCGGGTCTGGTTTCGGATCGGTACCCGTTTCCCGTGTAAACTGCAGCCAGTTCAGATTCATGCCGCTTTTTTCAAAGTAGATGGCAAATGAATGTTCTCCGGCTTCCAGTGTGATCTCCTGGGCATCTGTAGTTGTCCAAACCTGCCATCCGCCTGTATTGACTGCACGGTATGTTGCAATTTTCTGATTATCGACATAAATGCTGAATGCTCCTGTTCCGTCATTCGAAGCAACACGTGCCTTAACGTTATAAGTACCGGCTGTCGTTACATTGATTTTATATTCTGTTAAACTGCCCTGGTTGCAATAGCCAAGGTTCTCTCCTCCGCCTTCATCTGATGTATCTTCTGCCCTGACATCTCCGGAGGAATTTAAAATATTTTTTGCAGCATAAAATCTGGTATCATCTTCTATGACGGTTACTTTCTGCGATGTATCCGGATCTGTTCCTGTACTTTCCCCACCCAGGTTACGGTTCAGGAAATCGCATCTTTTCGTCATAAAATTTCTCAGATATTCAATATTATCATCATAAGTAAGACCGGTATTTACAAAACTTTCACTGCTGTGATTCCATGGATTCTCCATCAGGTCACGCCACTGGATAAAGTTCATCGCTGCGGATGCACTTACTTCTGCTTTGTATGCATCCAGTGTTTTTATCTTTGTTGCTGTGTAGGCGGTGGACTCTCCCAGTATGTACTTGATCGCCGGCATGAATTCACTCTGCCATAATTCTTTTACTTTATTCCACACTTCTTCGTGCTGCACAGCCTGTGCCATGACATTATATTTACTGCTGTTGTCGTACATTCTGGAAATTTTTGCCCACCACTGTGTCGGGTCAGTAAAGTCTGTGCCATTTCGGGAGGTGTAATTTCCAAGTGCCACATCAAAATCCCATACCGGTGCGGCATGAAGCTTTCCATCACCGGTCAGATCAGAGTCTTTATAGAGATAAAAGCTTGTGATACCGGAATCCAGGTTCATAGAAAATTCCTGGAGCAGGTACATACGTGCCAGTGATTCGATATCAATATAATCAGAAAGAGCATGACGCTCCCCTTTGCTGTCCGTTGTATAGCCATCTTTGGAATAAAGAGCATTTTCCATATTCTGATAAAATTCACTGATGTATTTGATCTGATTTTCCGATACACATTCCGGGCATTTCATAGTGACTGCCTGTCCGCCTGTTGTCACAAAACCACTTGTTTCATCTTTGTAACGCTCTCCAAGCTCAAGTTCAAGCAGATATCCGCCCGTGATATCTTCCGGATCGTTTGGAATATCTACCCATTTCTGTGTGCCTGCTTTATAATCATTTGTTCCTTTCTGCTCATAGGTTTCCAGATCTGCATTATCATTTGCCTTACTTGTGGCATCTTCCAGATCCGTAATGTTGACTCTCGTTTTTCCGATTTCGATTTTTTCTGTGATAAGATAAGATCCCATGTAATCGCCATTGATATAAAGATCGATGTTTCGGCTGTCCATGGTGAATGGAATCCCGGTCTCTTCTGCCAGATTGTACACGATCCGATTTCGAAGAAGAGAACGATCCGCATAATTAGCAAGCAGGCACCAGCCTTTTCCTTTGCCCATTCCAAGCAGATCTGACGAATTTTCCAGTTTGATATTATATGGTTTTTTCGCAAATCCCCAGGTGGAATTTCCACGGCCTTTGATCTGCTTTAAGTTTCCGTCAAAATCTACGCTGCGGTCTGCTTTGACAAGTGCCATTGTACCTTTTTCTTTATTGTCTTTGTTTGCATGAACCTTATCGAGCGTACCGGATGCTGTCTGGATAAACATTGCCGGAATCTCTGCCGATTTTACAATATTTACGCTAACACTTTTACCTCCGGCGAGTGAAATCTGCAATTTGCTTGTTCCTGAGAGATCTGTAGAATCTCCGCAGTTTATTTTTTGTCCGCCGATCATAACATAACTGTCGGCATTTTCATTTCCGTCACTGTTTTCTGTGAAATGAAGCTGTACATTGCTTAAATCTGCTCCGGAAGGCATACACAGATAATACCCCTTATCTGCATACTGCCAGTTGACTTTCTGCTGCGGCAGTGTTTCGCTGCCATAAATTCCCGTTACATACAGTTTTGTGACCTCCGAAAGCTGCTGCTCTGCTGCATAAGACCGGACCGGCATCAGACAGAAAAACAGTATCAGACACAAACCTGCAAGCAACTTGCCCGGGGTTTTTGCTGCACTTTTCATAATTGTTCTTCTCCTTTAGGATATTGTATTCATCGACCTAGTTACTTTTTCATTATACGCTCTGGTTTTTTGACAGTCAAACAAAAACAGCGGGAGTTTATCAGACTCCCGCTGCTTTTTTATTTTCAGAATCGCTCATTGCGTAAAGCGGACATTCGCAATCCGCTTCGCTACTTGCTCATGAACGCAGTCGCTTCGCGATCTGTCAGTGGGAGCTTTCAACTCCCACTGACATAAGCATCCCCCTCACCCACCGCTTAGTGCTCTGCACACTTGAAGCGGGGGAATGCTTCTCTGCGTTCAAAAAATCAGAATCCACTGACTGCTTCGGATGCGTACTGAAGAACCAGCACTGCATCAGCGGTATCTGCCGCACCATCACCGTTTACATCTGCACTTGCTGCATCTTCTGCAGAAAGTGTGGCAATCTCAGCTGCCGCACGCAGGATTTCCACGGTGTCGTTTGTTGTGATCTGACCGTCACCGTCTACATCACCCAGAAGTCTTGCTTCTGCAATCTTGAAAGTGAGACTCTTAACAGCTTCATTGACTTCACTCTGCAGTGCCTGACCGTTGTCATAAACTGCTTTTGCTGCTGCAAGCTCTTCATCCAGGCCTTCGATCGTAGCCGCTACATATCTGCTGTTTTCCGCCAGAATGCTTTCTGCTTTTTTGATCATTGCTTCCAGAGCTGCCTTGTTGCCTTTCATCTTAAGTCCGACAATAGCATCCATGATCTGATTGTAAGCTTCATTGATCTCTGCATCGGATTTTCCGTCTTTACCCAGGATTTCTTCTGCATGGGCAACTGCATCCTGCAATGCTTTTGCAGTGTCATCGGTATACTTGCCGCTGTTCTTTTTCAGAAGCTCGTTTGCTGCATCTGTCAGTTCTCTTAAGGAACGGATATCTGCTCTTTCCATCAGTGCCTGCATGCTGTCTGCGATCGCATTTGCTGCTGCATCTGCTTCTTCCTGAGTTGCATCTGCTTTTGCCAGAATTTCTTTTCCGGCTTTTACTGCTGCTTCCAGTGCGGAAACATCTGCATAATCTCCCGGATTTGCCAGAGTCTTTTCTGCTACTTCAATGATTGCTTCCAGATGTACCTTGTTTGTGCCGTATTCCATAGCATTGATCGCCTGTGTCATCTGAATGATGGCTGCCTGGATCTCAGAATCCGTTGCATTTTCTTTATCCAGAACTGCTTTTGCTGCTGCAAGGGCTGTTCTCATGGTTTCTGCACTTTCTGCTGTGTATTCAGAAAGATCCTGACTTGCCCATGCCTTGTACAGTTTTTCCAGATTTTCAATGTATTCAGACTGTCTTACAAAATGCAGCCAGTTCAGGTTGGAACCGCTCTCTGTGAACTCGATACGGAGTGTATGAACTCCTGCTTCCAGTTTGATCTGCTGTGCTTCCAGTGTGGTCCATTTCTGCCATCCGCCGGTCTTGACTGCCTTGAAACTTGCAATCTTTGTGCCGTCTGCCAGAATATCAAATGCTCCGCCGCCTGCATTGGATGCAGAACGTGCAGACAGGCTGTAAGTTCCGCTCTTGGCAACGTTGATCTGATACTGTGTCCATGCTCCTGCATCACAGTAACCGAGGTTTTTTCCGCCGTCTTCATCAGATGTATTCTCTGCTCTTGCTGTCTGTGACCAGAGAATATTTTCTGCTGCTTTAAAGTATGTGTCATCACCGATGTCTACTGTCACCGGATTGAGGATCTTTTCTTTAAAGATGTTCACTTTCATGATCATCTTCACAAGACGTTCTGCACAGGCTTCCAGATCAGAACGTTTCAGAATACCTTTCTTAAGTGCTGCTTTTAAAGTTGCAACAGAACCGCTTGGCATTTTGACATCGTTTCCTGCCAGGACTTCTCTTGCATGATTGGAGTTGTTGCCCCAGTCTGTCATAAAGATTCCTTCATATCCCCATTCACCGCGGGTGATGTTTGTCAGGAGATCTTTATTTTCAGATGTTTCGATTCCGTTTAAGAAGTTATAAGAAGTCATAATGCTCCAAGGCTGTGCTTCTTTGACTGCAATTTCAAAACCTTTCAGGTAGATTTCACGCAATGCACGTTCACTGACTCTGGAATCGCTGCTGTTTCGGTTTGTCTCTTTGTTGTTTGTTGTAAAATGCTTCAGTGTAATGGAAACGCCTTCCGACTGGCAGCCTTCTGTGATTGCAGCAGCCATTTTTCCGGTAATCAGAGGATCTTCGGAATAGTACTCAAAGTTACGTCCGCAAAGCGGATCTCTGTGGATATTCATACCAGGTGCAAGCCAGATATCAATACCATTGTCGTGTGCTTCCACTGCTGCCGCTTTTCCTACCTGCTTCACCAGATCTACATCCCAGGTACTTGCAAGAAGTGTGGAGATCGGCCATGCAGTACAGGTTGTACCAATACGGATACCCTGCGGACCGTCTGCCGTCATGGCGTTCGGAATGCCGTATTCCATCAGATTTCCCATACCTCCGGTATTTGCAACACCGGTATTTGTCTGACCACCCATCAGTGTGCAGAGCTGGTCATCACTTAACTGTGCCAGGAAATCATCCATAAGTTCCGGATTATTATAAACATCCACCAGCATGATCTTGCCGCTGTCTGCCGGTTCAGAAGCTGGTGTATCTTCGGCTGTACGAGCTTTTTTTGCTGCCGCACTCTTCAGGCTCTGTGTTGCTGTCTGTTTCTTTTCTACAAGAATATAATCGATATTCGGGTATTTATCCTTTTCGGATGCACGCAGTGTGAAAATGCTGTGTCCTTTCGGAAGGGTTACGGTAACCGGTTCCAGATTTTCGAAATTGTACCATTCGCTCTTGCCGCTTCCGTCACCTGTCTGTTTTGCATTGATCGTTGCCGGGAATTTCGTTCCGTCTACTTCCATGCCCGGATCAAAATCGAATGCCGCACGTCCATTTGCCACATTTAATATCACATTATAATCTCCGGCTTCTTCAACATTCAGATAGTAGCTCACATAGTTTCCAACATAATTCATATAAGCCAGGCAAGTCCCTGTGTAATCATCTTTTGTAAAGTTTTCGGTGCGTACTGCGTTGTTGCCTGTCGTACCGGCTGCATCGTATTTTTCTGCCTCAATCTTGTTCGCACCTTCTGCTTTGATGACTTTATTGTACAGTTCCTCCTGATCGCCAACACGTCTGAACAGTATATAATCATAGTTTGGATTATTTTTATTTGCCATGAAACGAACCAGGTTCACGCCCTTGTCAAGATTGATGTAAAATGGTTCACATTCTTCAAAATTATACCACTCGGAAGCACCACTTCCATCACCGGTCTGCTGTGCATTAAATGAAATACCCGGCTGCTGCTGACCGTTTACTGCAACGGTAAAACAGTTTTGGATCTCTGCATAGCCATTTGCCATACACATGATCACTTCATATTTGCCGGCCTCTTCTGCAGTCAGCTCATATTCCATGTATCTGCCTGCTTCATTTAAAAATGCCAGACATTTTTTCATCTGCAGATTATCATCATAAAATGTTTCCACACTCAGGTTTCCGGAAGAATTCAGGAAGTTCTCTGCTTCTACTTTTGTCGTTCCTTCTGCCGGAACCGTGTAATGCGGATTCATTTCATCTGAATTCGTCTTGAGATCTTCGTATGTGTTGTTTGCCAGAAGTCTCTTCTTTAACTGAACCGGTGCACACTGCTGTGAAAGCTGCTCGGTAACTTCCGTATCTTCTACTTTATAGGTATAACGTACGCCATGTTCTCCGGCATCTTTGATAGAATTGCCGACGTAGATCTTGTAATCTCCGGCTTCCATAATGTATGCGGATTTCTGAACTTTTCCGGTGTCATCGTAACTTGACATATCACTGATCGCATACGTCATTGTCAGCTCCTGCGATTCGCCCGGCTGCAGCAGTTTTGTCTTTGCAAACGCTGCCAGCTCTTTTCCAGGTTTGCCCAGCTCTCCCTGCGGGGCTGAGAAATAAACCTGCACGACCTGTTTGCCGGCTACCTTTCCGGTATTCGTAACAGTCGCTGTCGTAACCATATTTTCTCCGTCTACTTTGACGTTTACATTGTCTGTTTTAAAAGTTGTGTAGGATAATCCATATCCAAAATCGTAATTCACTTTCGTATACTCTGGATCAAAAGTTTCAAAAAAACGATATCCGACAAACACATCTTCTTCATAATTTACATAAGAATTCGATTCATAAAATGTATTGGAACTTGGATAATCCTTATAATCTTTCGCAAAGGTATCCACAAATTTACCGGATGGGTTCACGTCTCCCACCAGGACATCGGCTGTGGCAAGTCCGCCTTCCATACCTGCCTGCCATGCCATCAGCACAGAATCGATACCCGGAATGTCTTTGATCCATTCCGTATCCAGAACGGCACCGACATTCAATACAACAACGGTCTTTTTAAATTTCGCTGCCACTCGTGTCAGAAGCTCTGTCTCTGCATCTGACAGATAGTAGTCACCTTTTGATGCACTGCGGTCGCTTCCCTCCGAAGAATAACGTCCGATCGTCACAATTGCGGTGTCTGCATTTTCTGCCGCAGCATTTAACATATCATCGGTAACCGTAATATTTGCATCGTTTTTAATGCCTTTTTCACTGACCTGTTTCGTATAAAAATCTACCAGCGGCTGATAGAGGGTGACCTTTCCTTCTTCTTCCTTGATCTGCATCCCCTGGAGAATGTTGTGCGTATAATCCACGTTCGTTGCACCGCTTCCTCCGCCGCCTCGTACATAATCAATCATCGCACGCCCAAACATGGCAACTTTTTCGCCCTGTGCCAGTGGCAGTGCACCATCATTTTCCATCAGAACCATACCTTCACCTGCCACCTGTCTGGACAGATCAATATGCTCCTGCGGCGATTTCGCCTGTACATTCAGAATACCGGCTGCCGGTATCGCTGCAACAACCATTGCTGTCGAAAGAATGGCTGCCATAATCTTTCTGAATCTCATCTTCATATGATTTCTCTCCCTTCTGCCAGAATTTTGTTCCTTCTGGACTCAATCAAGTTCATGCTTTCCACAGGCAATTCTTTTCTCTGCCCTCCTTCTCACTTTTATACTCGACAGTGCCTTTCTGTCCGATTTTCGTTCTCAATGTTTATACATTTTACCATGCTTATTTTGTTTTTTCTATGTAATTTTATACGATTTACCAGCAATTTTTTATTTTTTGTTTTAAATTCTTATATATTTTGCACAAAATTGTTTTCTGTTTTTTATGTTCCAAAACGTATGCGAACGCAAAAAAAAGGGGGGTCTCCCCCCCCTTGACGTTTACTGATTGATGACAGCCTGGATCTGTTTCATCAGCTGATCGTAATTTGCCTGATCATCGATTCCTCCCATCAGAGGCTCGCCTACGATATTTCCGTCTTTATCTACAAGAACTGTTGTAGGAAATGCCATAATGCTGCTGGCATATTTTCCAATTGCTGAATCTGAAGCAACCGTCAGGTTTTTGTAGGAAGCACCCTGTGCTTTTAAAATTTCCTGTGCTTCTTTGATTCCGTCCTCATTGTTATCTAACGTGTCTGTATTGATGCCGACAACTTCTCCGCCCATTGTCTTAAGTGTTTCATTTAATTCATTCAGTTTGGAAAGTTCTTCAACGCATGGCTTACAACCGCTGAACCAGAAGTTTACAACGGTGACCTTGTTATTCTTGAAAACGCTTTCATCGACATCCTTTCCATCCAGATCTTTTCCCGTGAAATCCTGGAATAAGCTGATAGATTCATCTGATTCTGAGGATCCACCATTGGCAGAATCCGCTTCTGCAATCTCTTTTTCAATCGCTGCAAGCTCTTCTTCAATGCCGCGGATCGTCTCAATGTCTTTGCACAGCGTATCATATTCTTCTTCCGTGAAAGAATCTTTATTAGATTCAACGGTGCCTGCAAGGAGATCTGCATAGTTTTCACTCAGGCTCTCACCGGCACTGTTCTTGTTCATAAGACCAAATACCTTGTCCCAGGCATCTTTGTGATCAGCAAAAAGCTGATTTTCCTGCTGATAAAGGTCATCTCTTTTTTTGCTTTGTTCATCCATGCCTGCGGTATCTGTCGTAGAAGTGGAAGCAGATTCCTGTTTTTTATTGTCTGCTGACGGAGCCTGATTGCTGCCACAGCCGGTAAAAGCAAGAAGTACGGATACTGCAAGTGATGTAGCGATTACTTTTTTGAATTTGTTTTTCATGATTTTAAATCTCCTTTTCCATTTGATTTTTCTGATTGATCGTCAGCCTGTTTTTTCTTTGAAAATCCGTAATGATAGCATACTGCATCCACCGGACAGGCTTTCATGCATTCTCCGCAGCGGATACACTCCGGATGGTTCGGTGTTTCTGTTACTTTGACGTCCATTTTGCAGGCCCGGATGCATTTCCGGCATCCTATGCATTTTTCGTGGTCCACCTGGATTTTAAGAAAGGATACTCTGTTGAACAGAGAGTAGATGGCACCAAGCGGACAGATCCATTTACAGAACGGACGGTAAAACAGAACACTCAGGACAATGAAAAGCACAAGGATTGTAAATTTGAATGTAAAAAGGTGTCCAAGTGCAGCACGGATTCCTGAATTTGCAAGGGCGAGCGGAAGTGCACCTTCGAGGACGCCCTGTGGGCATATGTACTTACAGAAAAACGGATCGCCCATGCCAAGTGAATTTGTTACAAATGCTGGAAGCAGTATAACAAAGACAACCAGGATCACGTATTTCAGATACCGCAGAGGTTTCATCTTTGCAGTGGAAAACTTTTTGCCCGGAATCTTATGCAGCAGATCCTGAAACCATCCGAACGGGCAGAGAAAACCACAGATAAACCGTCCCAGCAGAACTCCCAGCAAGATAAAAAAGCCTGTGATATAATAGGTGAACTTAAACTTTGAAGAACCGACTACAGCCTGAAAAGCTCCGATCGGACAGGCACCTGTGGCGGCCGGACAAGAGTAGCAGTTCAGCCCCGGCACACACATTGTCTTTGCTTTCCCCTGATAAATTTTTCCTTTAAACAGATTCGGGATGTGAATGTTTGTAAGCAGCACTGCAGCTGCCTGGATCCATCCGCGGAAGCGGGCTGGAATGTTTTTGGCTGATTTTATTTTTTTATCCAATTCCGACACACTCCATACATAATTTTATTGCCTTACTAAGTACAACTGCAGATTCCCCGCGGAAAATTCCGGCAAGAAAAAACAGCATACCTGCTGCAAGCAAAAGAATCTGTGTTGCTTTTTCTGATTTCATCAAGACACTCCTTTCCTTCTTTACAGTCCTTTTATTGACCTTTCGATGATTGCATTATACAATAACAGGTGTAAAATTCCTGTTAAGAAAAGAGAGAAAAAATTGAGATTATTAGTTGTTGAAGATGAAAAGAAATTATGTGATATGATTGCAAAAAGCCTGCATCAGGCCGGTTATGAAGTGGATACGTGCAATGACGGAGAAGAAGCACTTGAGATGATCTGTGCGGAAATGTACGATCTGATCGTACTTGACCTTAACCTTCCGGGAATGGACGGAATGGATATCCTCAGAGAACTTCGCAGAGAAAATGAAGAGACAAAGGTACTGATCCTGTCTGCAAGAAGTCAGATTGCAGATAAAGTTGAAGGGCTGGATGCCGGAGCAAATGACTATATGGAAAAACCATTTCATCTGCTGGAACTGGAAGCTCGTGTCAGAAGTCTGACAAGAAGAAAATTTGTACAGAAAAATGTCTGCCTGGAATGCGGTGCTCTTCGTTTCAACACAAGAGAACGAACAGCGTATGCAAAAGAGACCCCTGTTGCACTGACAAGAAAAGAGAATGGGATCCTGGAATATCTTCTTCTGAACCAGGGGCGGCCGGTCAGTCAGGAAGAATTGATCGAACATGTCTGGGATTCTTCTGTGGACAGTTTCAGTGGTTCGATCCGGGTCCATATGTCTTCTCTCCGGAAAAAGCTGAAGGCAGAACTTGGTTACGATCCGGTCGTAAATAAGATCGGAGAGGGTTATAAAATAGGAGGAAATGACAAAACATGAGAAAAATATCACTCCAGTGGAGACTGACGATCCTTACTACAGTACTGATCACTGTATTGTGCGGGTGTCTTACGTTCTTCCTGTATAAGAACGGAGTTTATTATTTTAACACACTTCAGGAAACCGTGACAGATCAGAATGGGACACCAGATGCGATCTACATTGATATTCCGGATGATGAATGGGATGATTTTGCAGCACAGTTTTCCATGAAAATCTATCATTCAAAATCCGCTTACAGAAATCAAAGCCTTTTGATCACTGCTCTTGTAGCACTGTTTGGCGGAGCCGTGACGTATTTTGTCAGCGGCCGGGCACTGAAGCCGCTCAGAGAATTCTCAGAAACCGTAGAAAAAGTTCAGGCACAGAATCTGACGGATTGTACGATCGGAGAAAATAAGATTACAGAACTGGACAGACTCCGCAGTTCTTATAATAAAATGCTTCTGCGGCTTTCGGAATCATTCGAGACGCAGCGTCAGTTCACCGGAAATGCAGCACATGAGCTGCGGACTCCTCTGGCATTAATCCAGGCACAGCTAGATCTCTATCACACAACAAGCCATCCTGAGTGTGACGCTGCTGCACAAGAGACGATTCAGATGGTAACAGAACAGAACGAGCGTCTTACCAGGCTGGTCCGGACACTTCTTGACATGAGCGAGCTGCAGAGCGTGGCACGTAATGACAAGATCGAACTTCACAGTCTGATTGAGGAAGTACTGACTGATCTGGAACCTCTGGCACAGGAAAAAAACATTGAACTGATCCAAAAAACCCAGAACCTGAGGGATGAAAAAGCAGAAAACAAAACTGCTGATCTGATCCTGACAGGAAGTGATATCCTGATCTACCGGATGCTTTATAATCTTGTGGAAAATGCGATCAAATATAATCACACCAATGGAACCGTTACCGTATCAGCAGTCCGCATGAAGAATACCGTTGTTCTTACTGTCGCAGATACGGGAAACGGAATTGAGGAATCGTTCCGGGAACAGATCTTTGAACCCTTCTTCCGAATAGACAAATCAAGAAGCCGACAACTTGGCGGTGTAGGTCTCGGGCTTGCACTGGTACGTGAGATTGTCCGGGTGCATGACGGAACGATCGAAGTTCATGGAAATGAGCAGGGCGGAACGACATTTGAAATAACGATGGGTTTGTAAGAAAAATAGAACAGGCAGCATGGAACAAAAGTCAAAAATGGTATGAATACGCCAAAAATATTTCATATATCTGAGGAGGTAAAGAACGGTAAAACATGGACGAAAGATTACAGAAACAACTGGATTTTGCACTGGAAATTGATAAGGAGAAAAATATTTTCCGACAGACACATCTGTCCGGTCACGGACGCAATGAAAACGATGCGGAACATGCATGGCATATGGCAATCATGGCATATCTGCTACGGGAATATGCAAATGAAAGGGTAAATATTGAACGGGTAATGATCATGTGCCTGATCCACGATATTGTGGAAATTGATGCAGGAGACACGTATGCGTATGATGCCGAAGGGCTCAAAACACAGAAAGCCCGGGAGGAAGCCGCAAAAGAACGGATCTTTTCTCTTCTTCCTGATGATCAGAAAAAAGAGCTTTCCGCACTGTTTGATGAATTTGAGGCAAATGAAACGCCAGAATCAAGATTTGCACATGCGATGGACAATCTGCAGCCTCTGATGCTCAATAACAGCAATGGCGGTGGCGACTGGAGAGAACACGGTGTCAGTGCCAAACAGGTTTATGCAAGACAGAAGAAAACAAAAGACGGATCCCTGGAACTTTTTGAAGTGATCGATGAAATTTTGCAGAAACATATCCGGCTTGGGAATCTCAAATAAAAATTGACCGTTGGTTTCCCGGCAGGTGTAAAGAACTGAAATGCCGCACATTTTAAAAT
>OGYX01002321.1_pt1 | contig 12370 bp, 8 predicted proteins | sample 1576601 | NCBI WGS metagenome assembly OGYX01 (sample SAMEA3541561, study PRJEB24748) | human gut metagenome | biome: human gut; feature: human-associated habitat; material: faeces | place: China | collected 2012 | reverse complement strand
TATTATTCTCTGCTACAATGCCAGCACCAATTGAAAAATTAGCACCATATCAGCGTTCTTTGCCGCAGCTTTCAACTCGCCGACCAATTTTTTCTTATCAGAAGGTATCTCATAAGTCGGTTCAAATCCCTTCTCTACATCGATACTGAAATCTTTCTTCTTTAAGTCACGGATATGCCCGTAACTGGAAAGGACTTTATAGTCTTCTCCTAAGAATTTTTCTATGGTCTTGGCTTTTGCGGGTGACTCTACAATTACAAGATTTTTTTGCATAATATAATGTATTCCATTTTATTTAAGGGCAAAAGTAGAAAAAAAGCAGAACTACACCTATATAATAAGGTATGTTTCTGCTTTTTTTTCTTAAAAAGGCTCTTTTTAGAAGCCTATTTAACTAAAATCGAAAACTAAGACCACCTAAAATATTCAGTTTTTCGGCAGGGTATCCTCCTTCGTAATAATATTGTTTATTTAACAGGTTGTTCACATCCACAAAGATAGAGATGTCTTTTAAAAGCTCATAGGTAGCACCCACACTCAGATTACTGACAGGATCGACATCCTCACCCTTACGCTTTACATAATCATAACCTAACCGAAGCTTTAAACCGTCCATCAGCTTGGCATCAACTTTAAAGTTCAGTTCCATTTCAGGCTTCATGGCAACTATCATATCGTCGTCACTATCTGTTGTCCAACCGTAATACGTACCTTTTACCGATGCATCAAAATAGTCCTTATAGCCATATTTCACTTCTGCACCTCCATAACCAATTTTTCCTTTATCCTGTACAAAACCCGTATATACAAATTGTCCCGCAGGCACTAACGTACAGAATAACTCATGTTTACGTATCTGATAACCACCAAATATATTAAACCATAACCCACTTACAGGAGACGCCTTAAAACCCAAAGTTGCATCAAAAGGGACATAAGTCGCATCAAGCTGCTGCTCTGTTCCCCAATAGGGAGAGATGCGGCTCAACATACGATAATCGTTTACCTGTCTGCCTCCTTGTGCATTCAAATAAAGAATATAACTATCGGAGAAGATATACTCAGCACGAATGTCCGGGGCTACATCTATACCGCTATCATTACCGGTCATCCAGTCGACATGCGCACCCAGATGCAGTCTCCAGCTATCTTCATCAATAGCATAATAAGGATTCAGACCTAAAGAAGTATAATCCTTCATCAAGTTATCTGAATAAAATAAATTATCCATTTCAAATTTAATACCCACACGCTGAATATCGCTCAGTTTTCCCCATACATCACCTGCTGTATGAATTATTTTTTCCGTGCTGTTCTCATCAGAAATTGCCGGATATTTCTGTTTAAAATACTGAAAGCCTGTTTGTACAGTAAATTGCAATGGCATCATTTCATCCGTAGAAGACAACCCGACATAGAAATCTCCCAGTGTGTGATGCTGTTTATCATTCTCGCCGGAGATAGAAGAAATCGGACTCAACATATAATTAAATACACGAGAATGAAATCCTCCTCCAAGATTCAAATCCATATTCCTGAAACTATGTCTATACCCTATATTGAAAGAAGAAGAATAAAAACGGGATTTCCAATCATTATCAATTGCATCTTTCAGGGTTCCATTCATGCCATCCAATGAAGTAGCAACATTCAGACGGTCACCTTTCGTAATGTCCCATATATATCCGGCCTTGAAGTCCACATTACCATAATTACCGGCACCCGCACGCACATATCCTCGTTTGGTATTCTCCCATTCCCATTCACGGACTATAGGAAACATTTCTTCATAATTCCAGGCAGCCACAGGACGCAAAGCCGTAGCATACTCAATTCCTTTCTTCACTACTGCCGGTTCTTCCACCCTGGGCAACACATTTATTTTGGAAGCATCCATGACAGTAGGGTTATACTCATTCTCCACTACCACAGTGCGGTTCAAAGTACTGTCTTGCTGTGCATATACAGCCGACAGAGGCAACAAGCCCACAAACGCTATAATTGCTATTTTCTTCATAATCTTTAATTTTCGGCATTTAACTTATTCAGTCTGCTCTCTATCATTCCTGCAATATCATCATCTGCCTGGTAATTCTGCTTCAATGAAAGCAAATATTGCTTAGCATCTAAATTACGTCCCAATTTCATATAAACATCAGACAACAGCACAAAGCTACGCGCCAACCAATAAGTATGTGGAGTGCTGACTTCAATATAATCCAAGACTTCTTTCTCAGCCTGTTCTGTCTGCCCGGCATCAAAATAAATCTGCGCCACTTTATATTTCGCTTCTGCACCATATATATTGCGAGTGTCTTTTGCCAATATCTTCAAATCATCCATGGCACCTTCCACTTTTCCTGCATCCAGATAAGCCTTGGCACGATAATAATGAGCCTCGTTGGATAATTCAGGAGCAACCTTTGTCTCCGCCAGCAAATCCGTTGCCGCCAGCATTACTTCTTCTCCATTGCCCAACATATAAGCGCTACGAAGTACGCCTGTCTTTGCCAACTGCCGGCGTTCCGGCGAAACAGCTTTATCTTTCAGTTGCTTATAAACAGTCAACGCTTTTTCATAGTCTTTTGCCGAGTAAGCCATCTCAGCACTCATCATCATGGCATCTTCCGAATATTTATTATTGGGATAAGCCAAAACTTTGTCCAAATGTTCTATCGCACTATTGTAAGCCTTCCGGTTATAATCTATCAGCCCGACATAATAATTGGCATTCAAACTAAATGCACCTTCCGGGAAAGTTTGCAGATAATGAGTAAAACTATTGCGTGCTTCATCTATTTCACCGCGCATATATACCCTTTCGGCAGCAACATAAGTCAACGAATCACGTTCGTTCACATCAAAATTGGCTCCACCGGGAATGGTAGAAGCAAAGTTGGCATATTCATCCACCTTATTCAAATCAATATAAATAGACTTCAAATCTCTTTGGGCAAGACGAGCCTCCTCACTACCCGGATAATTAGTGATTACCTGCTTATAAGCCTGGATAGCCTCCGGATACTTATCTCCTTGATAATAGAGCAAACCTATTTCGTTAGCCGCTCGACGGGCCATATTGCTTTCCGGGAATTTCTTCAACAAAATATTGAAACGATTAATAGCATTCGTATGATCCTCCATTTGAACAAAAGCACGGCCTTGCTCATACAAAGCATCATCCAGATATTGAGACTCGGGATAATCCGCTATCAAACGGTTTAAAATTTGTATCTTTCCGGTATAATCCTTCTGCAAGCCACGGACAAAAGCCTCTTGATATAAAGAATAATCCCCCAAAGAAGGATCTATTTCCACAGCACGGGCATAATCCTGACGGGCCGAATCAAAACGGCGGGCATAAAAGTTACAGTCACCGATACGATTGTAAGCATCTGCCTGTACAGCACGGTCATTGACAGTTCCACGGTCAACAAAACGGGTAAACCAATTCAATGCACCATTATAATTCTTTTGTTTAAAATCAGTATAACCCAAATTGTAAAGCGCCAGCCCGTACTCCCGATTCATCTTATCGGGAGCGAATTCCAAGTACCGGCGTAAATCATTTCCAGCCTGAGCATAGTGTTCCAGTCTGTAGTTTGCCTCACCACGCCAATAATATGCATCAGCCTTAGCAGACATGTTATATTGCCCGATAGCCAAAGAGCGGTTAAAATATTCTATTGCTTTGGAAAAGTCGGCATTAGCAAATGCCTGAGTACCGAGACGGAACAGAATCTTTTGTTTTGCTTCCATGATTCGTGCACCCGGATGCTCAATCTTTGCAATAGACTTCAGCGCAGCTTCGTAGCTACGAGTATTCATATACACCTCTATCAAGTAATCATTTACCCGTTCGGCATACGGCGAATTGGGAAATTCATTAAGGAAGCGTTCAAATACCGTTACAGATTCAGCAAAAGGAGAATAAGAAGTCTCATGTATACACAAAGCATAATTATAAAGAGCCTGCTCTTTCACCAACGGGTCAAATCCTGATGCAGACGCCTGCTCAAAAGCCATTCTTGCCTGATTGCGTTCCTTCAAATTCAAATAAGCCAAGCCCATGTGCAAATATGCATTCTGAGACAAAGCATCATTCACCGAAGTCGTTTCACCCAGTGTGGCAGCCGCCTTTGAATAAACACCGGTATAATAATAACTCATACCCAACTCATACAACGCTTTACGCTGCGGACGCGACACCGCACCCTGATAACGTTCCAGCGGTGCAATAGCTGCCTGGTAATTATTCAGCCCAAAACAGGCTTCTCCCAAAACACGTTCCATCTGAGCCTCATCTTTATGACCGGAATAAACCTTCAAATAGCGTTCAGCCACCGAACGTGCCTGTTCATAATTACCTTGCAATAAATAAATCTCTCCTATATAATAAGGCACTAAAGATGAATATACAGCATCATCTTTCAAAGATAAAAAAGCATCTAATGCCTTATTATACCGTTTTTCCACATAATCGATATAAGCCAAGTTATAAGTGGCATCCGATTGATAACGCGGGCTCACCTCTTTCAGTAAAAGGAACCATACGGAAGCATCGCGCAAATTACCTTCCTTTAAATAAGAAGTGGCAAGACGCATGGCACAATCATCGCGTTCTGCATCAGGCAGTGCCTCAAGGTCACACGCCCTAAACATAGCTATTGCCTCCTTATATTTACCTTCTTCAAAATACACCGAAGCAATCAAAGAACGTACCCTGTCTGTATATCGTGAATCCGGGTATTTATCCAGATAAGCCTGCAACAGCTCCACACTGTTTTTTGACTTCAATTCATATTCTCTGCATACCCTTCGGTATTCCTTATCGCCTGCCACGTCATCGGGAAGAATTTGCTGGGCCATACTTTGCAAAGCACATCCCCCCATCAATGCAGCTATTAATAGAGTCCTTTTCTTCATATTCTATTCTAATATTTATATTCTTTCAAAAAGCGTTTTACTCCCTCACGTACAGAGTCAAGACCAAATTCTTCAGGATTCACTTTGTCAAGCGGCATCCAAAAAGAATCCGCCACATCATCCATCGCTTCAAGATGAGCCGTATCTTCCACCGTACAAAGGAAAAACTGGTCTAAGGTATGTACCAAAAAGCCGGAATAAAGATAAGTATTGGGCAACGAAAACAGATATGCCGCTTTTTCCACTTTCAGTCCTGTTTCCTCCAGCACCTCACGCGCCACACCTTCCTCTCCGGTTTCATACATATCTATAAACCCTCCCGAAAGGTCCAGTGTTCCTTTCTTGGGTTCTTTACCCCGACGGCAAACCAATAATTCATTCCTCTCATTCAAGATAAATGCCACTGTAGCGGCACTTGAATTAAAGTAGTAGACAAAACCACAATCCGCACAGCGTTTGGACTTCTCATTATTCACCACAAAATGTGAAGAACCACATTTGGGACAGTACTTGAATAGTTCTAGTGGATGCATAATTACTCCTTTTCTTTTATAGACACCGCAAAGATAGCTTAAATGACAGATAATTCATTAATTAAATCTAAAAGAAGAAAGAGAAAACACAATTCTTAGTACATTTGTTAGCAAATACAAATGTAAATTACTCACATGGAGATTGTTATAATTATCGCACTTATTTTACTAAATGGGGTATTCGCCATGTCCGAAATAGCCTTGATTTCTGCTCGCAAAAGCAGTCTGAACAATGATGTCCGTCACGGCAGTTCCACCGCGCGTATCGCCTTAAAATTAGCCAATGACCCGGATAAGTTTTTATCGACCATACAAATCGGAATTACTCTGATTGGTATTCTCACCGGTATTTATTCCGGCGATGTATTGGCGTCTGATTTCAGCAAAGTACTGACTGCAGCAGGCATACCAGTCACTTATGCCCATATAATAGCACAAATTCTGATTGTCATCTTAGTGACCTATCTCACCATTATTTTCGGAGAGCTTGTCCCCAAACGAATCGGAATGAGCGTATCCACACGCGCAGCCAAGCTACTGGCACGCCCCATGTATTGGCTGTCAGTCATAGCTTCTCCTTTCGTATGGATTTTGGCAAAAAGTACTTCACTGATTTTCAACCTGCTGCATATAAATACAGCAGAGGAAAAAGTTACGGAAGAAGAAATCAAATCCATGATTGACGAAGGAGCCGAGAATGGCGAGGTACAAGAAGTAGAGCAAGATATCGTAGACCGCGTTTTCTCTTTGGGCGACCGCAGCATCAATACCATTATGACTTATCGTAATGATATAGTATCTATTGATATAGATATGGGAAACAAGCAGATTTATGATATTGTATGCCAGCATTTATATCAAGTTTATCCGGTGACACAAGACAATACTTTGGATAATATTATAGGTGTGGTTTACCTGAAAGATCTTTTCGGTAAATTAGAAGAAGTGAACTTTAATCTGCGTGATGTTATTCGTCCGGCACAATACTTCCATGAAAACATGGATGTCTATAAGGTATTGGAACAAATACGCCAGCACCACATTAAATATGGACTGATCTGCGATGAATTCGGCAGTTTGCAAGGAGTCATTACAATGAAAGACATATTGGAAGCATTGGTAGGGGCACTACCCGGCGATTCGGAAGAACCGGATATCATTCTCCGCAAAGACGGCAGTTGGCTGATAGACGGACAATGTTCTTTCTATGACTTCTTAAGTCATTTTGAAATGGAAGATTTATATTCCGAATATAATTATAACACATTGAGCGGACTTATTCTGCAGCAGTTGGGACATGTTCCCAAAACCGGAGAACTTCTCCAATGGAACGATTTCCTTTTTGAAATTGTAGATATGGACGGAGCACGCATCGATAAGATATTGGTCACCCTGTCAGACAAAAACAAAGAAGATAAATAAGATATGTTACAAAGAGATTATATTATGCGTTTGGTTCGCCAATTCATAGAAGCATTGGAAAAACTGGTGGAAGAAAAGAAAAAAGAGGATGGTCCTGAGTTTCAGTTAAAGATACAAAGTATCTATCGAGCCTATTTTAACCATAGCCATCACTTCTATTATGAACAGGATGCGGAATATATTTTAACCGATCTGTCTCAAGACTATGAAGGGCAAGAGTTTCTGACCCGAATCGATATGTTATCGGAGTTGCTCTACCAAGACGCTCTATTGAAAGAGCCGGACGAAAAGAAATACCTTTTAGCAAAAGCACTCTATCTAAAAGAGTATTTGGACAGCCATAGTGATACCTTTTCTTTTGAGCGAAGAAACAAAATAAATGAAATCAAGAAGTTATTAGAGTTATAGACTAAAAAAATGCACTTTTTTTCAAAGAATATGTGTTTTTTCTTTCAAAATAGTAGATAAATTAAAAACTATTCCTATATTTGCTTACAGATTGACAACACTAAAATCAAAATATTATGGAGAAAATAGACAGTCTTGACAGACAGATCCTTGAAATTATATCTCAAAATGCTCGCATCCCATTTAAAGATGTCGCAGCAGAATGTGGCGTTTCCCGTGCTGCTATTCACCAACGCGTACAAAGATTGATTGATTTGGGCGTCATTATCGGTTCGGGATATCATGTAAATCCTAAAAGTTTAGGATATAGAACATGTACGTATGTAGGAATCAAACTAGAAAAAGGCTCAATGTATAAAGCTGTAGTAAATGAATTAAAAAAGATTCCCGAAATAGTGGAATGCCATTTTACTACCGGTGCATACACCATGCTGACAAAAGTATATTCTCGTGACAATGAACACTTAATGGATATATTAAATTCCAGAATTCAGGAGATTCCCGGTGTTACAGCTACCGAAACAATGATATCTTTGGAGCAAAGTATCAAGAAAGAAATTCCTATTCAAACCGGGAAATAATGGAATGGCTGACTGACTACCATTTAGGCGGCATTGTTATCGGCATTTGTACATTTCTGATAATCGGTCTTTTCCACCCCATCGTGGTCAAAGCCGAATATTATTGGGGAACGCGTTGTTGGTGGATTTTCCTGATTTTAGGAATAGCCGGTATCATCGGCTCAATCTTAATCAACGACATACTCATTTCTTCACTGATAGGCGTTTTCTCTTTTTCGTCATTTTGGACTATAAAAGAAATTTTTGAGCAACGGGAACGCGTATTGAAAGGTTGGTTTCCAATGAATCCCAAACGAAAACACGAATACGAAGAAAAATAAACTCCTATTTTCCGGGCATTTCTTATTATATTTGAAATACCCGGAAAATACCACTCTTTCTGCAAAGACAATTTTATCACCATAGAGAAAAAGATTCTCATAATACCATTAACGGTTACTCTATTTGCCATATTTTTCGTATTTTTGTGAGCGACATCTAATATAAACCGAAGAAAAACAACATGAGATACAAATATTTATTACTCTTATTAGCACTATTAGCATTAAATACTCCCATTTCTGCCGAATATTTCAGGCATATTGGATTATCCGAAGGATTGACGCAGCCATCGGTTATGTCCATACACCAAGATCAATTGGGAAGAATGTGGTTTGGTACAAGAGAGGGAATAAATCTGTATGATGGCAAACAAATCACTGCTTTCAAAGGTTGGTGCAACGCTTCCAATGATTCAGCTCCCATCTGGTTGGGAAATGAAGTTTCATCCATCGTTGAGGACAAACAAGGAAATATTTTTTTCTTAGTCGATGACGATATTATAAAATTTGATATACATACCGAACAATTCAGTCGTCTTTCTAAAGGAAGCCGCATCCCGGTTTTAACTTCACTTGAAGGAGACCTGTGGTATATGAGACGTGATTCCTTATTCAAGCATTCTTCAGGAGCCACGGAATCAACCTTTATGCTAAAAACCGGAATTACTTCTCCCATCACCTGCCTGACAATGTTACCCAATAAAATCTGTATTGGCTCACATGACGGAATTTTCTTCTATGACCGTTCCAGCGGGAAAGAAACACATGTACTCAGAGGTATTGACATCTACCGCATTTTTGAAAGCTCACAAAAAGAATTGTGGATTGGAACAAGAATGTATGGATTATACAGAATCAACAAAAAAGGAGAAATCAGGCAAGTGCCTTTCAGCCCCGGTTCCCCCACAGGAATCAGCAGCTGGCAAATTCGTGATTTTGTGGAAGACGGCGAACGGAACATCTGGTTTGGAACATTTGACGGACTACATAAATATAGTACGAAAACAGGACAGTATTCCCTTATCCAAATCCCCAAATACGTAGGAGGATTAAACCACCCATCTATCTTTTCCCTTTGTAAAGATATGCAAGGTACTATCTGGGTGGGAAGCTATTTTGGAGGAGTAAATTATTTCACACCCAAACAAGACAGCTTTGTACATTACGACTATGACCAAAACGCCACCAAAAATCAATATTATTCATATATAGGCGATATCGTAGTAGACAAGAATGAACACGTGTGGCTCAGCACAGACGGAGGAGGAATCAGCTGTACCGACAAGAACTGGAACATTATCCATCAGTTTACGGCAGGAGGCAAAAATTCAATCCCCCACAATAACATAAAAAGTATATGTTATGATGAAGAAAACGAATGCATATACATAGGTACTTATTTAGGAGGACTGTCTCGTTATGATTTGCAAACCGGACAATTCTATAACTATCTGGAAAGGAGGAAAGGAGAGCCCAATACTCCGAATGAAGTTGTTTTCCATGTAAAAATGTGGAAAGGAAAATTATATTTATCAGCACGCAACGGTGTATTTTCTTTGGATACCAAAACGCAAAAGTTTCACAAACTGGATATCCCAATCGCCTACTACGAAGATTTCGATATAGACCCGGAAGGATATTTATACCTGAGCGGAATGTTTAATCTGGTATGCATGCATTTAGACAAGCTGGAAGCATCTTATATTCCGCTGACACAAAAAGGATATAATGCCAAAATAACCCGCATCTTGGCAACTAATAACGGCGCCTATATCAGCACTTTAGGAGGCGGGTTGTTTTTCTATGACAAGAAAACACATAAGACAGCCCATTACACAGCAGAAGAGCATCAGCTTCCCAGCAACTTTTGTTACAATGTTTGTTTATCACCCAGTGGGAACATACTGATAACCAGCGACAAAGGAGTGACAAGCTATTCTCCCGAAAAAAACAGCTTTACCACCATCAATTTAATGAGAAACTTTCCAACAGCCCACATTATAAGTGGCTGCGGCATTTTCGCCTCCGACCAAAAGCGCATTTATGTGGGCGATACCAAAGGGGTAACCTCTTTTTCGGAAGAAGAATTTCACAAAGCCAATACCTTCCGCCATAACCCCAACCTTTATTTCTCGGAATTATGGATTAATAATCAAAAGGTAGTGGCAGGAGATGAAACCGGAGTACTTACCAAGGCTTTTCCATATACTCAAAAGCTCAAATTAAGCCATAATCAAAATAATTTGATTCTCAGTTTTGCCCTGCCTGACTATGAACAACAATTATCCCAAAAACAGTTCCAATATAAATTGGACGGGTTCGATAAAAAATGGATTAAAACCAGCCAGACAGAAGTACACTATACCAATCTTGATCCGGGCACTTATACGTTGCGAGTAGCTGCCATCAATAACAGCAGCAACCAAAGCGGAGACATCACAGACAAAGAAATCAGTATGCAACTGACCATCTCTGCTCCTTGGTATGCCACTTGGTGGGCATTCTTGCTCTATATCATCAGTTTTATAGGATGCCTTTATTATTTTATATCCAGTCGAATCGCCAAGCGCACCTTAGCACTTTCGTTAGAAAAAGAGCGTTTTGAAAAGCAACAGATAGAACAACTTAATCAAGAAAAGCTGGTATTCTTCACTAATGTCAGCCATGAATTCCGCACTCCCTTAACATTAATAATCAGTCATATAGATATCATTCTACAGAAATCTTCACTGAATCCTTCTATCTATAACCAAATATTAAAAATCAGAAAGAATGCACAGCAAATGAGCAATCTGATTTCAGAATTACTTGAGTTTAGAAAACTGGAACAAAACCATAAAACATTACAGATATCCCAACAAGATATAACTCCATTTTTGAAAGAAATTTATTTTTCATTTGTTGATTATGCCCATTTGCGTAATATCCATTATGACTTTCAACTATCAGAAACTCCCACACTATGTTGGTTTGACAGCCAATTACTTGAAAAAGTATTCTTCAATTTATTATCCAATGCCTTTAAATATACACCCGACAATGGGAATATTATCATATCCGGCCGTACAACAGATAATGAAGTAGAAATCAGTATATCCGACACAGGATCGGGAATTGCCAAAAACGATGTTTCACAAATATTCGCGCGCTTCTTCCAGGCAAACAACCAAAAGCCGGGTGAATATTCATCGCCCGGTACCGGTATTGGTCTTGCTTTGTCCAAAACCATTGTTGAAAAGCATCATGGTACGATAACTGTCGACAGTACATTAGGCAAAGGAAGTACATTTACCGTCCGACTCCCCAGAAACGCAGACGTTTTCCAGGCAGACAAAAACATACAGTTATCAAACCAGCAACAAGAAAGCTCCATTGTACCCGGTTCTTTAGATGTCCTGCCCGAAACAGATACTTACCTGACGGAATCAGTCCATACCGAAAACGCAGAAGAAAAGACCCACACCGTATTATTGGTAGAAGACAATGAAGAACTGCTCCAATTATTAACAGAGCTATTCTCCCCATTTTATGAAGTAATTTGCGCTACCAATGGAGAAGAAGGCCTAAAACAAGTATACGAGCATAAGATAGATTTGATTATCAGTGATATCATGATGCCCAAAATGAGTGGTACAGAAATGTGTCTGCAAATTAAAAACAACATTGATTATTGCCACATACCTCTCATATTGCTGACTGCCCTCAATTCTACCGAACAGAATATTGAAGGACTGAACCGAGGCGCAGACGATTATATCACCAAACCTTTCCATGCCCAATTATTATTAGCACGTGCCAATAACCTGATTAGAAGCCGTTTGCTCATGCAGCACCAATTTGATAAAAAGCCGATATCCGAAATTGATTTGACCTGTATCAATCCATTGGATAAGGATATTCTGAAACGGACAGCAGAGAGCATCGAACAGCACATTGATGATACAGAATATGATATTCCGGTACTTTGCAAGGAAGTCGGCATCGGACGTTCACTTCTTTATACCAAGTTTAAAGCATTAACAGGAATGACACCCAATAATTTCATTTTGAATTATCGACTGAAACATGCTGCAGCTTTATTGCAACAATATCCCGATATTCCTATTGCAGAAGTCAGTGACCGTTGCGGGTTTAGCTCACCTGTATATTTCAGCCGTTGCTTCAAGAATCAGTATGGATG
>OGYX01002316.1_pt1 | contig 12384 bp, 14 predicted proteins | sample 1576601 | NCBI WGS metagenome assembly OGYX01 (sample SAMEA3541561, study PRJEB24748) | human gut metagenome | biome: human gut; feature: human-associated habitat; material: faeces | place: China | collected 2012 | reverse complement strand
TCGTTGACCCCAAGCGGGCGGATGACGAAAGCCCCTTTAAGGATCTGTGCGGCGCGGGTGTGGCCTTTAAGCTTTGTGCCGCGCTGGAAGGCTGCGAGCCTGCGGACTTGCTGGAAATGTACGGCGAGCTGGTGGCCCTGGGTACCGTGGCCGACGTGATGCCGCTGGTGGGGGAGAACCGCACCCTCGTGCGGGAGGGCCTTGCCCTTTTGCAGGATACGATGCGCCCCGGCCTGCAGGCGTTGATGGAAAACGCCGGGGTCGCGGGCAAGCCCGTCACCGCGGATACCGTCAGCTACAGCCTGGCCCCGCGGCTGAACGCAGCGGGCCGCATGGATAATGCGGCGGTCGCGTTAAAGCTGCTGCTTTGCACCGATGAAGCCCAGGCCGCCGGCATTGCCGCCCGCCTGGCGGAGATCAACACCGAGCGCCAGCAGACGGAACAGGAAGTGTTCGCTGCCGCCCAAAAGACGCTGGAAGCCGACCCCGCCCGCCAGCGGGACCGCGTATTGGTGGTCTCCGGCGAGGACTGGCACCCCGGCGTTATCGGCATTGTGGCCGCGCGGCTGATGGAAAAGTACAACCGCCCCGCCATCGTCATCTCGCTGCAAAATGGAGAGGGACGCGGCAGCGGCCGTGCGCCCGACCCGTTCGACCTGCACGGTGCGCTGGCTGGCTGCGCCCAATACCTGACCCGCTTTGGCGGGCATGCGGCGGCCGCTGGTGTGGAAATTGAGGAAGAAAAGCTGCCCGCTTTCCGCCAGGCCATCAACGCCTGGGCGGCCGAGCATGCGCCGCGCCCCGGTGCGCCGGAACTGAAACTGGACGCCGCGGTGCAGCTCTCGGAGCTGACGCTGCCCAACGTGCAGGAACTCTCCCGTCTGGCGCCCTTTGGCCGGGAAAACCCCATGCCGGTGCTGCTGGTCTGCGACGCTATGATCGATGGTATCTGGCCTATGGGTGCCGAGGGACGCCACACCCGGGTGCGGCTGCGCCAGGGTAACGATACCCTGTTTGCCTCGATCTTCGGCGTAGCACCGTCGGCTTTTGCCTACCCGGTAGGCACAGCGGTGGAAGCCGCGCTGGAAGTTTCGATCTTTACCGGGCGCAGCGGGCCGATGGTCTCGGCCCATCTGCGGGCCATCCGCCCCGCGGGGCTGGGCAATCTGCCCAGCGAGCAGGCCGCCTGGTTCGAGGCGTTCCGCACCGGCGGCACGCTGGAACCCGCCCGCGCCGCCGCGCTGCTGCCCGACCGTGCCGACACTGTGATGCTGTACAAGCGCATCCGGGGCGGGCAGGTCGCCTCGGGCGATCTGCAGCCTGTGTTTGCCGCCCAAGGGCCGGAGAACACCGGCAAGACCCTGACCAGCTTGGCCGCCCTGCACGAACTGGGGCTGATCCAGGAGCAGAATGGCCATTGGCTGCCCGTGCCGGTAACCACCAAGCAGGACCTGGCCAGCGCGCCGATCCTGCAAAAGCTGGCAGCAGTTGTTAAGTGACATCCTGTAGGGGCGGGTGCTGTCATCCGCCCGCAGGTCGATGCAAGCATCGACTCCTACACTCTCGCGTGAAAGAGGAATAAATTACAAAAGGGGAATCTCATATGGAAAACACCCAAGCCGGTGATGTAAAAATGCCCATCACCTATGAGGACTTAAAGCAGTCGCTGGTGGACAGCGGCCGCCCCTATGATTTCGATATGATCGACCGTGCCTACGCATTGGCCGAGAAAGCCCACGGCGGTCAGCGCCGCCGCAGCGGTGAGCCGTATATCTGCCATCCGCTGTCGGTGGCGTCCATTCTGGTGGAACTGGGTATGGACAGCGAGAGCATCGCCGCCGCCCTGATGCACGATGTGGCCGAGGATACCCCCGTCACGGTGGCCGAAATCAAGCAGAAATTCGGCCCCGATGTGGCTCTGCTGGTGGACGGCGTCACCAAACTGACCCAGATCAAATTCTCCAATGTCGAGGACCGCCAGGCCGAGAACCTGCGCAAGATGCTGCTGGCCATGAGTCAGGATGTCCGCGTGATGATCATTAAACTGTGCGACCGGCTGCACAATATGCGCACCGGCGACGCCTGGCCGGAGCAGAAGCGCCGCGATAAGGCTCTGGAAACGATGGAGGTCTACGCCCCCATTGCCCACCGCCTGGGCATCAGCAATATCAAGGAGGAGTTGGAGGACCGCAGCCTGCACTACCTGGACCCCGTGGGCTACGAAACCATCCGCGACCTGCTGAACAAGCACGGCGACGAGTTCCTGCACACGGTCTGCCACACCATTGCCAAGCATCTGGCGGAAAACGGCATCCAGAAAGCCACCATCCGCCACCGCGTCAAGAGCATCTACGGCATCTACCGCAAGATGTACATGCAGAATAAGGATTTCGAGGAGATCTACGATATTTACGCCGTGCGCATCATCCTCGAGAATGTGTCCGAGTGTTATAACGCGCTGGGCCTCATCCACGACATGTACCACCCGCTGCCTAACCGCTTTAAAGATTACATCTCTACGCCAAAACCAAACGGCTACCAGAGCCTGCATACCACCGTCATCGGCCGCGAGGCCATCCCCTTTGAGGTGCAGATCCGCACCTGGGATATGGACCGCATGGCCGAGTACGGCATCGCCGCCCACTGGAAGTACAAGGCGGGTATCACCAACGGCAGCAGTGATAAGCTGGACGAGCGCCTGGCATGGGTGCGCCAGCTGTTAGAAAGCCAGCGCTCCAGCGCCGATGCCACCGACCTGCTCAGCGACATTAAGAGCGACCTGCTGCCGGAGGAAGTGTTTGCTTTCACCCCGCGGGGCGACGTCATCAACCTGCCCGCCGGTGCCACCGCGATCGACTTTGCCTACGCCATTCATTCCGCCGTTGGCAACCGCATGGTCGGCGCCGTGCCCATCGATCATAAGGTGCAGACCGGCGAGATCATCGAGATCATCACCGGCCCTGAAAACCGCGGCCCCAGCCGCGACTGGCTGAACATTGTAAAGACCAGCGAAGCCAAGAACAAGATCCGCAACTGGTTCAAGAAAGAACGCAGGGAAGAGAATATCCAGGAGGGACGCGAGGCGCTGGAACGCGAGCTGCGCCGCAACCTCATGTCGATGACCGATGAGCAGCACGAGACCTTTATGGAGGCGCTGGCCCGCCGCAACCACTGCAACTCGGTGGATGAGATGTATGCGGCCATCGGCTACGGCGGTTTGCAGATCAGCCGTATGCTGCCCAAACTGAAAGAGGAGTACACCAAGCTCAAGGCCACCGAGGTCAAGCCTGTGACCGTGGACATCAAGCGGATGCACTCCACCGACGGCGTCGTCGTCGAGGGCATCGACAACTGCCCCATCAAGTTTGCCAAGTGCTGCTCTCCGCTGCCCGGCGATGAGATCATCGGTTTCGTCACCCGCGGCTTCGGCGTGTCCATCCACAAAAAGGATTGCGCCAACGTGCGGGAGAGCATACGCCAGGGCGAGAACGCCGACCGCTGGGTGAACGCCTACTGGGCCGACGATGCCAAGGAAAACTACAAAGCTACGCTGGATCTGCTGTGCATGGACCGCGCGAACCTGTTGTCTGACGTGGCGCTGGCGCTGGGTGATATGCGGGTGCCCATCTACTCGCTGACCGCCCGCTCGGCCGAGCAGGGCCGCGCCCGCATGAGCGTGACCGTGGGCATCACCAACACCGAACACCTGAACAGCGTGGTCGCCCGCCTGAAAAAGGTCAAGGATGTTGTCAGCGTGAACCGCAACTGATATAAGGAGTTATTATTTATGCGAGCAGTCATTCAGCGCGTGACCCGTGCCAGCGTGGCCGTCAACGGCGGAGAGCCCCGGCCCATCGGCCCCGGGCTTGTCATCCTGCTGGGCGTGCGCGATACCGACGACATTGCCATCGTGCCAAAACTGGCCGAGAAATGCGCGCATCTGCGCATTTTTGAGGACGAGGACGGCAAGCTGAACCGCAGCGCAGTGGAGCTGGGCTACTCGGCTTTGGTCGTGTCCAACTTTACGCTTTACGGCGATACCTCCCGCGGCAAACGCCCCAGTTTTAGCCATGCCGCCAAGGGAGATCTGGCTGTGCCGTGCTACGAGAAATTCCTCGACGAAATGTCCCATCAGGGCCTCAAAGACGTGCAGCACGGGGAGTTTGGCGCGGACATGAAGATCGATCTTGTCAACGATGGCCCCGTGACCATCGTCATTGATACCGACGAGTGGAAGAAATAAGGAGCTGTTTATGAAAATTCAGCACATCCACGGCTTGCCGCCGCTGTATACCAATACCTTTCTCATCACCACCGACGCAGGGCATGGCATCCTCATCGATGCTGCCGCTGCGCCGGAGACCTACCTGGATGCCTTGAAAGCCGAGAACGCCACCCTGACCCATATCCTGCTGACCCATGGCCACTACGACCATGTGGGGGCCGTGGCAGCGTTGAAACAGGCCACCGGCTGCACCGTCTATATGGACCCGGTGGACGCCGCCGGCACCCAGCTGCTGCCGTTGAAATCCGGGCAGGTGGACAAGAACTGGCCCGCCAATAACGAGTTGAACATTGACGGTTTAACATTTAAAATCTATCACACCCCCGGCCATACCCAGGGCAGTGTGGTGCTGAACTGTGGTAACCTGCTTTTCAGTGGTGATACGCTGTTTGCCGGCTCCTGCGGGCGTACCGATATGCCCGGCGGCAGCATGCGCCAGATGCAGGAAAGCCTGTCCCTGCTGGCCAACCTGCCTTTGGGCGACGACACCCAGGTCCTGCCGGGGCACGAGAGCTTCTCCACCCTCGGGCAGGAGCGCCGCACCAACCCCTACATGGACGGCGGCTGGGCCTACTAAGCCATCCCAAGCAAAAGAGAACTGACTGAACAGGAGGTGGATCTATGCAGATCATTTTACGCGGCCCCGCCGCCGGTTACGAAGCCGAGCATACGGCCCGTATCTTTTTCCCCGGCGCCGAAAAGGCGGAAGACTTGCCGGAAACCGAGGAGTTCGTCCTGGCGGAAAGCCACGAAATGACCGACCTGATTCTTGTACGCAAGGACGGCCGCCTCTATTGGCGCACCGATCTGCGCAGCCCCGAAGCTGACCCCGAATATGCCCTGTGCAAGCTGGAATTCGGCCTGCTGAAAGACCTTACCGGCATCGACCCGCCCTGGGGCATGATGACCGGCGTGCGCCCGGTGCGCATCATCCACGACCTGCGCGCGGCGGGGGAGAGCGAGGAGGCTATCGCTGAAAAGTTCCTCGACCACTTCGCCTGCACGCCGGAAAAATTCAAGCTGGCGCTGGGCATTGCGGACTTGCAGCGCCCTGTGCTGGACGCCGCCGACTCCATGGATTGCAGCATCTATGCGGGCATCCCGTTCTGCCCCACCCGGTGCAGCTATTGCAGCTTTGTCTCCCGCACGGTGGGGGACAAAGCCACCCGCGCGCTGGTGCAGCCCTACGTGGACAAGCTGTGCCGGGAGTTGACCGCTATCCGCGAGACCGCCGACCGCTGCGGCCTGCGCATCCGTACTTTCTATATCGGCGGCGGCACGCCTACGGCGCTTTCAGCGGCTCAGCTGGAACAGCTGATGAGCCATATTGCCCGCACCTTTGATTTGGCTGCTCTTGATGAATACACGGTGGAGGCAGGCCGTCCCGATTGCACCGATGCCGAAAAACTGCGTATCATCAAGCAGTATGGCGCAACCCGCATCTCCATTAACCCGCAGACTTTCTCCGATGAAGTACTGCGCAATATCGGCCGCCGCCACACCGCGCAGGACATCATCGACTGTTTCGCTGCCGCCCGCGCCGCTGGCCACACCAACATCAATATGGACCTCATCGCGGGCCTGCCCGGCGATACGGTGGAGGGTTTCACCGCCAGCCTGCGCCAGGCCATCGCCCTGGACCCGGAGAACGTCACCGTGCATACCCTGACGCTCAAGCGCGCCAGCAACCTGGTGGTGGAACACCGCGCCGCCGCATACGATGATGTATCCGCCATGTTGGAAAGCTGCCGCGAACTGGCCGACGTCGGCTACCGCCCATACTACATGTACCGCCAGAAAGGTACGCTGCAAAACCTGGAGAATATCGGCTGGGCCAAGCCCGGCTACGAGTGCCTGTACAACATTTATATCATGGAAGAAATCCACACGATCCTGTCCGCCGGTGCGGGCGGCTCCACCAAGCTGGTCATCCCCGGCCAGCGCCGCGGCAAGATCGAGCGCATCTTCAACTTCAAGTATCCTACCGAATATATTGACCGCTTTGAGGAGATTCTCGCCCGTAAGCAGGGCGTGGAGGACTTTTATGCGCGCTACACAACAACGTAAACGTTTCGTCAGCCGGGAGCTGGTCGCCCTGGCCGCCAACCAGCCCCAGGCCTTTGCCGATTACAGCGAGGGTCAGTACCGTGCCCAGATCGAGTCCATCGCCGACGAGGTGCTGTCCAGCGGGCGGCATATCGTGATGCTGACCGGTCCGTCTGCCGCCGGTAAGACCACCTCAGCCCACAAGATCGCCGATGCCATCGCCGCCCGCGGCTGCCGCAGCGCGGTGGTCAGCCTGGACGATTTCTATGCCGGCGCGGGCCGCTACCCCAAGCACCCAGACGGTACCGATGACTACGAGAGCCTGGGCTCGCTGGACCTGCCGGTGCTGCAGGAGTGCCTTGCCAAGCTGCACACCGAGGGCGTCTGCAAAGCGCCCATCTTTGACTTTAAAATTCAGCAGCCCAACGGCACCCGGACCATCGATTGCCGGGACGGCGTGGTCATCATCGAGGGACTGCATGCCCTGAACCCTGCCCTGACTGAACGCCTGCCCGCCGACGCCGCCCTGTGCCTGTACGCGGGTCTGCGGGAGGAGTATGCCGCCCCCGACAGCACCCGCTGCCTGGCCACCCGGGACATCCGCCTGGCCCGCCGCCTGGTGCGGGACTGCCTGTTCCGCGGCCACGGCGCCGCCTTTACGCTGGGCTTGTGGGGCAAAGTCTGCGCGGGCGAGGACCAGTACATCAAGCCCTTCAAGCCCCGCGCTGACCTGCTGCTGGATACCACCCACACCTATGAGGTCTGCCTGTGGCACGCCCTGCTGGACACCATGCCCTCGGACGAGGACCTGACCGCCACCCAGCGCCGCCAGCTTGATACGCTGCGGGCACGGTTTGCGGCTTTCCCGCCGCTGGATACCGCCCTGGTCCCGGCGGACAGCATGCTGCGGGAGTTTATTGGCGCATAATTCACGGAAAATATACATTTGCGCGTTGCAAACCGCGTAGGAATCGGCTATAATAAGGCTACAAAGCGCGATGGAGCAGAAACGCGCAGGGTTATAGAAAGAGGTGTTTTCTATGTTTGAACTCGATATTGATATGCTGAAAGAGCAGGGCATCCAGCTCTTCGACACTGCCAAAAAGACCGCCCAGGACATTGCTGATAAGGGCAAAAACCAGCTCGAGCTGCTGAACCAGCAGGCCCGCCTGTCCAAGGCACAGCGCCAGTTGGGTGCCCTGGTCTACAGCCTGCATAAGGCTGGCGAAGAAAACCAGCCCCTGGTTGATAAATACATCGACGCTGTGGCTGAGGTGGAAAAGTCCATCGAGGAGCTGAAAGCCAACATGACTCCCGAGGAGTGCGCCGCCTGCGAGGCGGAGGAAGAAGAGCAGATCATCGAGGATGAGCCTGCCACCGGGGAAGAAGCTGCCGAGGAAGAAATCGAGGAAGAGCCCATTAAGCTGCGCGGCGAGACCAAAATCTGCCCCGTCTGCAAGGCCGAGGTGGACGGCGACGCCCTCTTCTGCAACCATTGCGGCGCCCAGCTGTAAAGTTTACAGCTTCCGCAAAAATAACGGAATAACGCAACGATTTTGATGCCTGCGGGCGGCGCTGTCAACACGGCTCCGCCCGCAAGGCTTGACAAATCCTGATTTGGGAGTAAAATGTTACGAGCTGCGCGGCAGCATAACAAACCATGCCTATGAACGCCTACCCGCAAAAAGAGCATTATACCGCCGACGACCTGCTGGCCATCCTGGCGATCCTGCGCGACCCGGAAAACGGCTGCCCCTGGGATAAGGTGCAGACCCACACATCCATCCGCATGAATTTCCTGGAGGAAGCCTACGAGGCCGTGGACGCCATCGACCTGGACGACCCCGAACTGTTGTGCGAGGAACTGGGCGATGTGCTGATGCAGGTGGGTTTCCATACCCAGATCGAGCAGGAGGCAGGCCGCTTTACCTGGCAGCAGGTCTGTGACGGCGTCTGCCGTAAGCTGATTGACCGCCACCCGCATATTTTTGGCGGTGACACCAGTATAAAAGACTGGGATGCGCTCAAGAATAAGGAAAAGGGCCGTGTGACCCTGCAGGACGACCTGGACAGCGTGCCTAAAGCCCTGCCTGCCCTGATGCGCGCCGCCAAGCTGCAAAAGAGGGCTGCCCGCGGCGGGGTGACCGTCACCACCGACCCGGCAGAACTGGAGACCCTGGCCCGCCGGGTAGAAGCAGGGGACAACGCCGAAGCTGCACTGGGTGAGCTGCTGTTTAAAACCGCCGCCCTGGCCCGTCTGGCTGGCCTGGACCCCGAGCAGGCGCTGCAAAAGGCCAACGCCGCCTTTACCGCAGCCACGCACCAACTGTAAGACAAGAAGCATAGCAGGACCGGGCACGCCCCGCGTTCGCAGCTGCTTTTTGCTGATAAATTTTTGGAGGTACAAACCATGACGAAAGTTGAACTGATCGCCGCTGTTGCGGAAAAAGCAAATCTGACCAAGAAGGATGCCGAGGCTGCTGTCAACGGCGCTCTCGATGTCATCACCGAGTCCCTGAAGGGCGGCGACAAGGTCACCCTGGTTGGCTTTGGCACTTTCGAGGTCCGCGAGCGCCCTGAGCGCAAGGGCCGCAACCCCCAGACCGGTGCCGAGATCACCATCGAGGCTTCCAAGCTGCCCGCATTCAAGGCTGGCAAGGCCCTGAAGGACGCTGTTCAGTAAGCTATCCCAAAGTTCTGCACCCCGTCGCTTCGGCACGGGGTGCATTTTTAGTCAATAAGAAGGAGAAGAACTCCATGCGTTTGGACAAATACTTAAAGGTCAGCCGCCTGATCAAGCGGCGTACCCTGGCCAACGAGGTCGCCGATGCCGGCCGCGTGATGGTCAACGATAAGCCTGCCAAGGCCAGCTATGCCGTCAAAGTTGGTGATGTCATCGAGATCACCTTCGGCAACCGCCCTGTCAAAGTGCGGGTGCTGGCCGTCGAGGAGCCGAAAGGCAAGGATGTCGCCCGCGAATTATTTGAGGTCATCGAGTAATATTTCCGCCTCGCCCCGCATATCTTATAGGGAATTCGCACTTTAGGAAATTGCCACGCGGGAGGGAAACATGCCCATGCAGGAGACCAGGCAGGAAAGCAAGACCGTACCGCTGCACCAGCCCGCCGCCCCGGCAGGCCCGGCGCAAACTGCAAATACACCCCGCAGCCACAGCCTGGCGCTGAAAGACCGCAGCCGTTTAGCGCTTACCGGCGTTACCCGCATCATCAGCTGTGATGAAAACGCTGCCGTGCTGGAAACGCCGCTGGGCAACCTGACGGTGGGCGGGCAAGGCCTGCAGGTCAGCGAACTTTCGGTGGCCAGCGGCCAGGTACAGCTTTCCGGCAAGATCGAGTATCTGCAGTATGCCGAGAACCGCCAATCCGGCGGCAGCCTACTGGCTAGGCTTTTCCGCTGATGGCCGCCGCGCCCGCCGCTGCGGCTGTCTGGGCGGATGTGCTGTGGTGCTTAGGGCTGGGCTGTCTGCTCTGGGCTGTGCGGGATGGTGCGGAGCTGCTGGTGGGCCGCGGCCCGGTGCGCTGCTTTGTGCTGGACTTGCTGGCCTTTACAGCGGCTGCAGTGCTGCTGGTGGGCTTCTCGGCGGGCGTCAGCGCGGCCGGGCTGGCCCGCTGGTACATGGCGGCGGGGCTGGCTGCCGGGGCACTGGCCTGGCAGAAAGCCATCGTGCCGCCGCTGCATGTCTTGACCGAATGGATCGTCCGATTGCTGCTGGCCCCGGCTCGCTGGGGGCGGCGGTACATTGCCGTACCGCTGCGCAAAGCCGCCTGCGCCCGCCTGGCAGCACTGAAAAAGCGCTGCTGTCCCCGCCGACCGCGGAAAAAAGCGGGAAAATCAAAAAAATCTGGAAAAAACCAGTTGCAAAAGAAGTCGAAGATATTATATAATTAGCTATACGTAAGCTGTAATGTGGATTTGTACGGAAGGGAGGCGGTCTTTAAGATGAAAAAGCGAAAAGGGCTGCTTCCCGGCTGGCTGGTGCCCCTTGCTTTTGTGGCGCTTTGCGGCTACCTGTTTTTCCTGCTGATCCAGTACCAGGTGTCTATTGCCTCCAAACAGCAGGAGCTGCAAAGCCTGCAGGACCAGCTTACAGCCCAGGAAACCACCAATGCCGAGTTGTCCAGCACGCTGGACCAGGGCGACAGCGCCATTATTGAGCGCTACGCCCGCGAGCAGGGCTATGTGCGCCCGAACGAGCGCGTGTTTGTGGACATCAGCGGCAAATAATTTTGTTTTAGCGGGGGCGCTTTGCGGCAACCCCTCTGAATATTCAGTCTAAAGAAAAAAGGGGTATCATAGTTTGGCATTACAAGTTGGGGATATTGTCGAGGGGAAGGTCACCGGCATCAAGCCTTTCGGCGCATTTGTTTCTCTGCCCGAGGGCAAGACGGGTCTTGTTCATATTTCTGAGGTTTCGTATGAGTTCGTGCAGGATCTTTCTGCCGTGCTGAGCGATGGGCAGACTGTGCAGGTCAAGGTGCTTTCCATTGCACCGGACGGCAAGATCGCGCTTTCCATCAAGCGCACGCAGCCCGCACCGGAGCGCGGCCATCGCCCCCAGGGCGGCGGCAATGGCGGCCCGCGCCCGAACCAGCCGCGCCAGAAGCGCGAGGAGAAGCCCCGCGTCTGGCAGCCCAAGCCCCAGGCCCCCCAGGGCGAGATGAGCTTTGAGGATATGATGGCCCGCTATAAATCCCGCAGCGAGGAAAAGATCGCCGACCTCAAGCGCGTGACCGAAAACCATCGCGGGGGCTATTCCCGCCGCCGCGGCTGATTTTGGCCCACAATTAGTTTGAATAAAATGGGCTCTGCTCCGGCAGCAACAGCGCCGGGGTCAGGGCCTTTTTGTGAATTTTACCTGTCTTATAATAACGAAAGGATCTTTATGCCTACACTGTATACCATGGTGGCGCCGTGCTTTTTCGGCACCGAATCCACGCTGAACTTTGAGGTCAAGCGCCTGGGTGCCCAGAACATCCAGGTCACCGACGGCCGCGTGGCGTTCCAGGGCGGGGCCGACATCATCGCCGCCGCCAACCTGAACCTGCGCACCGCCGAGCGTGTGCTGCTGCTGCTGGCTACCTACAAGGCCACCACCTTTGATGAACTGTTCGACGGCTGCTACAACATCGCCTGGGAAGAACTGCTGCCTGCCGACGCGGCCTTCCCGGTCAAGGGTTCCAGCCTGTCCAGCCAGCTTTCCAGCGTGCCCGCCTGCCAGAGCATCGTAAAAAAGGCTATTGTCAAGCGCCTGATGGCCGGCCACAAGACCAGCACCCTGCCGGAAAGCGGCGCACTGTACAAGGTACGCTTTGCCCTGCGCAAGGATACCGTGGAGATCTACCTCGATACCTCCGGCGACGGCCTGCACAAGCGCGGCTACCGCAAAAACGCCACGCTGGCCCCCATCAAGGAGACGCTGGCCGCCGCCATTGCCGACCTGGGCCGCGTGCGCCGCGACAGTCTGGTGCAGGACCCGTTCTGCGGCTCCGGCACGCTGGTCATCGAGTCTGCCCAGAAAGCGTTGAACCTGGCCCCCGGTCTGCGCCGCCGCTTTGCCGCCGAGCATTTCGACTTTGTGCCCGCGTCTATTTGGGCCGAGCAGCGCCAGAAAGCTCTGTCCGAGGTGCGCACCGATGCCGCCTTTGAGGGCATCGGCTACGACATCGACCCCGCCGCTGTGGCCCTGGCTAACGCTAACGCCAAGCTGGCCGGCGTGGGGGAGCGCTGCCGCTTTGAGGTGGCCGACGTCAAGGACTTTACCGCCGCCGACGCCGCCACCGTGCTGACCAACCCGCCCTATGGCGAGCGTATGCTCGAGCAGCGCAGTGCGCAGCAGCTCATGCGGCAGTTCGGCCGCCACCTGCGCTTTGCCGACGGGTGGAAAAAATATATCATCTCCTCCGAGCCGGAATTTGAGCACTACTTCGGCAAGCAGGCCACGAAAAAGCGCAAGCTCTACAACGGCCGCCTGCAGTGCAATGTTTATATGTATTTCTGAAAGGGGCGCAGACGCTTGCGCAGCGTTTTGCCCT
>OGYX01002301.1_pt1 | contig 12456 bp, 6 predicted proteins | sample 1576601 | NCBI WGS metagenome assembly OGYX01 (sample SAMEA3541561, study PRJEB24748) | human gut metagenome | biome: human gut; feature: human-associated habitat; material: faeces | place: China | collected 2012 | reverse complement strand
CGATCTGGCGCAGCTCGATGCGGGTGTGGAAGATGCCGGCCAGATCCTTGACCAGCTCACGGAAGTCCACGCGGCCGTCGGCGGTGAAGTAGAACATGATCTTGGAACGGTCGAGGGTATATTCGGCCTCCACCAGCTTCATCTCCAGCCCGTGGCGGGCAATGCAGTCCTGGCAGGTGCGGTAGGCGCGCTTTTCGTCCTCGCGGTTCTGGCGCATCCGGCGCACATCCACGCTGTCGGCCATGCGGGTAATGGGCTTGAGGGCCTTGGGCACCGCCGCGTCGGCGATCTCCTTGACGCCCTGCACCACCTCGCCGCACTCGATGCCGCGGGCAGTCTCCACGATGACGTAATCGCCGGTACGGATATCCGCATCGGCAGGGTCAAAATAATAGCTTTTGCCGTTTTCTTTGAAACGGACCGAAATGACTTTTTTCATAGTTCTCCTCGTCTGCTGGTTCGCTCTATCGGGAAAAAGGCCGCAAAAGGGCCTGTTGCTCCATTCTGAACTCTAGTATACCATATTCAAAAGCACATTTCCACGCAAAAAACAAAATGCGCCCGGTGCAATGATCCGGCCCTCCGGACCGTATTTCAGGCGGAGTGTGACGGAATTTGGTCCCGAACAGACGGCAAAGAGAAAAGTTTTGTGAAAGAAAGTGACGGGCTCTGTTGCAACCCTACGTCTTCTGTGTATAATAGGAATGTTAAAGTGTGAACGAGCCTCTTGCGGAGGTAAGGACTGCGGTGCTGCGGTGCATGGCAGGGAAACGGTAGGAAAAATGGAAAAATTCAGTGTCAAAAAGCCATTCACGGTGCTGGTGGCCGTGGTGATGGTGCTGATCCTGGGCTTTGTGGCCATCACGAAGATGCAGACCAATCTGCTGCCCGACGTCAGCACGCCGTATCTGATGGTGGTCACCGTATACCCGGGTGCCAGCCCGGAGCGTGTGGAGAGCGAAGTGTCGGACGTGCTGCAGAACGCCCTCACGGTGCCCGGTGTGGAGAACATCACGGCCACCTCGGCGGAGAACTACAGCCTGCTGCTGATGCACTTCACCGATGATACCGACATGAACAGTGCCCTGGTGAAGGTGTCCAACAAGCTGGATCAGGCCAAGAGCGACCTGCCCAGCAGCTGCCTGACGCCCTCCATCATTGAGTACAGCCTGAACATGAACGCCTTCATGACCGTGGCGGTGAGCCGGGAGGGCAGCGACATCTACCAGCTGTCGGAGCTGGTCAAGGACACGCTGGTGCCCTATGTGCAGCGCAAGGGCGGCGTGTCCAATGTGTCGTCCAGCGGTCTGGTGGAAAAGCTGGTGCAGGTGCAGCTGAATCAGGACAAGATCGACGAGATCAACGCCCAGCTGCTGGACCTGATCGACACCAAGCTGGCGGACGCCCGTGCCCAGCTGGACAGTGCGGAAAGCCAGATCGCCGCCGGCCGCGCCGAGTACAACAAGCAGATGAAGAACTTTGGCAACACTGTGTCCAACACGGTGCTGGCCTCCATGAGCACCGAGGTAGGCAACGCGGTGGATGTGGTGCGCAAGCAGGCCCGGGCGCTGATGGAAAGCGTGAACCAGCTCATTGCCGTGGTCAAGGAGCCGGAGATCCAGCAGGCACTGATCGAGGTGCAGCAGGGTCTGCAGAAGGTGCTGGACAAGTTCGACAACACCGGCATGCGGGACATCGACTCCCTGATCGAGGTCGTGTCCGAACTGCGTGACGTGACCGACAAGCTCACCGATGCCCTGCAGAAGCTGCAGGAGCGGGTGAACACCGAGACCGGCACGGAGGGCAGCAGCGCTGCGGATCTGGCGGACGAGCTGCAGCTGCAGAAGAGCCTGCAGGTGATCTACAGCACGCTGGAAGATACCATCAAGGCCATGGACAATGTGCCCCAGCTCATGAGCACCTTCTCCCGTGCACTGGGCAGCTTTACCCAGCAGCAGCTCAACGCCTACATGCAGTTTACCGAGGCCCGCGAGCAGCTCAACGAGTACGAAAAGCAGCTGGAAACGGCCAAGCAGGAGTACGAGACGGCCCGCACCCAGGCGCTGGCCCAGGCGGATGTGCAGAAGCAGCTGGACATCAACACCCTGTCCACCCTGATCTACGCCCAGAACTTCTCTATGCCGGCAGGCTATGTGCAGGACGCCAGCGGCGAGTCCTGGCTGCTGAAAGTCGGCGAGGAGTACAACAGCGTGGATGACATTGCCGGTGCCCTGCTGCTGCATGTGGACGGCTACGGCGACGTGCGCCTGTCCGATGTGGCGGACGTAGAGGTCATCGACAACGCCGCCGACAGTTTCACCCGCCTGAACGGCGAACAGGCCGCCGTGCTCAAGATCTATAAAAACGCTACCTCCAGTGCCAGCGACGTTTCGGACAACTGCCTGAGCGCCTTCCAGGAGCTGGAAGCCCAGTACGACGGCCTGCACATCGTGGTGCTGTCCAACCAGGGCAACTATATCACCATCATCATTCGCAGCATCCTCACCAGCATGGCGGTGGGCGCTGCACTGGCCATCATCGTGCTGGCCATCTTCCTCAAGGACGTCAAACCCACGCTGGTGGTCGGCATCAGCATCCCGCTGTCGGTGCTGTTTGCCGTGGTGCTCATGTACTTTACCAATCTGGACATGAACGTCATGACCCTGGCGGGCCTCTCCCTCGGCATCGGCATGCTGGTGGACAACTCGGTGGTGGTCATCGAGAACATCTACCGCCTGCGCAGCCGGGGGGTCCCGGCGGCCCGCGCCGCCGTGCAGGGCGCAAAGCAGGTAGGCATGTCCGTCATCGCCTCCACCCTCACCTCGGTGTGCGTGTTCCTGCCGGTGGTGTTCTCCTCCAGCATCGTGCGCAACCTGATGCTGCCCATGTCGCTGTGCATCGGCTACTGCCTCATGGCGTCCCTCATCGTGGCCGTCACCGTGGTGCCGGCGGCTGCCTCCACGGTGCTGAAAAAGGCCGAGCCCAAGGAGCTGCCCTGGTTTGAAAAGGTCCAGGACAAGTACGTCCAGAGCCTGAAATGGTGCCTGCAGCACCGTGCCGTGCCGCTGGCAGCTGCCGTGGTGCTGCTGGTGTTCAGCGGCTGGCAGGTGCTGAACATGGGCATCGAGCTTCTCCCCCAGATCACCAGCAACGAGGCGGTCATTACGCTGTCCACCGACGCAAGCCTGAGCAAGGAGGAATCCTACGTTGTGGCCGGCAAGGCCGTGGAAGCTGCCATGGCCGTGGACAATGTGACCGAGGTGGGCATCACCACCGACACCAGCGTGGCGGGCATGGACATCAGCCAGCTGGGCCTGCCCAGAACCATCACCGACTTGCTGGCTTCCGCCAGCAGCTACGGCAAATATCAAATCAACGTGATGCTGAAGGAGGATCTGTCTTCCCGTCAGATCGAGACCGCCCGGCAGGCGCTGGAAACCGCCATTGCCGGGGTGGAACAGTGCACCGGCACGGTGGAGATCTCCGGCATGACCGGGGAGCTCACCAGCCAGCTGTCCAGCGGTCTGTCCATCAAGATCTATGGTTCCGATGTGAACACCCTCACCGCCCTGTCGGAAAAGGTGGTGGACATCGTGAACAGCACCCCCGGCTTTGCCAACGCCACCAACGGCCTTGGCGCCGGTGACTCCACCATCACCCTGAAGGTGGACCGCGACAAGGTGCGCGCCTACGGCCTGACCGTGGCCGAGGTGTATCAGAAGATCGCCCAGCGGCTCACCACCACCGCCACGGCCCAGACCCCGGTGACGGTGGATGGCACCACCATGGACGTAAAGATCACCAATAATCTGGACCCGCTGACCAAGGAAAACATGATGGACATGACCTTTGACACCAGCGTCCTGAACACCGATGGCGAGACGGTGACCGGCACCTGCACCTTGGCTGACATTGCCACCTGGGAGGCCGGCACCGCGCCGGACTCCATCACCAGCGAGAACCAGACCGAGTACGTCACCGTCACGGCCGACACGCTGGACGGCTACAACACCACCGTGCAGTCCCGCGTTCTGCAGAAGGCCCTGAACGAGTTTGCGGCCGGCAGCGAGATGCCGGAGGGCTGCAACTTCTCCATGGGCGGCGAGACTGAGAACGTGGACTTCATGGTCAGGGAAATGGTCCAGTGGATGGCTCTGGCCCTGCCCTTTGTGTATCTGGTCATGGTGGCGCAGTTCCAGAGCCTGCTGTCCCCCTTCATCGTGCTGTTTACCGTGCCGCTGGCCTTTACCGGCGGTCTGCTGGGTCTGCTGCTCACCGGCCAGCAGCTGACCATGATCTCCATGATGGGCTTCATCGTGCTGATGGGTACGGTCGTCAACAACGGCATCGTGTTCGTGGACTACGCCAACCAGCTGCGCATGGGCGGCATGGAGCGGCGGGCCGCACTGATCGCCACCGGCAAGACCCGTATGCGCCCCATCCTGATGACCACCCTGACCACCGTGCTGGCCATGCTGCAGATGGTGTTCAGCGGCGATATGGCCAGCCAGCTGATGAGCGGCATGGCCATCGTGATCATCTGCGGCCTGAGCTACGCCACCCTGATGACCCTGTATATCGTGCCCATTCTGTACGATGTCCTGTTCAAAAAGCCGCCGCTCAGTGTGGATGTGGGCAGCGACGACGATCTGGACGACATCCCGGACGATGCAGCCGAGTTCATCGCAGCCCAGGGTGCCGCACAGCCCCAGCCGTAAAAGAAGTTTCTGTTTGGAGCACCTCGTATCCTGTCTGTTGGGATACGGGGTGCTTTTTTGCGCGGCAGCACCGGTGGTGTTCTATAATTCCTACAAAAAATCCCCTGAAAAATTGGATGCAAATTCTAAAAGGATGCTCACACAAACACACAAAACTGTGATATAATCATAAATACAGTAGAAAGACGGGGGCAGTCTGCCCGGCCGTGTGTTCCAAAAATCCTTAGGAGGCGATGCCCAATGGCACAGATCCGCTCAAAGCCCTTCGGTGTGACCAAAGAGGGCGCGAATGTTACCGAATATATCCTGTCCAACCCCGGTGGGTTGACCGTCAGCGTACTGGACTACGGTTGCGTGATCAAAAGCATCATCGTGCCGGCCAAAAACGGCCCGGTGGACGTGGTGGTGGGTCACGACACCATGGCAGACTACGAGGCGGACTTCAACTCCTCCGGCAGCACCTGCTGCGGTGCCTTTGTGGGCCGCTACGCCAACCGCATCGAGAATGCAGTATTTACCGTGGGGGGCAAGACCTATCAGCTGGAGGCCAACAACGGCCCCAACCACCTCCACGGCTGCTTCAGCCGCAAGCTCTACCGGGTCAAATCCTTTGGCGACACCCTGCTCATGGAGGCCGAAAGCCCCGACGGTGAGGACGGGTTCCCCGGCAACCTGAAGATCGCGGTGCGCTATACCCTCACCGAGGACAATGCATTCCGCATGGATTACCGCGTCTCTTCCGACGCGGACACCATCGTGAACCTGACCAATCACAGCTACTTCAATCTGGACGGCGGCGGCGACGTGCTGAACCAGAAGCTGCGCATCTACGCTTCCCGCTATCTGGAAGGCAACAATCAGTGCTGTCCCACCGGTGCCATTCTGCCGGTGGCGGACACGCCCATGGACTTCACCGCGGGCAAGCTCATCGGCCGGGAGATCGACACCGGCTTTGCCCAGACCACCATGGTGGGCGGCGGCTACGACCACTGCTACGTCATCGACCGCGCCCGCGGTTCCAGCCAGAGCATCTGCGCCTGGGCCACCAGCGACAAGACCGGCATCAGCATGAAGCTGTACACCACCCAGCCGGGCATCCAGCTGTACACGGCCAACTTCCTGCAGGACTGCCCCAGCCCCGGCAAGGGCGGCAAGCCGCTGCAGAAATACGGCGGCTTTGCGCTGGAAACGCAGCACTACCCCTGCAGCCCCTCCCACCCGGAGTTCCCCTCCACGGTGCTGCGGGCCGGCAAGGTGTTCCGCGCCACTACCACCCTGCGTTTCTTCACCGGCAAACAGTGCGGGAAACTGTAACGACTCAGAACGGACGGCTGCCGGAAACGGACGGTCGTCCGTTTTCTTTCTCCCATTTGCACAAAGAGGGCCATCCATCCATTTGCGGCAGACAAAAAATGCTTTGAAATCAGAAATTGCAAAATTGAAGATGCAACAAAATTGCATGTAAATAAAAACCGCGTCCCTTGATTCTGCGCAGAGAACGTTGTATTCTTTAAGCAGGCCGGGGCACGCCCGGCCGCAGCTGAACAAGTGATAAGTGAGAGAGGTACTGGACTATGGCAATTTTGGTTTCCGGCGGTGCCGGCTATATCGGCAGCCACACCTGCATCGAACTTCTGAATGCCGGCTATGACGTGGTCGTGGCAGATAACTATTATAACGCTTCCCCCGTGGTGCTGGACCGCGTGAAGCAGATCACCGGCAAGGACTTCCGCTTCTACAATGCGGACATGACCAAGCACGAGGACGTGGAGAAGATCTTCACCGAGTGCCCGGACATCACCGCCGTCATCCAGTTTGCCGCTTACAAGGCGGTGGGCGAGAGCGTGTCCAAGCCCATCGAATACTACTATAATAACCTCAACTGCACTCTGGTCATCCTGGACGTGATGCGCCGCCACAACTGCAAGAACTTCGTGTTCAGCTCCTCGGCCACCGTCTACGGCGACCCCGCCAGCGTGCCCATCACCGAGGACTTCCCTGTGGGTGCCACCACCAACCCCTACGGCACCACCAAGGCTTTCACTGAGCGCATCCTGCAGGATGTCTGCAAGGCCGACCCCAGCCTGAACGTGGCCCTGCTGCGCTACTTCAACCCCATCGGTGCCCACAAGTCCGGCCTCATCGGCGAGGACCCCAACGGCATCCCCAACAACCTGATGCCCTACATCGCCAAGGTGGCGGTCGGCAAGCTGGAAAAGGTGCATGTGTTCGGCAACGACTACCCCACCCCGGACGGCACCGGCGTGCGCGACTACATCCATGTGGTGGACCTGGCCCGCGGCCATGTCTGCGCCATCCGCAAGCTGGAGACCGGCTGCGGCCTGTTCATCTGCAACCTGGGCACCGGCAAGGGCTACAGCGTGCTGGAAGTGCTCCACGCCTTTGAAAAGGCCTGTGGCAAGCAGATCCCCTACGTCATCGACCCGCGCCGCCCCGGCGATATCGCTGAGTGCTACGCCGACCCCACCAAGGCCAAGAACGAGCTGGGCTGGGTGGCACAGTACGGCATTGAGGACATGTGCGCCGACAGCTGGAACTGGCAGCAGAAGAACCCCGACGGTTACAACACCGCAAAGTAACGCATGATTTCCAAGAGCCGTGCATTCTCTGAAAAGAGTGCACGGCTTTTTTGGTTACGGAACGATTGGAAATCCCCTCCGCTTCGCTCTGGGGATATTCAGCGGAAAATTTATTTTGATATTGGCGTTTGTCGCGGCCTGCGGGCCGCTCCAAACGCATTTTCACCAGAGGGTCGTAACGGGAAGCGGCATCTGCTGCCGGTAACTGTTCTGCTGTTCCTGCTGCGCGACGGCTGCAAAGCCGGCAGCAGCCGATGCCATCATCCGTAACGACCCCATCTGTGAAAAGGCAAATCCGGCAGGGCCGCAGCCCTGCCGGATTTGCAAACTTAAAAATAGTATTTCCGCTGATATAGCCAGAGCGAAGCGGAGGCTATTTTAAATCGTATTTTCTCTGCTCTTCTATTGACATATTTCGCCAGTTAGCCTATATTACTATTGTTCGCAAAAGCTAACATTTTTCGCTCAAAGGAGCATGAAATATGACACTGAAAGAATTGCAGATCGGCAAGAGCGCGGTGGTGGACACGGTGGGCGGCACCGGGGCCCTGCGGCAGCATTTTCTGGATATGGGCCTTGTTCCGGGGGCGCAGGTCACCCTGATCAAGCTGGCCCCCATGGGCGACCCCATGGAGCTGCGCATCCACGGCTATGAGCTGACCCTGCGCCTGGATGACGCCGCACAGATCGGCATCATCCCCACCGAAAAGGTCCCGGCGGCCCCCGCTTTGGTGGATGATAAGATGGTGGACCACCCGGGTCTGGGTGAGGGCGGCAAGTACCACATCAAAAAGGGCGAGCATCCCCTGCCGGACGGCACGACCCTGACGTTTGCGCTGGCCGGCAATCAGAACTGCGGCAAGACCACCCTGTTCAACCAGCTTACCGGTTCCAACCAGCATGTGGGCAACTTCCCCGGTGTGACGGTGGACCGCAAGAGCGGTGCCATCAAGGGCCACCCGGAAACGGAGGTCACCGATCTGCCGGGCATCTACTCCATGTCGCCCTACTCCAGCGAGGAGATCGTCACCCGGCAGTTCATCATCGGCGAAAAGCCCACCGGCATCATCAACATCGTGGATGCCACCAACATCGAGCGCAACCTCTACCTGACCATGCAGCTCATGGAGCTGGACACCCCCATGGTGCTGGCCCTGAACATGATGGACGAGATGCGCGGCAACGGCGGCACGGTGCGCATCAACAAGATGGAATCCATGCTGGGCATCCCGGTCATCCCCATTTCGGCTGCCAAGAATGAGGGCGTGGACGAGCTGGTGGACCATGCCGTGCATGTGGCAAAATATCAGGAGCGGCCCGGCCGCATGGACTTCTGCAGTGAGGATGACCACGGCGGCGCGGTGCACCGCTGCATCCACGGCATCATCCACCTCATCGAGGACCATGCCAAGGCGGCGGGCATCCCGGTGCGGTTTGCCGCCACCAAGCTGGTGGAGGGCGACCACCGCATTGAGGAAGCCCTGAAGCTGGATCAGAATGAAAAAGAGATGATCGAGCACATCATCGTGCAGATGGAGCAGGAGCGCGGCCTGGACCGCGCTGCCGCCATTGCGGATATGCGCTTCTCCTTCATTCAGGAGCTGGTGGCCCAGACGGTGGTCAAGCCCCACGAGAGCAAGGAGCAGCTGCGCTCCAACCGCATCGACAAGTTCCTTACCGGCAAATACACCGCCATCCCGGCGTTTATCGCCATCATGGGTCTGGTGTTCTACCTCACCTTCAACGTCATCGGCCTGTTCTTCCAGAACCTGATGGAAGCCGGCATCGACGCCCTGACCGGTGCGGTGGACACCCTGCTGACCAACTGGAACATCAACGAAGCGATCCATTCCCTGATCATTGACGGTGTTTTTACCGGCGTGGGCAGCGTGCTGAGCTTTTTGCCCATCATCGTGGTGCTATTCTTCTTTCTGTCCATGCTGGAGGACACCGGTTATATGGCCCGCGTGGCCTTTGTGATGGACAAACTGCTGCGCCGCATCGGCCTGTCCGGCCGCAGCATCGTGCCCATGCTCATCGGCTTTGGCTGCACGGTGCCCGGCGTCATGGCCAGCCGTACCCTGCCCTCGGAGCGGGACCGCAAGATGACCATCCTGCTCACCCCGTTCATGAGCTGCTCGGCAAAGCTGCCCATCTACAGCCTGTTTGCGGCAGCGTTCTTCCCGGATTATGCGGGCCTTGTCATGGTGCTGCTGTACTTTGGCGGCATCGTGGTGGGAGTGCTGGCGGCGCTGCTGCTCAAGAGCACCGTGTTCCAGGGCGAGGCGGTGCCCTTTGTGATGGAGCTGCCCAACTACCGCCTGCCCGGCCTGAAAAACGTGGCCCAGCTGCTGTGGGAAAAGGCCCGCGACTTCCTGCAGAAGGCCTTTACGGTCATCTTTGCGGCCACCATCGTCATCTGGTTCCTGCAGAACTTTGACCTGCAGCTCAGCCTGACGGCCTACCCGCAGGACAGCATCCTGGCACAGATCGCCGGCGATATCGCCCCGCTGTTCGCCCCGCTGGGCTTTGCGGACTGGCGGGTGTCCACGGCCCTCATCACCGGCTTTATGGCCAAGGAGAGCGTGGTATCCACCCTGCTGATCCTCTTTGGTTCCACGGCGGCCCTGTCGGCGGCTTTGACCCCGGCACAGGCGGCTCCCCTGCTGGTGTTCTGCCTGCTGTACACCCCCTGCATTGCGGCTGTGGCCGCAGTCAAGCGGGAACTTGGCGGCAAGTGGGCTACCATTATGGTGGTGAACCAGTGTGTCGTGGCCTGGGTCTGCGCCCTGCTGGTGCGGCTTGTGGCCGTGATGCTCTTCTGAAGCGAATAAAATAGAAAAAACCGTCGTAAACTCCCCCAGTCATCGCTGCGCGATGACAGCCCCCTCGGAGATGGGGCCTTTGGCGTGACCGGAAAGCGTTCCGCTCTGCCAATGGCTCCCTCCTTGAGGGAGCTGTCGAGCGTATGCGAGACGGAGGGAGTTTTTCTGTTCCGGAAAAACTTGACAACCGTGCAGTGTTGCACTATAATACTTCAAAAATGAATGATTCAAAAATGAAAGGAGAACTCGGCGTGAATCCGAACATGGAATTTGCCATCAAGACCGCGCAGGCCTACAATGCGGTCTGCAAGCCCCTGTGTCAGGAGCTGAAGCTGCCGCAGACGGCCTTTGATATCCTGATGTTCCTTGCCAACAACCCGGACCGCAGAACGGCCAGCGACATCGTGGAGTTCCGCCATATCAAGGCAAATCTGGTGTCGATGAATGTAGACCGGCTGGTGAAGGAAGGGTATCTGGAACGGCGCGCCGTTGCGGGCGACCGCCGCAAGACCGAGCTGCTCTGCACCGAAAAGGCCCGCCCGGTCATCGAGCGGGGCCGCGCGGTGCAGAATGCGTTCTTTGCGCGGCTGCTGACCAACACCGACGAGCCGACCCGGGAGGCCTTTTTCCGGACCATGGAAATCATCGGGAAAAATCTGGACGATATCTTAAAGGAGAATGCATGAGATGAACGTGTTGTTTCCTGTTCTGGTCACCTTTTTTGCCGGCATGGGGGCCGGCCTTGGCACCGGCTTTGCCGGCATGAGCGCGGCGGCGGTCATCAGCCCCATGCTCATCACCTTTTTGCACATGGACCCCTATATGGCGGTGGGCATTGCCCTTTCCTCCGATGTGCTGGCCAGTGCGGTGTCCGCCTACACCTACCATAAAAATAAGAACCTGGATATCAAAAACGGCCTCATCATGATGGTCAGTGTCCTGGCCTTTACGGTGGTGGGCAGCTGGGTGGCCAGCAAGGTGCCCTCTGCCACCATGGGCGGCTTCTCGGTGTTCATGACCTTCCTGCTGGGCGTCAAGTTCATCGTGCGGCCTGTCATGACCACCAAGGAGGCCATGGAGGGGGTCAGCCCCCAGAAGCGTGCGGTGCAGTCGGTGGTGTGCGGCATGCTCATCGGCTTCATCTGCGGATTCATCGGTGCGGGCGGCGGCATGATGATGCTGCTCATCCTCACCAGCGTGCTGGGCTATGAGCTCAAGACGGCTGTGGGCACCAGCGTGTTCATCATGACTTTCACCGCCCTCACCGGTGCAGTCTCCCACTTCATGATCGGCGGTGCGCCGGACTGGGGCGTCTGGGTGCTGTGTGTGGTGTTCACCCTGCTGTGGGCCCGCATTGCGGCCGTGTTTGCCAACAAGGCCACCCCCAAGACTCTGAACCGTGCCACCGGTGTCGTGCTGGTGGTGCTGGGCATCGTCATCATGGGCTTCAAGCTTCTGGTATAAAGAGAAAATTTCGGAGAACGAAAAAACCGCCTGTGCGTCGGCACAGGCGGTTTTGGTTTTTACGGATTTACTTTTCCTCGATGGTGGAGCGCTCGATCACCCAGTCGGCAGCGCGGCGGATGGCCTCGGTGCGCTTCAGAGCGGGGATGTTGGTCTTTTCGCGGATCTCCTCCACGGTCTTTTTGGTGCGCTCGGCACGCTCGGCGATCATCTTGTCGATCTCCTCGTCGGTGGGCACCAGATTTTCCTGCTGTGCGATCTGCAGCAGAGCCATGCGGGCACGGGTGTTCTTCTCGGCACCGGCGTGCAGCTTGGCGGTAAAGCTCTCACGGGTCTCGTGGATCTGGCTCAGATAGCTGTTCAGGGTCATGCGCTGCATCTGCAGCTGCTGCTGCACGTTCTGCATCTCCTGCTGGTAGGTGCTCTCCACCAGAACGCTGGGCAGCTCGCCCTCAGCGGCGTCGGCCAGCTTGGCCAGCACCTGATCCTTGGCGCGGTTCAGTGCACCGCCGTGACGGCCGTCGTACAGCTGCTTGCGCACCTTCTCGCGGAACTCCTCCATGGTGTCCACGCCGCCCACTTTCTTGGCAAAGTCGCTGTTCATGGAAGGCAGCTGGCGCACGCACACGTCGTGCAGCTTGATCTTGAACACCACAGCCTTGCCGGCCAGGTCCTTTGCATGGTAGCGCTCCGGGAAGGTGACGTGGATGTCGAATTCGTCGCCTGCCTTGTGGCCCAGGATGCCGTCCTCAAAGCCGGGGATCATGCGGCCGCTGCCCAGCTGCACGGACTGGTTCTGTGCGGTGCCGCCCTGGAAGTGCGTTAGGAAAGTTAGGAGGAAATTATAAT
>OGYX01002296.1_pt1 | contig 12476 bp, 7 predicted proteins | sample 1576601 | NCBI WGS metagenome assembly OGYX01 (sample SAMEA3541561, study PRJEB24748) | human gut metagenome | biome: human gut; feature: human-associated habitat; material: faeces | place: China | collected 2012 | reverse complement strand
GCACCCTTCATGACGGTCTCAACGGACGGGTCAGGCTCGATACCCTCGAACAGCTCCACTTCCATGCCGGCTTCTTTTAAGTAAGCCTCGGCACGATCCAGGAAGCCGAACCGCTTCATGGAGCCGCCGCCGACGCAGATCATTGCGCGCTTGCCGGGCAGGGTCTTTAATGCCTCCAGGGCTTTGGGGCCGTGATACAGGTCACGAGGGAGAGTAAATCTTGCCATAAAATTGCCTCCTTTATAGCTTGACAAATTATTGTCAAATTCATTACTTAACATTTTACGCTGATTCCGTTTAAAGGTCAATTGACGTTTGAACGAATTTGCAGCCCAAATTTCGGCATTTTGCCAGATTGCGTTTCATAGCTTGAAAAGAACTGAACTACGCTGAAAAGGGGGCTTTTCTCATGCGTCACCTTTCACCTTTGCAAACCAAGGGGATGCGGCTGCGCATCCGGCTGCTGGCAGGCGTGCTGGCTGTGGGATGCCTGGGCGGGCTGGCAGGGCGGCTGGCCGTGCTGCAATTGGTGGACGCCGACGGTTATGCCGCCCGCGCCTCCGACCAGCAGCTGCGCGGGGCCACACTGCCCGCCGCCCGCGGGGAGATTACCTCGGCTGATGGCACGCTGCTGGCTGCCAGCGAGACCTGCTGGACCATCCGTGCCGCCCCGCGGGAGCTGGCCGACGAGCTGGTGGAGCCTGCCGCCAAAGCATTGAGCGGGATCCTGGAACTAGACTATGCGGAAACGCTGGAAAAATTCTCGGTCCGCACCTCCAACGACTGCCTGCTGCGCCGCCGCGCCAGCCGGGAGATGGCCGACGCCGTGCGTGCCTGGTGTCAGGAGCACAATGCCCAGGGCATCCAGATCCGGCAGGATACCCGCCGCGTCTACCCGCAGGGGGATTTTATGGGTGGCCTGCTGGGCTTTACCGATGTAGACAACGCGGGCCTGTGGGGGCTGGAACTTTACTATAATAAGGAGTTGACCGGCCAGAACGGGCAGATCTTAACGGCCAAAAACGCCTGGGGCTACGACATGCCCACCCACTACCAAACCCTGCAGGAGGCCGTGCCCGGCAACAGCCTGACGCTGACCATCGACGCAGAAATTCAGCACTGGCTGGAAAGCGCCCTCTCCGCCGCCGTGCAGGAGCACCATGTGGCCGAGCGGGGCGTGGGCATTGTGATGGATGTGCAGACGGGGGCTGTGCTGGCGATGAGCTGCCAGCCGGACTACGACCCCAACACGCCCCGGCGGCTCATTGATGACGATGCCCGCGCGGCGGTGGATGCCCTGACCGGTGAGGAGCGCAGCGCCGCCCTGCAAAAGGCCCAGCAGGCCCAGTGGCGCAACAAGGCCATCAGCGACCTGTACGAGCCCGGCAGTGTATTCAAGCTCATCACAGCGGCCGCCGCGCTGGACAGCGGTGCCTGCAAGCCCACCGATTACTTTGTATGCGCGGGCAAGATCAGCGTGGCAGGCACACGGTTCCGCTGCGCCAACGGCCACGTCCACGGAGCCGAGACTTTCGCACAAGGGCTGGCCGTCAGCTGCAACCCATGCTTTATTCAGATCGGCGCACGGCTTGGAAAAGAACGATTCTGCGATTATTTTGCCGCCTTTGGCTTGCGGGAGGCTACTGGCATCGACCTGCCCGGCGAGATCAAGCGCAGCGAATATTATACAGCCGACCGGATGGGTCCGGTAAACGATTTTGTATAAGAAAAAGAACGCGAATTTATTTGATTTTTTGGCTAAAATGCAGTATCATGAAAGCAAAAAAGATGGGACATGGAGGCGACTATGAAATCACCTGAGGTGCAGTTCACGCCGGAAGATCGGCTGATATTGGATTCCTACTGCCAGATGCTGGACGGTCTGGCACAATATTTGGGCACAGGCTATGAACTGGTGCTGCATAGCTTGGAAGACCTGGAACATTCGGCAATTCGGGTGATGAATAGTCACACGGGCCGCAGTGAGGGCGCACCTATCACAGAATTGGCCCTTACGATGTTGGGACGTATCCATGCACAGACCCAGGGGGATACGGTCTGCTATTCCAGCACAAACCGCGATGGAAAACCGCTGCGCTCTTGTACGATCGCAATCCGGGGCAGTGAACAGCGAATCATCGGGTTACTGTGTATCAATTTTTATATGGACACCCCGCTTTCGCAGCTTCTGGAAACGATTTCCCCCGCACAGAGCCAGCCTGTAGCGGAAACCTATGTACAGAATTCTACAGAAATGGTGCAGGCTGCCGTACAGCGTGCGGCAGCAGAAACCGATGCAGAAGGGCTGGCGGGAAGTGTACTGCGTAACAGAGAAATTGTCAGTAAGTTGTATGCCTCGGGCATTTTCAATATCAAGGACGCAGTGATTCAGGTGGCAGACTGCCTGAACATTTCAAAAAACACCGTGTACCTTCATTTGCGCCACTGCAAGGGACTTGAATAAAAAAGTTAAGCCTTTGCAATAAAATACTTTTCATTCTTAGTTGCAATTTGCACGGAGAATGTGTATACTATAGACAGTTCAGTAAGGCAAAGATGCCAGCCGGGCAGACAACCTGGCTGGCATCTTTTTTGCGTAACAGCATAAATATGACGACTTTTGCTGCAGAATCCGTGACTCGTCAGACTAAACAAAAGAAAGAAGAAACTTTCCTACAACTTGCCAATAGACTGAAAAATAGTTTATTGATATAATGAGGACAACGAGCAATGAAAAATATTTCATTGCAGAAAGAACGAATTTTTTAAGGAGGACTATCTTATGAAAATCATTGCAACGAACAACGCACCCGCAGCCATTGGCCCGTATTCTCAGGGCATCGTTTCTGGAGGTTTCGCTTACTGCTCCGGCCAGATCCCCGTAAACCCTGCTGATGGTACGATTGCTGATGGAATCGAGGCACAGGCTCACCAAAGCTGCAAAAATGTAGCAGCTGTGCTGGCCGCTGGCGGCACCGGCATCGATAAAGTAGTAAAGACCACCTGCTTCTTGGCAGACATGGCAGATTTTGCAACCTTCAATAGTGTTTATGCGCAGTACTTTACCAGCAACCCGGCCCGCAGCTGCTGTGCTGTTAAGGACCTGCCCAAGGGTGTGCGCTGCGAAATCGAGGCTGTCGCGGAAGTATAATGGACTCTATCCGCGCCCGAAAGATTGACAGCAGCACAACTGCTGTTAGAAAAGCGAGGAAAATTTCATGGATATCAAAACAAAGATGAATGCCCGATTTAAGGACCTGCAGGGCGGCTTATTCCTAAATGTCAGCAAGGCGGATGTAGGCGAAGGTGCCAGCGTATTCCAGAAAGCAGGCGGCGATGTAATGGCCTGGGCAGATATGTTTTACCCAGACCCGTCTATCCCGGAATCGGTGAAAAAGGCTACGATGGAAGCGGTAAAGGGAGGATTCCCGTCCCACTATACCTTGCCTGTCGGTATGTACGAACTACGCTGCGCGCTGGCCGAACATATCCATGAGCGGACGGGCCTGGCAATCGATCCCAGTCGGAATGTAATTGTGACCCCGGGTTCGGACTCTGGCCTGCTGTTTGCGATGATGCCGTTCTTGGAAGCCGGTGACGAAGTGCTGGTCCCTGACCCCAGCTATCCCAGCAACTATTTGAACTGCAAACTCCTTGGGGCTAAGGCTGTTCATGTGCCGACCTGGTATGATGACAATTATCGTATTCATATCGAGGAACTGGAAAAGCGTGTTACGCCGCACACAAAAATGGTGCTGCTGACACATCCCAACAATCCCACTACAGTTGTATATCGTAAAGATAACCTGGAAGAATTGGCGAGGTTTATTGTTCGCCATGATCTGGTTTTGGTTTGTGATCAGGCGTTTGAGGACCATATCTTTAATGGAATCGAGTTTGTGTCCCCCTGCACTCTTCCTGGCATGTGGGAACGCACGGTTACGGTTTGTTCGCTGTCTAAGGGCTACGGTCTGAGCGGCTATCGTATGGCGTACCTGTATGCAGATGATCACATCATGGACGTATTTTACGGTGGTGCGGTGAACGTTCTGGGAGCACCCTGCACAGCCTCTACCTTTGGTGCGATTGCAGCGCTGAAGGATAAGACAATTTTGCCGGAATACCATGAGAGATTGGAGCGCCGACGCAGCATTTTCGGAATCATAGGTTGTTGTCTCACCGTACTGCCGCACAGCGAGGTACTGGTGGAACGCCTGCAAAGGATAGAGGGTACCTGGGGACTTCGCAGGAAGTGGCTGATTATCTGATGGAGCACGCCAAAATTATGGTAAACCAAGGCACCCCTTATGGGGAGCAGGGCGCAGGTTTCATCCGCATTGTAACAGCCTGCTTTGCCAAAGATGAAGATGCGGTACAGCGCTTTGAACGTATTAAGGCAGCTTTCATTGAACTGGCCAGACAAAAGGGGTTAATAACCTGATATTCCGGATATAAGGAGGAATCAAATTATCATGGACGAAACAAGGAAAAAACTGACATTTCGCGGCGGAATGTTTTTCTCGTTGGTGCCAGTTGTGATTTATGTCTTTTTCTGTGTTGTTCTATTCATTATTTTCAAGGCGTTCAACATGGAGGCCCTGGCGGTAGGCGGTTTCATTGCATTGTTGGTAGGCGGATTGTTCTGCACCAGCTACAGCGAATTCTGGGACAGCGCCGTGCGGGGGATAAGCTCCATTACATCGGTTTCGGTTGTGGTAATTCTTCTCCTGACGGGTATGTTCAGCCAGTTGATTAAGATCTGCGGTTTGTCTGGTGGTTTTGTCTGGCTGGCAAATTCCTTCGGAATCCGTGGGGGGTTATTTGTTGCCTTTACTTTTCTGGCAACCTGCATTGTCTCTACGGCGACCGGTTCCTCTATTGGAACCATGTTTATTGCGTTTCCGATTTTTTACCCGGCAGGCTTGATTCTGGGCGCAAATCCTATGTGGATGGCTGGCTGCATTGTTTCCGGCGCTGTGTTTGGTGACAACCTTGCCCCTATCTCTGATACTACGATTGCATCTTCTTCCACGCAGCAGTTCCATGATGGCCGCCCGGCAGATATTGGCGGTGTCGTCAGCAGTCGTGTGCAGTATTCTGCAGTTGCTGGGCTCATTACCATCGTGTTCTTTGCTATCGTTGGCGGTATCGGCGGTACTTATCAGGGCGGCGAGATCGATGCGGTATCGAATCCGACAACACTGGTCATGCTGCTCCCAGTTGTAGTAATGCTGGTTGTTTCTACCAAGACCCGCAACATCTATGCAGGTATCGGCGTTGGCCTCAGCCTGGGTACCGTTGTGGGACTGGCAGCAGGACTGTTCACTTTTGCCGATGTATTTGCTAACGATGCAGCGAACAACGCGGCTGTGGGTTTCCTCATTGATGGTGTGAACAATATTCTGCCTACCTGTGCGCTGGTCATTTCGGTTTTTGGCATTATGGGTGTATTGAATGACGCCGGCCTGTTGGATTATCTGGCGGACAGTATTCTGCAGAGCAAGGCCGCCAGCACCGAGCGCGGCGCTGAACTAATTTGCATGCTTGGCATTTCCCTGACAACGATCCTGTTCGGTGGTGTTACCAGTGCTTCGATTCTGACTTTTGGTCCCATCTTGAACCGCATTGGCTCTGCCAAGAACATTCATCCCTACCGTCGTGCAAACCTTCTGGATGGTACGGCAAACAGCCTGCCTGCTATTGTGCCGTTTATGAGCGTGTTTGTATTTATCGGTGCTGCTCTGACCGGACTTTCCCCTGTAGAAGTGGCAGGTGGAACAGTATACGCCTTTGCACTGTTTGGCACCTTCCTGGTTGCGGTCATTACCGGTTGGGGTCGCAAACATGAAGATGAACCTGTGAAAAAGTAAATACTTTACAGCCACATAGAAAGCGCCCCACGTTCATGCACTGAATGTGGGGCGCCTTGTTATGGTGTTATTTACATGGCTGCAGTACGCGACGCAGGGTGGCGCGGAGCTGGGCGGGCAAATCAGGCGGGGTATAGCAGCCCCCGGCACCGCAGGTCAGCGCAACCAGTCCTCCGGCGGTGGTGCAGACCATGGCCGTGCGGCAGGTTTCCAGAAAAAGTGCCGGGTCTATTTCGCCGGCAGCCTGCAAACGGATCAGCATCTCGTCTACAATGGCAGCCAGCTGACGGCGGCAATCTTCCGCACGAGCAGGCTGACCACGCCCAGCACCAGGATGACCGCCACCAGAATGGTGAAGGGCTTTTTGACACTGTATTTCGGCATAGGTTGAAAAGATCCTTTCCGTGGGCTTACAAAAACCGACCGACCGGTCGGTCGGCAACGATGCCAGTATAGCACAAACGTTAGCTGTGTGCAACGGAGGGAAAAATTCACATTTTGGGTGGCACTTGCGGGCCGATGGCGGGCATCGGCCCCCTACAATAGGATAGCCGCTCTTACCGTAGAGGCGGATGCTTGCATCCGCCTGCTTTTATGCTATAATACCTTATATAATAGACAAAGGAGAACCCCATGGTACGCGAACTGATGAAAGATACGGTATTCCTGGCCCAAAAAGCCCAGCCCGCCACGGCTGATGACATCCCCACGGCGGACGACCTGCTGGACACCCTGCGTGCCCACGCCGATGGCTGCGTAGGCATGGCTGCCAATATGATCGGCGTCAACAAAGCTATCATCGTGTTTGATGACGAGGGCACCCTGCGGGAGATGTTCAACCCCGAGATCGTCTACCGCAAGGGCCTCTATCTTACCGAGGAAGGCTGCCTCTCACTGCAGGGCCAGCGCAAGACCAAGCGCCACAAAACCATCAAGGTGCAGTGGCAGGACCGCGAAATGCACACTCACATCAAAAACTTCACCGGCTGGACCGCCCAGATCATCCAGCACGAAGTCGACCATTGTAACGGTATCATCATCTAAACTACACCTACCCGGAAAGCCAAGCGCCCCGCCGCGCCCGGCTTTTTGCATGCCGCGAATATCCATTTCGACAAAAAATGACAATCCCCCGCCGCCGCGTATATAATAGTGCCAGATATTGTTACGGCATAAAATGCCTGCGATTTCCGCTGAATATGCCGCTGGTCAAGGCGACCATCGCCAAGTTTACCCAACATTCGACAACTGTATAAAGCCATAGAAAATTGAACCATGCCCCACAGCGCCCCTGCGGCCGGAACTTACCGGCTGCGGGGGCGTTTTGTTATGCCCCAAAAATCCTGACAATTTCAAAAAATCTGTTGTACGAGGGAAAAACACAAACATTTTCGTAAAATTTTCTTTGCGAAGCATGTCGAAAACAGTCGATACAGCGCGACAAAAGTCGACGCAAACCTTGAAAAAATCGCGGCATGTTATTAAAATAAAATAGACCGCAATAAAAAATAGCAGCCCTGTAAAACCCCACAAACTGGTGGAAAAACAGGTGCCGCGTACCTATACATAGTGGCAAGAGGCAAACACCACCACATAGCAAAACCGATATGGAGGGACGGTTCGCATGAAGAAAAAGAGCACACAAAGGATCGCAGCATGGCTGTTGGCTGCCGGCATGATGGCTGGCACTTTTGCCCAGCCCATGGCCGTATATGCCGAGAGCACGGCATCCATAGCGGCCAGCGATAGCACAACAGGGGACAGCATCACCGCAGACGCGGATGTGGTTATTGCCACCCCCACGCCGGAGCCTGACACCGGCACGGATACGGCGGCCACCCCGGTTCCTACGGCGGATTCCCAAACTCCGCAGGACCCGGCAAGCACAGCTGCGCCCGAAACCACCCCGGCCCCCGATGCCGCCGAGGATGCGCCCACCCCGACGCCCACCCCGGCTGCCGAGGACACGGCAGACGATGCCGCCGACACGGACGACACCACCGATACGACCACCACCGTCACCCCGGCAGACCTGCAAAGCTGCATCGCCCTGCTGGCGGCCTCGCAGCTCAGCCTGGACGCGGACAGTATCGAGCCCGATGTCCGCGAGGAGACCCTGGCCCTGTCGGACGAGATCACCGAGACCGAACCGTCCACCCTGCAGGCGGTGGTCAATGCGGCGGTGTATGCGGCCCCGGAAAGCCAGACCGACATTAAGGTCGATGTGCCCGCCGGCAATTACACCGGCACGCTGGTCATTCCCGATGCAACCATCGTCGTCAAGGACGCCAGCGGCAAAGAGACCAACATCAACTACACAAACAAAAACATCATCTTAAATATGACCGGCTCCACGCTGACAGTGCCCACCGATGCGGCTGTCGGCGTATCCGTGTTTGGCTCGCTCACCATTCAGGGCGGCACCATCAAGGCGGCCGACGGCTGCACTGCCACCCGCGGCGTGCAGGTACAGCTGGGCAGCGCCTTCACGCTGGATGGCGCGACCATCAGCGGCTTTACCTACGCAGGCCCCGGCGCGGGTGTGTACGTAAAGGGCACCGCCGCCGTGGATACCAACGGCCAGTTCGATGTTGCTCTGGGCAAAAATCAGGAACCGCTGCAGAACGCGGACAACACCTATCAGTTCAAAAAGCTCCAGCGTGAAAACGGCAACAGCATGGACACCAGCTTTACCATGAAGGGCGGCACCACCATCACCAACTGCAAATCCGACGGCAACGGCGCGGCCTTGTATGTGCATAACGCAGCCCTGCTCACGCTGGAAAGTGCCAACTTTACCAACAACAACGCGGGCGGCTTTGGCGGTGCGGTCTACCTGGGCACCGGTGTACAGACCACCATTGGCAATGACGTGACCTTTACGGGCAACCATGCCGCCAAGGATGGCGGTGCGCTGTACCTGGCCAACCAGTACACCCTGCATGTCAAGGCAGACAACATCCTGGTGCAGGTGCCGGTTACGTTCAACGGCGGCACCTTTACCAATAACAGCACCGATACCTACGGCGGTGCGCTGGCCTTTGACCCCGCCTTTGACGGCATTGCCGACAACACCATCGAGAACGTGACCTTCGGCCAGGCCGAGACCACCACCTCCGAGGAGGAAGATGCCGAGGAAGAAACCACCCTGCACGGCAACTATGCGGCCCTGCGCGGCGGCGCGATTGCCTTTAACAGCAATATCAAGGAAAACACGCTGAAAAACTGTACCTTTAGGGGCAACACGGCCCTGCGGTATGCGGGCGCAGTGTACTACCCCAACAACTACAGCAAAACCAGCGACTTTAAACCTGTTTACACAGTGGACGGCTGCACTTTTGACCGGAACTCTGCCACCTATGATGTAAAAAATGGCGACGATGCCGCAGGCGGTGCGATTACGATTCAGGTCAACCCCGCCGAAACCCCCAACACTGTGCAGGTGGCCAGCCTGCACGTGAAGAACAGCACCTTTACCGGCAACACCGCCACCGGCTATGGCGGTGCTATCTCCACCCGGCGGGAAACCGGCTACGGCAACGCCCGCATTTACCTGAATATTGACAGCAGCAATTTTGATAGCAACCGCGTGACCTCGGCAGCCACCGGCGGTTGGCGCGGCGGCGGTGCTGTGTGGGTGGCAGGCTATGCCTGGGCGGACTTTACTGCCAATACGTTTACCGGCAACTACAGCGCCCATTTCGGCGGTGCCATTGCTACTAACAACGATAACGTCTACCAGGGCCGCGTCATTACACTGGGTGCCCTGCAGGAGGATGGCACCCCTGACCCGGACAAGGCAAATACGTTTACCAACAATAGCGCGAACAGCTGGGGTGGTGCTATCAGCACCGGTGCAAATGGCAGCGGCGATAATACCAACGGTATTTACACCACGGTGCGTATTTATGGCGGCAGCTTTGCTGGTAACACGACCCTTTGGGGCTCTGGCGGCGCTTTGTATGTTGACAGCGGTACTCAGCGCGATGACCTGGGCTTGGAAGTCGTGGGCGCCACGTTTACCGACAACCAGGCTAAAAACTCGTCCAGTTCTGGTGCAGTCCGTATCTACGGTGTTCCTACCAGCTTTAAAGATTGTGTATTTACCAACAATACCACCGAGCAGAGCCACGGCGGCGCTGTCTGGGTCAACCGCACCAAGCGGTTTGACATGGATAACGTGACCTTCACGGGCAACACCGCTGGTGCTGTGCGCAATGATGGCTGGGGCGGTGCAGTCTTTATTAACGAGATCCCCTCCTCGTTTGAGGCTGCTTTTACGTGGAACAATGTTACGTTTGAGGGCAATACCTCCCACAGCCACGGCGGCGCAGTGGGTATCAATACAAACGTATACCTGACCCTGAACGCGACCAACATTACGGCCAGCAATAACAAGAGCATCAGCCTGAACGGCGGTGCGTTCTATCTGAGCCAGGGCCGTTACACCCTGACGAATGCCGTGTTTGAAAACAACATCGCAGGCTACAACGGCGGCGCTATTTACGTATGGAACCAGTATAGCGGCAACAGCCTGACCATCAACGGCAACAGCAGCTTTGCGGGCAATACGGCAAACAACTCCGGCGGTGCAGTTCAGTTTGAAAGCAACAACCAGTACCGTACAGGCGCAGACGGCAATCTCGAATACTACCGTGGCGAGCTGAACATCATCGGCACAGCAGATAACCCCATCGTGTTCAGAAACAACACCGCCAAAAACTACTCCGGCGGCGCTCTCTGCATCGGTGCCCATAACACCGACAAGCTGGATTATCTGGATGTTCATGATAATACCGCCCTGCGGTACGGCGGCGGTATCTATATCAATAACAGCACCACCGAGGGTACGCTGACCAACAGCAAAATTTACAACAATACTACAAGCTGGGCTGGCGGCGGCGTGGGCATCCACAACTACCTCGATTTCCAAGAAACCAAAGTGGATAACGCCACAAAAATCACCCGCACGGGTAAACCCGGTGATTTTACCATTCAGGACTGTGAAATCACCGGCAACTCCACCACCGGCACGGATGGTAACTGCAGCGGCGGCGGTGGTATCAGCATTACTTCCGACCTGCGCAGAAGCGAACTCTATAAAGAAAAATCCGGCACGGTCAACATCATCGATACCGTGGTGGAGGACAATACCACGACTCTGGCTGGCGGCGGTATTTACTGCGGCTATAACGGCACCAACAATATCAGCGGCGGCAGCATCTCCAACAACACCAGCGGCACCGCTGCTACCACTGCCATCGATGCAACAAACAAGTATAAATATAGCGGTGGTGCGGTAGCTGTCCGCAATAACACCACAACCATCAAAGGCGGCACGGTTATTGCAGGCAACACGTCGGGCATTGATGGCGGTGCTCTGTATGTGAAAAATGCAGACAGCAGAGTGCTGCCCGCCAGCCTGACCACTGAGGATTGCGAAATCAAAAACAACACAGCCAAAAAGGGCGGCATCGCGTACGTTAGTGCGGGGGCCAGCTTCGCTATGGGCAAAAAGACTGCCCCCGATAGCAACGAGGGTGTCGGCGATGTGTTTGTGGAAAAGAACGCGGGCAAAGTGACCCTGCCCGCCGCTAAACAGCTGAAAGGCAAGTATGATGCCTGGCTGATGGACGACGCGACTTCGATTGAAACGGCCGTCACCAACGATAACAACGCCGAGCATTACTACACCCTGCAGGGCGCGGCCCACTTTGTGGCCCGTCTGAACGGCCTGCTCGGCTCCTGGACCAGCATAAAGTACACCACCCTGCAGGCCGCGCTGGATGAGGCGGCGAAGAAAACCGGCACCGCCAGCATCGACCTGCTGGCCGATGTGGGCGAGCAGGTCACGGCTGCCACCGTGCATAACCCCATCACCCTGAACCTGAACGGCTACACCCTCACCGGCAAGATCACCCTCACCAACAACGAGAACACCAACGCCTTTACCCTGACCGATGAAAAGGCCGCCGATTATAAAGCAGGCAGCGCCGGCGGCGTCCTTACCGGCCCGGCCAACGGCATTGAGATGAACAACGGCACAAAATCGGCCCATAACAAGTTGATACTGACCGGCAAGACCCTGACCTTGCGTAACCTGTCCCGCGCGGTATACGGTGACAGATACATTGATGTTACGGCCAAAGATGTAACCTTTACCGGCAACACCAGCGCGTGTATCTGGCTGAATAACGACAATAATATCAAAGTAGACGGCGCAGTGTTTACGAAAAACACCGGCTATAGCATTGTGCAGAATAGCAACGACTCTACCGTTGACTTGAAGAATGTCAAAATCTATGAGAACAACGGTAACCAAGGCGGGCGTGTATATCTGGGCAATAGAAATACCCTTACTGTTGATGGCGGTGAATATCACGATAATGCGACTACCAGCCAGAACGGCGGTGTTATTTTTGCAAATGGTCAAGGCAACACCGTCACCATCAACAGCGGCGAGTTCTACAACAATAAGGCTGTCAACGGCGGCGCAGTGTACATGGGGCAATTGGGTACCCTTACCATCAATGGCGGCAGCTTCCATGACAACACCGCCACCACCAACGGCGGCGCAATTGTGGCATGCAACGCGACCGGCGGCAA